>OJNH01000703.1_pt1 | contig 28851 bp, 29 predicted proteins | sample 1597361 | NCBI WGS metagenome assembly OJNH01 (sample SAMEA2452136, study PRJEB22498) | human gut metagenome | biome: human feces; feature: human gut; material: feces | place: Australia | collected 2012
TATCTTCGTTACAATCTCTAACAAATCTACCTGCCCATGGTTCTACTTCTGGTACGAATTTTCCTGATTTGTCAACTAAGTTTACAAAAGCTATACCATTTTGTTTAGAAACTAAGCTATCATCTTCACCATATGCTGGTGCAATATGAACTATTCCTGTACCATCTGTTAATGTTACGTAATCTCCATGAATTACTTCAAAAGCTTTTCCATCAACTTTTGCAAATGGCATTAATTGTTCATATTTTGTTCCTAATAATTCTTCACCTTTGAATTCTTTTACGATTTCATATGGTGTTTCTTTTAATACTGATTCTATTAAATCTTTTGCTAAAATGTAGTTTTCGTATACTGGTTCATCATCTGTTCCAATATTTGCTTTAACTTCTGCATAAGTATATGATTTGTTTACACATAATGCTAAGTTTGAAGGTAATGTCCATGGAGTTGTTGTCCATGCTAAAATGTATGTGTTGTCTTTTCCTACAACTTTGAATTTTGCAATACAAGTTAAGTCTTTAACATCTTTATAACCTTGTGCAACTTCGTGTGAAGATAAAGCTGTTCCACATCTTGGGCAATATGGCATTACTTTATGACCTTCATATAAAAGTCCTTTTTTCCATAATTGACTTAAAGCCCACCAAACAGATTCAATATAGTCATTGTGGTATGTTACATATGGATGTTCCATATCTACCCAATAACCAACTTTGTTTGTCATTTCTTCCCACATATGAACATATGTGAAAACACTTTCTTTACATTCTTTTACGAATTTTTCTACACCATATTCTTCGATTTGTTGTTTTCCTGAAATACCAAGTTTCTTTTCTATTTCAAGTTCAACAGGAAGTCCATGTGTGTCCCAACCAGCTTTTCTATCAACATGGTATCCTTTCATTACTTTATATCTAGGAATTATGTCTTTCATAACTCTTGTTTCGATATGTCCAACATGTGGTTTTCCATTTGCTGTTGGAGGTCCATCATAAAATGTAAAATATCTTTGACCTTTATTCATATCAAAATTTTTCTTGATTATGTCGTTTTTCTTCCAGTAATCTGCAACTTCGTTTTCCATTCCAACAAAGCCATTTTTTAATTCAACTTTTTTGTACATAAAATTTCCTCCTCCTTCGATGGTAGAAAAATCAAAAACCTCGCCATCATGCTTTTTTCAGCATAAGGGCGAGGCTATATATCTCACGGTACCACCTTAATTATTTATCTTTTATTTTTAGATAACTTCTCATTTTTCTTTAACGCAGATTTACGTTTAGACTTATTTGCTTTTGAGCTTTCAGTCTAAAAACAGTTAAGGTGATAAAAAATTATTTTTACTTACCAAATTCTCAGCTTTCTTTGGCTCTCTTTAAGATATTTTATAATTTTTGTTGTCCTTACTTTTGTCTTTTTTTATTTTTTATGTTTATTATTATATCACATTTTTTTGTGATTTCAAGTGGTTTGTGTAATTTTTTTGTTTTTGTCATAAAATTAATCATCTTGAAATGTTTTTTTCCTAGTATTTTGCATATACTAAATAAAAGAAGGGATTTTATATGAATCAAATATTGCAAACAAGACTTAAAAGTGGAAGAAAAAAATTTTTTTTTAAATTTCAATTATTTATTTCTATTGTTGTTTTTTTGCTGCTAATTGTTTATTTATTTTTATATTGGCAAAATTTGCATAGAGATGAACTTTATTCTGATAGCCTTTTGTCTAATTATAATTTAACTCGATTATATGCTAATTCTGAAAGTTCTAATAGTTTATATTCTAGTGATTTTTTTAGTATTCTTGATGCTAATAGTTCTAATAATCCTATTTTAGGAATTATTGAAATTAAAGCAATAGATGTTTATTACCCTTTTTTTGCTTATTATAGTGATGATAATTTGAAGATTTCTCTTTGTAGATTTTTTGGCCCAGAACCTGGCAGAATTGGTAATGTTTGTATTTTGGGACATAATTATAATAATGATAAGTTTTTTAGTAATGTTAGTTTGTTAAAGCCTAATGATGAAATCGTTTTATATGATAATTTGCAGAATTCTTTTTATTATTTTGTTAAGAATGTTTATGAAGTAAATAATAGTGATTTTTCTCCTATTTATGATTATGATAAAAATGGGATGTTTCTTACTCTTATAACTTGTAATAATGTTAATAATAATAGAATTATTGTTAGGGCTTGTGCTAAATAGTGATGGTTTATACAAAAATAAAGTTCCCAAATATTTTGGGAACTCATCTGTTTTTAAATAAATATACCTTAATGTATTTTTATGATATACTATTGATTTAAATTTGTCAATAGATTTTTTTAATTTTATTTCAATTTTTTCTCAATTAAATCTGCTATCTCTTTTGCCTTTTTAGTAATATATTCTTGGTCTTCTCCTTCTATCATAACCCTTACTAAAGGTTCTGTTCCAGAAGGTCTGATTAGAACTCTACCATTTCCGGCAAATTCTTTTTCTAGTTTTTCAATAGCTTCTTGTATTTCTGTATCTTTGTTGTAATCGTACTTTTTATCTGCATTTACTTTTGCATTTACTAATACTTGAGGATATAATTTGATAATTTCAGCCATTTGTGATGCTGTTTTGTTTGCTTCTAATATTGCTTGGATTAACATTAATGATGTTAATATTCCATCTCCTGTTGGGTTGTAGTCTAGTAATATAACATGACCTGATTGTTCTCCACCTAGGTTGTATCCTTCTTTTAACATTTCTTCTAGAACATATCTGTCTCCAACTTGTGTTTGTGCAAGTTCTAAGCCGTTGTCTCTAGCATATTTGTGTAGTCCTAAGTTACTCATAACTGTTGCAACTAATGTGTCTTTTGCTAGTTTGCCTTTGTTTCTTAGATAATTTGAAATGATAGCCATTATTTTGTCTCCATCAATTTCGTTTCCATTTTCATCTACAGCTAAACATCTATCTCCATCTCCATCATATGCAACACCTAAGCTTAGTTTATTTTCTACAACATATTTTTTTAAACCTTCTAAATGTGTTGAACCGCAATCATGGTTTATATTTATTCCGTCTGGATGATTATTTATTATTTTGTATTTAATCCCTAATGCTTTAAATACTTTTTCTGCAACTACTGATGTAGCTCCATTTGCTGTGTCTATTCCAACCACAAAATCATCTCTGTTTATTTTTTCTATATTGTCATCAAAGTTTTTTCTGAAGAAATATACATATTCATCTAATAAATCCATTCTGTATTCAGATACACCAATTTTACTGCTTATTGCTGTTAATTCATTTATTTTTCCTGAATCCATTACTTCTTCTATTTCTTCTTCTAGACTATCTGGAATTTTCATTCCTTTATTGCTAAAATACTTTATTCCATTAAATTCATATGTATTGTGTGATGCAGATATAACAACACTTGCATCAGCATTTAATTTTCTTGTTAAGTATGCAACTGCTGGAGTTGGTATAACTCCTAATAATTTAACATTTGCACCATAACTTAAAAATCCTGCAACCATTGCACTTTCAATTAATGTTCCTGATATTCTTGTATCTCTTCCTATTAAAATTGTTGGTGTATGATCCGTATGTTTAGATAAAACATATGCACCTGCTTTTGCTACTTTATATACTAATTCTGGTGTAAGTTCTGTGTTCGCTATTCTTCTTATACCGTCTGTTCCAAAGTATTTTCTCATACTAAAACTTCCTTCCTATCTTTTTATGAACATCATTAATTTTTCTTTCCATGTTAGAGTAAGCTCTTCTGGTTCTTCTATTTCTATTCTTTTATTATTTACTGCTAATTTAGGATTAATTGTTGTTAATTCTTCTAATTTATTTGCTCCTACAATTTCTTCTATTTTTTCCATTGCTTGTGGAATCATTTTATAAATTGTATTTTGTCTATGAACATCACTTCCTAGAAAATGAATCATATTATGCTCAAAGAATTTTCTTACAATATATTGTGCTTTTTCTCCATAATAGCCTAATATACTTGCATAATTTGCTTGCATTAATACACCTTTTTCAATTAAATCTGTTATAAGTTCTGGTTCTTTTTGAACAAATGTGTATCTCTCTGGATGTGCAAGTATTGGTATTAATTTATGCTCTTGTAAAGAATATATTACATCATATAAGTTCATTGGTTCTACATTTAATGGCATTTCAAATAAAACATAACAACTATTATTTATAGTTGATGCTTTTCCATCTATTAATAATTGCATTATGTTTTCAGACATATATATTTCATTTCCCAAATATACATCTATGTCCATTCCTTTGTTTTTTAAATTTTCGCTTATTGCATTTACCCAAACGTCTCTTTCTGGTACGTTTGTTTCATAATATTTTTCTATATAATGTGAAGTTAAAACTATTCCTTCAAATCCTGCTTCTTTTGCTTCTTTTATCAAATTAAATGTTTCATCTATACTTCTTGAACCATCATCTATGTTTGGAAGTATGTGTGTATGAAAGTCTATCATTGTTGTTCTCCTCTTTTTCTATTTGTTTAAATCATTTTTTTCTTTATCTAAATATGAATTAATTTGATTTAATATATCATTTGTTTTATCTATTGTTGATCTTTTATCTTCATTATTGAATATAAGTGGTCTTCCCAAATCACTTTCTTTTTCTATGTCTATTTTTGATTTTTGAGTATTTATTTTTGTAGTATTTTGTGTTTCCTTTTTTAATTCATTAGCAACATTTTTTGTGCTAAAATTATTAGTGTTGTGTGTAGATGTACTATGATAATAATATTTTTCATTATACTTTTTAGCAGAAACAGGCATTTTGTTTATAACAACTCCCACTAATTTTCCACCTACATTTTGTATATTTCTTATTACTCTTTCTAAATTGTCTTTTTTAGTTTCTTTATGTGCTGTTACAATTACTGTTGCATCTGCTACTCTTGATAAGATAACAGAATCTGTAACTAATTCACATGGTGTACCATCTATTACTATTAAGTCACACACTTGTTTTAAATCTTCTAATAATTTTGTCATTTGTGGTGAAACTAATAATTCTGATGGATTTGGTGGTACATTTCCTGCTGGCATTAACAATAAATTTTCTACTTCAGTTTTTTGTAAATACATAGAAATATCTGTTTCTTCTGGTCTTTCTATATCTATTTCTGATAAATAGTTTGAAAGTCCTGGACGTGGTGATACTCCAAATATTGTATATTGTCTACCTTTTCTCATGTCAGAATCTATTAATATAACCTTTTTTCCTGCTTGTGCAAATGTAACTGCTAGATTTGAAGATACCCAACTTTTTCCTTCTCCTGGAAAAGTTGATGTTAATAATAATGTTTTCATTTTCTTGCTTGTATCCATAAATTGTATATTTGTTCTTAGTGTTCTAAATACTTCTGATATTGGAGATTTCGGATCTCTTTGTGCTATTAATTCTTTTCTTGTTTTCATTATCTTTTCTTACCTCCTTTTTCCATATTGAAGTTATACATTGGTATTGATGCAAGAACTGGAACTTTGAATTGTTTTTCTACATCTTCTGCTGTTTTTACTGTTGTATCTAGCATGTTTGCTCCTATTACATATATAATTGAAACAACAATTCCAATTGCTGCAAACATTATTACATCTTTTGTATGATTAACATTTGATGGTGTAGTGCTTACTTCTGCTTGGTCTACAACTTGTACGTTATTGATTTTATATATTTCTGTGACTTTTTCCATAAATACTTTTGCTGTTTCATTTGTTAATTTTGCAGCAAGTGTTGGGTCTGAATTTGTTACTGATAATACTATTATTTCTGTATTTGTTTTTTGAGTTACTGATACATTATTTTTCAGTTCATCCTCACTCATTTTTATTCCTAAATTTGAAATAACTTTGCTTAAAACACTTTTACTTTGTGCTAATGCACTATATGTTGATACTAATTTTGAGTTTAATGTTATGTCTGTTGTTGTTATTGTGTTTGTTTGGCTTGAGGCATTTCCAGATGTTGCAAGTAATAGTGTTGTTGATGATGTGTATACTGGTTTTACAAATGTTATTGTGTATGCTATTCCTATTAATATGAATATAGCCATAATTAAAATTATTTGTATTTTTTTATTCCAAAAATCTAATAGGATTTCTTTTAAATCAATTTCGTTTTCTTCCATTGTTTTTCTCCTTGTTTTTCTTAAAGGTATGGTTTTATTTTAGCATACTAATTTTTTATATTCAATATTATTATTGAAATAAATTTCTATAATTATACATTTTTTACCTCTTTTTGTGTTAGTGCTTTGTATACTGATATTATTATTAACACTATTATTATTCCTAAAAATACTCCAAATGTGTCTATTCCAACATCTATTGGCGATGCTGTCCTTTCTGGTGTAAAACTTTGGTGTATTTCGTCTGATATTGCATATATTAGTCCTACTAGTATACTTATTGAAAATTTGTATTTTAAGTGGAGCTTATATGTACTTATAAAGCTCATTATTAGTATTCCCACTAATGTATATATAGAAAGGTGTGCACCTTTTCTTATTATTGGTTGCGACCTTTCTACTATTTTGTTTTTCGTTTTTTCACTTAGGTTTTTGGTGTATGGAAATACGTCTATTATTTTTCTTGCTACTTTTCTGCTTAGTCCACTTGAGGTTTGTCCATCTTGACTTGAGAAGTTGAAGATGGATGCGAATGTTAATCCTAGAAGGATTAACATTGTTAGTCTAAATAGAGTTCGTTTCAATTTGAGGACCTCCTGAATTTATTTTTTATATCTACATTTGCCAACATTTCTTTTACATATTTAAACTCTTCTGTTTTATGAAAAATCAAGTATTGAATTAAGTTTGGCACTATAATAACTATTATTCCATTTAATATCAATTGTAAAAAATTATTATTTATTTTTATATTATTTACAATAAAACCTGTAATAATTCCACACAATACTGATATTACTAAATACTTACAATGTATTTTCAGAAATTGAACATATGTTCTATTAAATAATTTCTTATAAACAAATACTGGATAACTATATAAAAATAATATCATAGAACTTGTTATAGTTCCAATAAATACTCCTGCCAATCCATATAATTTCAAAAAAATTATAGAAGAAACAATATTAATTACAGATTCTATTATAGGTACAAATCTATCTTCATGGAAAATTCCTGCTGCTTCTTTAAAAGTATTTGATGTTTTTCTCATACCTTGTACATAAAAATTAATTGCTAACACGATCAAAGTACCATATGTTAATAAATATTCTTTACCTATCCATATTTTTATAAAAGGCTCCATCAAACACAAAATTGCAATAGATGAAAAATTATACATCCAAGAATTTATAAATAACATATTCTTATATATTTTGTATGATTTTTCTCTTTCATTTTCTACAAGTAAATTTCCTACACTTGCAGTTATTGAAGAAAACACTTGTGAAAATAAATTATTTACAGCTTGTAATATCGTATTATAATTAGAATAAACTCCTACCGTTGATATACCTAAAAATGTTGATATTATTATGTTATCAGATCCTGATACTACAAAAGTTCCAACTTTATGAAATATTAATCCTTTAACTCTTTTTATTATGCCATCCTTAGTTTCTTTATCTATATGTTTAACATTTTTTTCATTTATATATGGATACATTCTGTTTGCAATTATTGTTATTACAATATTTTCTAGTATTCTAAATATTATTTTTATTATTAAATACATTATGTAATTTTTAGTTGTAATTAAAATTATTACTTGTAATGTATTCATTAATAATAAATATAATATATGAATTATATTTATTATATAAGTTTTTTGGTTTGCATATAAAACCGATCTTTTGTATGTCAATAAGTATGATACTACAGTATCAAATAAGAATAATATATACAAAAAAGTTATATTTTCTTGTATATATGTTTCTCCTACTATTATTTTTAAGAATGGTACAACACATATTCCTATTATTGTTACTACTAATGCAATTGCTCTATAGCTTTTTTTATAAAATTCTATCAGCGATTTTATTTTTTCTTTATCATTTTGAGCAATTGGTTTATATAAACTATATATAATTGCTGAACCAATTCCTAATTCAGCAATTGCTAGCATTGATAATATGTTTGTGAATAAACCATTTAATCCTAAATATTCTGTTCCAAGCATTTTAATGAAAATTTTTTGTGTAACTAATCCTATTAATATTGTTACTATACTCATTATCATTGATACTATTGTATTTTTTATTGAATTTTGTGAACGCATTTTTTTCCTTTCTGTATTATCTCTATTTTTTTATTTTATATAACAATTTTATTCCTAAATAAAACCTTATTCTTGCAAAAAGCACTAATAGTTTTCTCTTCTTTGATAACATATTTGTTTCTATATTTCTTATTGCCTCTTTATAAACAGCCTCATTTGTTATTTTTTTTATTTCTTTTATTGAAGTATTTATATCTTTACAATAATCCATAATACTATTTAATCCTCTAATTTTATAATAATTTATTTCTCTAACCAAATTTAATTTATTTTTTTTACATTTTTCTTCCAATTTATCATAAGTATTTTCAAGATTTTCTTTAAATTCGCTTTTTAATCTATTTTCTGTATTGTTATTATGTTTTCTATAATTATAAATTAATTCGTCAACAATAAATATTTTTTTTGCTAATACAACCGCATCTAAGTTAAATAGCATATCTTCTCCAATTTTTATATTTTTTTCAAAACATATATTACTTTCTTTTAATAAACTACTTCTATATAATTTGGCCCACGGAGTTGCTAAATATATATACTTGTTACTTTTTCTATCAGTTAGTAATATGTTATAAATTTCATATTTATTTTTTATTTCATTAATTTTACCTCCTCTAAAAAAAGCCTCTTCTCTTGCATTTTTATCTTCTCTATAGACATAATTTCTTCCAATTATGACATCTATATTTTCATCTTTATATTTGTATAATCGTTCACATGCATCTTTTTCTAACCAATCATCAGAATCAACAAACATTATATATTCACTATTTGATATTTTTATACCATTATTTCTGGCAACCGATACACCTTGATTCTTTTGTTGAATAATTATAATTCTTTTATCCTTTTCAGCAAATTTATTACAAATTTTTAACGAATCATTACTTGATCCATCATCTACTAAAATAATTTCGATTTCTTTCATTGTTTGATGAATAATACTTTCCAAACATTTTGTTAAATAACTTTCTTTTACATTATATACTGGTACTACTATACTTATTTTATTCAAATTATACCTCTTCTTTCTTTATCAATTCATTTACAATTTTTATATCTATTGGTGTAGTAATTTTAATATTATCTGTATTTCCCACAATTGTAGCAACTTTTTCTTTACAATTTATAAATAATTCACTCAAATCTGTAATTTTATCTAATTGTTCCTTATCAATTTTTTTTAAACATTCAGTGAATTTTTGTATATTAAATGCTTGAGGCGATAAATCCTTAAAAAGTTTTTCTCTTTTAAAAATTTGTTCAATTTCTCCATCTTCATTTAATTTTACTATATTTTCAATTATAGGATTAACAATAGTTACAGCATTATATTTTTTTGATTTTTTTATAAGTTCTAATAACTCCTCTTTTCTTACCATTGGTCTAACGGAATCTGTTGAAATAAATATATCATTTTTTGACACTTCATTATTATCAATAATAACTTTTATTCCTTGTAATATTGAATCCATCCTTGTTTGTCCACCTTCTACAATTGTAGTATCATTGCTTATTCCATATTCTATCAATAAATTTTTCATATAATCACAATATTGTTTATGACATACTATTATTATTTTATTTATTTCATTAATTTTTAAAAATTTTTCTAACGTATGTATTATTATTGGTTTATCTTGTATGGTTAAAAATTGTTTCGGTATACCTTGATTTCCCATTCTTGTACCTGTTCCACCTGCTAAAATTATTGCATATACCATAATTATTCACTCCTTAAATCTATTAATTTTACAAAATGCTTTGAAACTTGTTCTTCTTTTGGTGGCAATTTCATATAATCTCCAAATGTTTGTCCCAATAAATAATCATAATTTTTAATTCCTCTTAATTTTGTATCCTCAAAATCATAATCAACAATTTCTTTTATTCTATTTTTTTCAAATAATTCTCTATATATCTTATCAAAATCATAATTAACACATAGATTTGCAATTAGTTTAGTATTCTTCTTTTTATATTTACTAATCAATGTATCATATTCTTCCAACACCTTTTGTAATTCAAAATAATTTTTTAAAATTTTTATATTACATATTTTTAAAAGCATATTTTTTACTTTATTTTCAAATTTAATATTATATTTATTAGATAAATATATTCTCTTAGCTATTCGAATTTTTTTAGTTTTAAAATATATTTCAATTTTGAAAAACATTTTTTTTATAAAAGATTCTGGCACATTATCAAATGGAAATATATCAATAAATAAATATTTTTCATCTTCTATATTATAATATTTTTCAATAATCTTAAAATCTGTATTTACTATTTTTGCCCAATGTGCAAATGCTTCTTCTTCTTTGTAATGATACAATTTCATATTACTTGGTAATTTTTCTTTAACTATATTTAGAAACTTATCATAATTTTTTCTATCCATAGCTATATCTATATCATCATCCCATGGAATAAATCCCGTATGCCTAACAGCTCCTATAAATGTACCTCCTAGAATAAAATACTCTATTTTGTTTTCTTTACAAATTTTATCTATTTCTTTCATCATACTTAATAATTCTTTTTGTAACTTATTTAGTTCTTCATTTTCATCACTATACATTTATTTTCAACTCCGATTTTATATTATATTTTTTATTATCTTCCAATTATTCTCTTTACATTATTCTTAATATTCCAAAGATGCTTAATAGGTTTAATTCCAAATATAGAGTATATCGCAAATAGTTTAAATTTTATTTGTATTTTATTATTTAATAAAATATTAACTCTATACATATTTAGATATTTATAAATTTCTTCTATATTTTCTTTATATTTTTCTTCTTCATCAATTTGTACAATAGTAAATATACATTCCATATATAGTCTGGCAATTGCTGCTTTTTTTATATTGGGATATTTATTTTCTACAAATTCTAATATTTCTTTGGCAAATTCAATTGCTTCCATTCTTCTTTCATCAAATTTTCTATTTATAATGCTGTCTTTTCTATTAATTAGATAATTATATGTTTGCAAATTACCATATACAAGTTTTTTGCACTTTTCGATTAACTTATAAGTAGTTCCCAAATCTTCATACAATTTTCCTTTTGGAAATTGTATATTATCAAATAATTCTTTTTTATACAATTTAGTACATGTGCTATTACAAAATCTTTTATTATATAACATTATTTCTAATGCTTTAACATTATCTAGAACCCTTTCTTTATTTTTTTTAAGCTTAAGAATTTTTTCTTCTTCATTTTCATATATAATTTTGAATTGACAAACTGAAATATCAGCATTATATTTTATTAACATATTATATAAGTATTCTATATGATTTTCTTCAATATAATCATCACCATCTAAAAAAGTTATTAATATTCCTCTTGCTTGTTCTATTCCTGCATTTCTAGCATCGCTTAATCCTCCATTTATTTTATGAATAACTCTTATTCTTTCATCCTTCTTCTCATATTCATCACATATTTTACCAGAATTGTCTTTTGATCCATCATCAACTAATATTATCTCTAAATTTTTGTATGTTTGATTTATAACTGATTCTATACATCTTGTTATGTAATTTTCGATATTATATACAGGTACTATTATCGTAATTAACTCGTCCATCTTTATCTCCTAACTATTATATTTATTAAAAATTGTTTTATATGGTAAAACTTCATCAACATTATTAATTACATTATTATAAATTAAATTTGTTGAATATAAAATTATAATTATGCACATAAGTAACTTTTTTTCCAATACATTATTTTTATTAATTTCAACATAATACATTACATATGGTATTGATATTATTTGTAGTATTGAAAAATAAAATGAAATTCTATTTGCCAATGACATTACTGCTCCCATAGCAATAAGTAATATTGCTATTCCTTGCATATTTATAAAAAATGCTATTTTTTTATCATCAATTAATTTATATTTTTTATATACAGCATAAAATATTATATACACTATAAAATTTAAAATAAATGCAGAATTATTCAAATCACCCACATTATAAGAACTATTAACATATACATTATAATAAGTTTTAGAAATACAAAAATCAAAAAAATTACTAATTTGATTTGAAAAAATCAATGTTATACTAACTAATGTAATCAAAACAACTGGATTTACTATAATCCTTTTTCTTAAAAATAGAGCAATTATGCATACTATGCTTGTATAATGTATAAAAAATGCTATTATTGCTATCAAAATAAACCTTTTATAAGAATTGTATAAAACATTTTTATAAGCTAATAAAATTAATGATATAGCAATGTATTGCCTTATTGCATTCAACGAATGAAAAAAATAACATCCACTAAAAAAAATAAATATACTTAATGTTGGTTTTTTTGAATATTTAAAGATTATATGCATAATAATAGGAATTATTATTAAAGTTGTTACTATAAATAAACTTTCATAATCATTAAATAAAAAAATACATATTTTTATAATTATTTTAAAAAGTATTTCTATATTATGTACATTTCCTCCTAATCTAATTGTTTCAAAATCAGATGCATATCTATACAAATAATCAGTTCCTACATCAAATCTTATTGCAGAAACAATAATAAATGGTATAATACTTAATATTTCAAAAGTTATTTTTATACATTTTTTTTGTTTTTTTTCAGAAACAAATGCAAATACTAATGAAATTATTAACATTATTATATATATGTGCATATCAATTCTCCTTTAATAGAATTTTTTCATAATTTTCTATTATATTTAAAATATATATATCATTTTTATATAATTTTTTCCAAAAATGATTATACATTTTTGTACTAGTTTCAATAATATCTTTTTGTCCTTCTAATATTTTCTCCTTTAAGTTCTCTATATCATGTACATCAAATATCTGTTTTTCTTTCATTTCTTCACTTATATAATCTACTGCCGAAGAACAATTAGATACAATACAAGGTATTCCAATAGACATAGCTTCCAATACTGTAAGTGGTGCCCCCTCATACCATCTACTTGGGAAAATTAAGGTTTTAGCCCCTTTCATATATTCTTTTACCTCATTCTTATTTTTCCAACCAGTAAATTCAATATTGGGATATTGCTTTTCTAATTTTTCTTTTTCTTTCCCATCTCCCACAATAATTCCCTTTAAATTTAATTCTGTTACTGCTCGGCAAAATAAATCCACACCTTTTTCCTGTGATATTCTGCCCACATATAAATAATATTCATTTTTATTTGGATTTATTTTTTTTAAATTTTTATCTATGTCTATTGGATTATATATCCTTTCAATGTTAACATTTTTTCTTAATGTGTTTCTTAATATTTTTTCACTAAATTCCGAAATTGTAATTACATTTTCTAATTTATCATTTAACTTTACAATTTTATTCTGTATAAATTGTCTAATTATTCTATATCCTTTAAACCAATAATTTCTTGAATCACAATTACATTTTATACATTTCCAAGAAAGTGGTCTTAGGCCGACATATCTCATTAGTTTTATAGTTAAAATACCCTCCATTTGGGCATGCAGTAAAATAATCATGTAATGTTACAACTACTTTAAACTTCATCTTAAATGCTACATCAAATATACTACTAGATAATGCCTTTGTCCAACCATGAATATGGATTATCGTAGTCTTTTTATCTAAAGTTTTTAATAGTTCTTTAAATTCTTTTTTAGCCGTAAAATTATATATTCCATTCACAAAACCCTTTAATTTATTTTTTTCTTTTAATGCCTCATTTTGATTTGTAAATCTATATTCTATTCCTTCTATTTTTTCTTTCTCTTTATTTACTGCAGAAAAAAATATAACTCTTATATTATTATCTTTTAAAATTCTAGCCGTATCTATTGCCACTTTACTTGCTCCGCCTTGAATATAATTAAAGTCATTTACAATAATTACTGTTTTTACCTTCATTATTTTTTCTCCTACTTAGATTTTCCCACTTTCATTCCAATATATCTAGCTCCCATATCAGGGAAAAATCTAAATATAATTCTATAATTTTTATCTCTTATTGCCTCTTTTATAATAAATTTAGCTAATCCACCACCAACACTTGTACTTTTTATATTAATTTGTGGTTCTTGTTTTAAAAATTGTCCATATGTTTTATATCTTTTATATGTCTCTTTAAATGTAAAGTTATGTGAATGAATAACTTCCGAATCAGCACAATATTTTATTTTATAACCATTTATTATTAGCTTATAAGCAATATACATATCTTCATTAGTTGGTAAAACTTTTCCATCATACCAATTTAATTTTTTAAATATTTCTCTTTTTATCGCAGAAGATGCATCAGAATAAAAGAACGTATTCATCCCTAATTTTTCTATGTTTTTTTTAGTCTTTATTATAGAATTTTTAGGATAGTTTTTCTTTCTAGTATAATATTCTATAGATTTCTTATCATCGCAAATCTGTCTACTATATGTAGCTTCAGCTTCATTTTCTTCAATTGGTTTTATTAATTTTTCAAGCCAATCATTTTTTCTTATTATTACATCCTGTGTAATAAAAACTATAATATCGGCATTTGATTCTTTTGCTTCACTCTCTCTTGTCAAACTATGTGAAAAATTTTTTGCTTCTATTTTTTTATATACCACTTTATTATTTTTATCTTTTATTTGTTCGACTAATTTTTCTGTATTATCTTTTCCTTTTGTTATAATATATCTAATATTATTGATATTTCCATACTTGCTTTGTAACTCTATGCTTTTTTGTAAATCAACAATATAATTTTCTGCATTATATAATGGACAAATTATATCTATATTCATTACATTGCTCCTTCTTTTTTAATTACTGATATTATTGTTTTAAAAAATATTTGAATATCTAATTTAAATGAAATATTATCGACATAATATAATTCCATTTTCATTCTTTCTTCATATGTAATATCGCTTCTTCCATTAGCTGCCCAATATCCTGTAAGTCCTGGTCTCACACTCAAAAATTTATCTTTATTTTCGCCATATTTTTCAATTTCACCATCTACTATTGGTCTTGGTCCAATAAGACTCATATCACCTTTTAGTACATTTACAAATTGTGGAAGTTCATCTATGCTTGTTTTTCTAATAAATTTACCTAATTTTGTTATTCTCGGATCATCTTTCAATTTATGATTTTCTTCAAATTCTTTTTTTGCTTCTTCATTTTGTTCTAAATATTCTTTTAATTTTTTATCAGCATCTATACACATTGATCTAAATTTATAAATTCTAAATTTTTTTCCATCTTTTCCATATCTTAGATGTTCATAAAACATAGGTCCGTCGTCTTCTTTAAGAACTTTTCTTGCTATATAAACAGCCATAGTTATAGGAACTAGTAGAACACACCCTACTAATCCACCTAAAATATCTATCAATCTTTTTACTACTTTATATAAAACTTTTCTAACTTCTACTTTTTCTTTTATATTTGGTTGTACAATTGCTTCGTCCACAATAACATTGCTTTCGCTAACATTTGTATTCATAATACATCCCCCTTACAAACTGCTCAAATACAAATTTATTATATATTATTACTCTTTTCTTTTCAACCTTTTTACAGCATTTTTCGATATTTTTTTTACTAAAGAAGTCTAAAGTACTATTGTTTTCAATACTTGAGACTTTTCTAGTAATTTTTGCATATTTTATTTATTATATCCAGTCTTTTTTATTATACTGTTACTTACACTTTTTACAGTTTCAGATGGTGTATAATCATCTTCTCCAAATGCTTCTTTATGTAGTTGTGTTACATTGCTTTCTAGTGTAACTGGTATTCCATACCATCTATCCATTGTTATTCCTTTTGTTTGATATGGCCATCCAATGCTTTCTCCTACTTTGTATTTTGCCATACTAGGTACCATTGATATTATATCGCCTGTTGTTATGTTTGTATATACTGATGGTAATATTTTGTCTGCAAATGTATTTATTTGTGCTACACTCTTTGTTTTTAATTTGTTAAACATTGCTTCGATTACTGTTCTCATTCTTTCTGTTCTTTTGTAATCTCCACCTGATGTGTATCTAATTCTTGAGTAAGCTACTGCTTGTACTCCATCTACATTATATGTTCCTGCTTGTGTTATGTGGTTTGAGGCTTTTCCTGTTACTTTTGATGTTTCATCTATATATCCATTTATGTATTTTGTTTCTTCAGCTGTTATATTTAATGTTACTCCTCCTAGTTGGTCTACTGCTTTTGCAACTGAGTCGAAGTTTACTGTTACGAATTCTTTTATGTTTAAGTCTAAGTTTTTGTTAAGTGTGCTTATTGCTAGTGGTGCTTCTCCATATGAGTATGCATGTGTTATTTTATCTAGTCCATGTCCATCTATTTTTACATATGTATCTCTATATACTGATATTAGTTTTATATCTCCTGTTGAGTTATTTATACTTGCAATTATTATACAGTCACTTCTGTTTCCTATTCCATAATCATCTGATCTACTGTCTACACCAAATATTGCAATATTTCTATAACCTGATAGATTTTCTTTTGCTTCTTGTGATATTCCTAAATCTTCTTCATTTAAATCTATTTTTTGCATTTTTCCTAATTTGTTATTTACATACCAGAACATTGCTCCTACTAGTATGGCTAATATTATTACTAGTGTTAAAACTATTTTTCCAAATAATTTTAATTTTCCATGTTTTTTCTTTGTTTTTGATTTTGTTTTTTGCATATTATCACCATCTTTTCTGAATGCTTTTGGTATTTCTTCCTCTTCTTCTATTCTTTTTGTTTGTTTTTCTCTTCTTCCTTCGCTGTGTTTTCCAGCCATTTTAAATCGCCCCTTTTTCTTTTTTTATTTTATCGATTATAGTTTATTTGGATTCAGTTAGTATTAACTTGATGCCCATCTAAACATTTTTATATCATTATATTTTTTTAGTACTTGTTTGTATTTTTCATATTCTTCGTCCCACAGTTCTTCTGGTACTTTGTCAAATGCTGTAAATATTTTTTCTGCTTCTGTTAAGTATATTACTTGTTCTTGTGGTGACATTGCTTGATATTGTTTTGCGAATTTATTTAGCTTGTCTAACATTTCGTTTGCTTCTATAAAGTCCCAAAAGTCTTTTACTTTTAGTCCTAATAGTTTTATTTGCATTACTGCATATAATACCAAAGCAACTACTATGAATATTAATACATATACTATTGCTAGTAATCCCATCTTTCTACCACCTTTTTTGGTTTTTTTCAATTGTGCATTTTAATTGTAACATATATGATTTTTTTTTGCAATTTTTTTTGGGTATTTTATTATATTTTGTCGTTATTTTTTTATTTCATCAAAAAAAGTGCCTATTTTTAGCTTTTTATAAGCTTTTAGGCACTTTGATTTTTATACTTTATGCATTTGCTTTTAGTTTGCAAATTTCATAATTCATCCTGCTATGTTCTAATGCATTTTTGTTTTCGTAATCTCTTAGCATTTTTATTTGTTCTTTGTAATTTCTAGTTTGTCCATCTAATATTTTAGCTGTATTTATATTTATCATTATATCTACTTTTTCGTTTATTATTTCTAATGTTGGTTTTATTACATTGAACACTTCATTTTTTAGCACACTGACGTCTTCTTTTACTTCTTTTAGTTCTTTCTTTAAAGTTGTAACGTTTGTTTTTAGTCCTGCTACGTCTTGTTTTAATCCTGTAACATCTTCTTTTAATACTGCTACGTCTTGTTTTAATCCTGTAACATCTTCTTTTAATACTGTTACGTCTTGTTTTAAAACTGTTACATCTTTCTTTAATCCTGTAACATCTTCTTTTAATACTGTTACGTCTTGTTTTAATTCTGCAACATCTTCTTTTAAAACCGTTACATCTTGTTTCAATTCTGCAACGTCTTGTTTTAATTCCTTTATGTCTGCTTCCATAGAGTCTAGTTTCTGCAATACTATTTTTTCAAATTCAGCACTCATACTATCCCTCCTTTCCTTATTTAATTTCCTTTTCTTTTCTCTTTTGCTTCTAGAATAAAGTTTAAAGTTTGAAGCAATAATATGAATTTCGAATTAAATTTTCATATTGAAATCAATTTTTTGAAGCAATAATTTTTACACTTATATATAAAAATATAACTTGAAGATTAAAAAGGTATGGTTATATACTACCACACCTTTTTTCAAAAAACAATATTTTTCACAAAAATTTCACATTTTTATTATTTATTTTCTAATCTTTTTTCATTTTCAATTATTGTCATTATTATTTCAACTGTTTTCTCAAAATCATCATTTTTTATAACATAATCATATAGTTTTATTTTTGATTCTTCATATTCTAGTCTTCCTAAACGGATTTGCATTTCTTCTTCTGTTAAATTGTCTCCTCTATTTTCAAGTCTTCTTCTTAATTCATCTTTATCTACTTTTAAAAATATTGTAACAATTTTTGTGTCTTCTTTTAATAATTTTACTAGGTTTTCTGTTCCGTTTACTTCTATATCTTTTACTATTATTTTTCCGCTTTGAATTTTATCATTCATTAATTTTCTTGATGTTCCATAGTAATTTTCGTGGTGTAAGTCATATTCATAAAATTCGTTGTTTTTTATTTTTTCTTCAAATTGTTCTTTTGTTATAAAATGATATTGTATTCCTTCTTCTTCTCCAACTCTTGGATTTCTAGAAGTAAAAGATGGAAGTGATTCTACTTCTTCCATTCTTTTTATTAATTCTTTTTTTATTGTGTCTTTTCCTGCTCCTGAAACTCCAGATAGTATTACCAACATTTTTGTTTTTCTCCTTTTTGATTTTTATTAGTTTTCTTCACTTTCTTCGTTTTGTTCTTCAGTTGTTTCTTCTGCTTTTTCATTTTCTTCAACTGCATTTTCTGAAGTTTCTTCTTGTTCATCTTCTCTTATGATATTAACTTTTCCTTCTGCTATTTCGTTTGCAGCTATTGTTACTGGTGATTTGTCTTTTATTTTTATTAATGGTTCGTCTCCTTCTGCTATTTGTCTAGCTCTTTTTGATGTTGCTATAACTAATTCATATCTGTTTTTTGCTTTTGTTAATAATTCTGTAACACTTGGTTTTATTATCATTGTTTATACCTCCACTTTTTTATTAATTTTCATCTGTTAATTGTGCAGATGCTGCTGTTAAGTCTTTGTCTAATCTTCCTGCAACTGTTTCTGGTTGCACTGCTGATAAAATTATGTGACCTGAGTCCATAATTAAAACTGCTCTCGTTCTTCTTCCACATGTTGCATCTACTGCTGTTTTGTTGTCTTTCGCCTCTTGTACCATTCTTTTTATTGGTGCTGATTCTGGGCTTACTATTGCTACTATTCTTTCTGAAGAAACTATGTTTCCAAATCCTATGTTTACTAATTGCATATAACTCAATCCTTTCTATTCTATATTTTGTACTTGTTCTCTTATGTCTTCTAGTTGTGTTTTTATTTCAATAACTCCATTTACTATTTCTAAGTTATTGGCTTTTGAACCTATTGTGTTTGTTTCTCTATTCATTTCTTGAATTAAGAAGTCTATTTTTTTTCCTTTTGGTTCTTCGTTGTTTGATGTTATTAAGTTTCTAAATTGAAATATATGACTTTTTAGTCTTGTTATTTCTTCTTCTATTGAGCATTTATCGGCATATATTACAACTTCTTGTGCTAATCTAGATTTGTCTACATCTTCTGTTTTTAGTATTTCTTTTATTCTCTTTTCTAATTTTACTACATATTCTTCAATAAGTCCAGTAGATTTTTTAGATATTTCTATTATTTTGCTTTCTATTTTGTTTATTCTTTCTAATAAATCTTGTGCAATTTTTTCTCCTTCTGTTTTTCTCATTTGTGATATTTTGTCTGTTGCTTCTTGTGTAAGTTCTATTACTTCCTGTTTTATTTTTTCATCTTCTTCATCTACTTTTATTGATAATATGTCTGGTAGTTTAGCTATTTCCATGACTTCTATTTTGTCTGATATTTGTTCTTCTTGTGCTAGTTCTTTTAGTTGATTTATATATAATTTTGCAAGTTCTTTGTTTATTGTTATGTTTCTGCCCTCTTGACTACCATTTTCATATGTTATATATACATCTACTTTTCCTCTTTTTATTTTTGATGATATTTCTTTTTTTATTTCATCTTCTAAGTAACTTAATGTTTTTGGCATTTTTATTGTTATATCTAAATATCTATGGTTTACACTTTTTATTTCCATTTGATATTCTCTTTTTTCTTTTGATAATGTACTTTTTCCAAAACCAGTCATACTTTTAACCATTGTTTTTTACCTCTTTTTTTGTTTTTTTCTTAGTTGTTTTATTTTCTTGTTTATTTGTTTTTTCTTTATTTTCTATTTCTTCAACTTTTTCTTTACGTTTTTTAGTTGCTTCTTTTTTTATAGGTTCTTCTTTTTTAACAATTTCTTCTATATCGCTTAAACTTTTTTCTACTTCTTTTCTTCCTTTTGTATATATAACAATTGATTTTAAAACAAAGTATATTGCAAATACATATGATACTGTTGATGAATATGAATTAAATTGAAATTTGAATCTATTTGTAATGTATTCCAAAGTAAGTACAGCTGTTGCCAATACTAATACTTCTATTCCGTCTATTGCTTTTACTCCATCATCCTCTTTATAAGCTTTTTCAATAATATAAATTGCAATAAATAGAAAAATCATTGTACATATTTGAATTCCTCTTCTAAACAATTCTTCTCCAATTTTTTCTGATATTAAATTTAGAATTAAAAAATAAAATATTACTATTATTGCTTTTACAATATTTATACATATTGCTTTTATGTATTTTTCATCAACTTCTTTTTTCTCTTTTTCCATATTTCCTCCTAATTTTCTAGTTCGTACATTATTATACTTAAAACATTTAATGCTACTGTTTCTGTTCTTAGTATTCTTTTTCCTAATGTAATAATTTTTGCTCCGCTTCTTTTTAAATTTTCTACATCTTGTTTTTCTAATCCGCCTTCTGGACCAATTACAATTCCTATTTTAAATTCTTGACTTTGATTATTTACAATTGTGTTTTTTATTTGACTTAGTTCATTTTTCAATGAATTGTTTTCTTCATTTTCATATGCTACCAATACTATATCATAATTTTCTACAATTTCACATAGTTTTTTAATATTTATTACATTATTTATTTGAGGAATTATATTTCTACCACATTGCTTAGCTGCAACTTCAGATATCTTCTGCCATCTCTCAATTTTTTTATTAGCATTTTTTTCATCTAACTTTACAACACATCTTTTCATATCAACAGGAGTTATATCATATACTCCTAGTTCCACAGTTTTTTGTATAATATACTCCATTTTATCAGCCTTAGGTAGACCTTGAAAGATTGTAACCTTTACATTTGATTCAGTTTCTTCTTGTATCTTTTGCTCAATATTACACAATATCTTATCTTCATTAAACTCTAAAATTGAACACAAAAAGTTTTCGCCAGTCTCACTATTACATATTTCTAATTCTTCTCCAACTTTAGCTCTAAGCACATTTCTTATATGCTTTACATCTTGACCATTTATTACAATCTTACCATCATCAACTTGATTTTGTCTTACAAAAAATTTAGGCATTATAAGCTCTCCTTTGCTCTCATTTTCTACACTTTTTGTATTTTATCACACTTTAAATTTATTTTCCAGTCCTTTACAAAAAAAGAAAGCAGAAAATTCTGCTTTCTACTAATAATTTTCTGCTTTGATTTCAAAATAAGCTTTTGGATGGCTACAAACAGGACAAATTTCTGGAGCACTTTTTCCAACAACAATATGTCCACAATTTCTACATTTCCAAATTCTATCTCCATCTTTGCTAAATACTAAACCTTCTTCAACATTTTCTAATAATTTTAAATATCTAGCTTCATGTTCTTTTTCAATTTTTCCTACAGCACTAAACAAATATGCAATATGGTCAAATCCTTCTTCTTTAGCTTCTTGAGCCATTCTGTCATACATATCTGTCCATTCGTAGTTTTCTCCTTCTGCTGCTGCTTTTAAGTTTTCGGCTGTTGATTTTATTTCTCCACCTTGTAATAGTTTAAACCACATTTTGGCGTGTTCTTTTTCATTATCAGCTGTTTCTAAGAATAATGCAGCTATTTGTTCATATCCTTCTTTTTTTGCTTTGCTTGCAAAATATGTGTATTTATTTCTTGCTTGAGATTCTCCAGCAAATGCTTCCATTAAATTTTTTTCTGTTTTTGATCCTTTTAATTCCATACTAAAACCTCCTAATTTTGTTTTTTGTATTTTATCTCACTTTATCGTTTTCGTCAATAGGTTTGTTCAGTATAAATTTATTTTTTTCTTTTCGACAATATATTGCAAATCAAATTTACAAACTCTAAAAGTAATGTTATAATGTTTGCATAGGAGGAAATTAGTATGATTGACTTACTTTCACCTGTTGGCGATTTTGATTGTTTGAAAGCTGCAGTTCAAAATGGTGCCAATAGTGTTTATTTTAGTGCAAATTTATTTAGTGCTAGAGCTTTTGCATCAAATTTTGATTTAGATGAATTGAAAAATGCAATACAATATGCAAGGATTCGTGGTGTTAAAACCAATTTAACTTTAAATACTTTAATTAAAAATGATGAATTTGAAGATGCTTTTAATCTTGCTAAAAAGGCTTATGAGTTTGGAATTGATGCTATTATTGTTCAAGATTTAGGTCTTGCCAAAATGCTTATAAAAAGTTTTCCAGATTTAGCTATTCATGCAAGTACTCAAATGTCTGTACATAATTTACAAGGTGTCCTTGAATTACAAGAGTTAGGTTTTAAACGTGTAGTTTTATCTCGTGAACTTTCTATTGGAGAAATTGAATATATTTGTAGAAACTCAAATGTTGAAATCGAGTGCTTTATTCATGGAGCTTTGTGTATTTCTTATTCTGGTCAATGTTTATTTTCTAGTATGATTGGTGGCCGTTCTGGTAATCGTGGTAAATGTGCTCAACCTTGTAGACTTCCTTATAAATTATTAGAAAATAATTCAGTTATTGATAGTGGCTATCTTTTAAGTACCAGAGATATTTGTGGTTTGGATTTCATTCCAGATATGATTAATGCTGGTGTTACTTGTTTAAAAATCGAAGGTAGAATGAAAAAGCCAGAGTATGTTGCAACTGTTACTCGTATTTATAGAAAATATATTGATTTAGCCGAAAGTTCTGAGCCTTATGTTGTAGATGATGCTGATAGAAAAATTTTAATGCAAGCTTTTAATAGAGGTTCTTTCTCTTGCGGACATTTATCAAATGAACCTAATAAGAAACTTGTTTTTAAAGATAAATCTGATAATATGGGATTGTTTTTAGGCAAAGTTGAAAAATATAATAGTAATAAAGGGTATATAACTGTTAAATTAAATGAACCTATTGAAGTTGGCGATACAGTTGCTTTAGAAAGAGAAAGTGGTACATATAATGTTTCAGAAGTTATGGTTTCCAATAAGAATATTAAAGGAACCAAAGTTGGTCAAACAGTTACTATTGGTAGAATGAAAGGAAATATCAAATTAGGAGATAAAATTTTCAAAATGTCTTCTAAGTCTCAAAATTCTATAGCTAATGATAGTTTAAGATTTGAAAATAGAAAAGTTGCTTTAAATTGTAAGGTTACTGTGAAAGAAAATCAACCTTTGGAAATTAATATTACATCTGCTAATGATTTAGATATTTATAAAAATTTAAATATCACTTCTACTTTAGATGTTTTACCTGTTGAAGCTAAAAATAGACCTATTTCTAAAGATGATATTATTGCTCAAATTAATAAGACTACTTCTACACCTTTTAACTTTGCAAATATCAAAGTTAATTTAGATGATAATTTATTTTTACCTAAAATTAGTTCTTTGAATGAGCTTAGAAGAACTGCATTGGAAAATGTTGAGAACTTTGCAATTAGTAATATTCAAAGAATCAGTGATGGAATTAATTATAATGCTTGTAATGAAAATTCTAAAAATGCTAATAATTCTAATAGTGATGAAAATAAAATTTCTGTTTTATTAAATATTTTAAATGAAAAATATGATTACTCTTCTCTTGAAGGTATTGATATTGTATATATTCCTTTAAAATATTTTGTTAATAAAAAGTATTCAAATATTTTAGAAACTTTAAGCAAAAAATTCGAACTTTATATTTATTTACCAACAATAATAAAGGCAAATTATAGAAATTTATTATCATTAAATATAGAAAATGCTATAAAATCTTATAATATTAAAGGATTTGTACTTTCTAATATTTCTAATTTATTATTGTTAGATAATGTTTTAGAAAATTGTTCTTTAAATAAAAATAATTTTAACTTTATTGCAAATTATACTTTTAATATTTTTAATAACCATTCTGTTAAAGAGCTCAAAGAACTTGGATTTAATAGATTTACAATATCACCTGAACTTAATAAGGAAACTATTTTAGATTTAACAAGTTCTAATACTGAAGTTTTGGCATCAGAATTAATTGTATATGGAAAAACACCTTTAATGAACATGAATTATTGTTTACTTGGGAAAGCCAATAAATGCTATCCTAATTGTGATGCTAAATGTAATTCTTGTAACAAATATTATTTAAAAGATAGATTAGGTTTGAATTTTGAAATTATTCCTGATAATATTCAAACTGTTACAACTATTTATAATAGTAAGACTACTTCTATCGAATCTACTGATTTTGTTTCTACTAATGTTTTTAGAATTGATGTTATTGATGAAAGTATTGATGATATTAATAATATTGTTAGTATTGTTAAGAGTGGTAATAGATTTGAAGGTAAAGAATTTACTAATGGAAATTTAAATAGAGAAGTTTAAACAGGGTTGTCAGTTGGGACGCCCTTTTTTGACAGCATAAAAATGTCAAAAAAGGGCGTCCCAACTGACAACCCCCATTTGACATCTAAATTTGCTTACTACTTAATTTAATTATTAAATCCATATTATCATCTTTGGCCGCTTTGTTTTTTCTTATTGCTCCACATTTTTTGCATTTAAAAACTATTACATAGCCTTTTTTCCCATTTATTTCTAAGCTTACTGGTTCTAAATCTCCATGACATTCTTCTGCTCTGTCTCCTGGATTTTTGTCTACATGTTTAGAGTGTAAACAATATGGACAATGGTTTCTACATGAATAGCCTAATTTTGGAACTTTTTTCCCACAATTTTCACATATAAATTCTTCATCAATTTCTGTAAATTTACTATCTTTTAACATTTTCCGTTTTGATTTCGAGTTTTACATTTTATTTTTATGTTTAATAATATTTTTAATAATATTAATGTAACCCGAATGTTCCTCCTCCAATAAATTCTTTTAATAATGAATTGTCTGGTACGTATTCTGCTGGTATTTCTCTAAAGTATTTTAGTATATTTATTAGTCGTTGTGCTTCTGCATATTCTACATTATCTCTTTTTATTTCTTTTAATAGCGGCATTGCTATTGGTTTTAATGCTCCTAATTCATATATAAGTGATGTATTAAAGATTCTGTCTGCATCTTCTTGGAATGGGAAGATATTTTTTTCTTCTCCATCTGTTACTTGATGCCAAGTGTTTAATGTATGGATTGCTGAGTAGCTTCTAAATTGGTAATCTCTAACTATTCTTCTTATAAGTCTTGTGTCTGTTGTTGAAATTCTATTGTATCTGTCCATATTTAATACTGTTAATGCACTTATATATATTTTATATTTTTTATCTTTTTCTATTTGACTTGTTAATTTGTCATTTAAGCAATGTATTCCTTCTATTACTAAAATTTCATCTTCTGCTAATCTCATTTTTTTACCATTATATCTTTTTGTTCCAACACTAAAATCAAATTCTGGTACTTCTATTTCTTCTCCATTTAGTAATTTTACTAGGTGTTCATTAAATAGTTTTAAGTCTATTGCCTCTATGCATTCAAAGTTGTATTCTCCATTTTTGTTTCTTGGTGTGTCTTGTCTTTCAACGAAATAATTATCTACTGATAATGTGACTGGCTTTATTCCATTTAGTCTTAATTGAATTCCTAGTCTTTGTGCAAATGTTGTTTTTCCTGATGATGATGGTCCTGCTATTAATACCATTTTTGTATTTTTTCTTTTCTTTATATCATCAGCAATATTTGCAATTTTCTTTTCATGTAATGCCTCTGCAAGCATTATTATATCTTTTATTCTGCCTTCTTCTACTGCTTTATTTAATTTATAAACTGTTAGTACATCTAATACAGAATGTATTTTTTCGAATTCTTCTAATGCCCATGATAACTTTTTAGTATCTCTGAATTCAGACATTTCTGTTGGTGTTTTTGAACTTGGATATCTAATTAAAAATCCATCTTGATATTTTACAACATCAAATACTTTTACTTTTCCTGTTGTATCTGCAATCATATCATAAGAATAATTAAAATAATTTTCACAGAAATACATATCTATTATCTTGTTTTCTTCAAAATCAAATTGCAATCTTCCTTTTGATGTATTTGTTTTTTCATAGAATTCTTTTGCTTCTTCTCTTGTCATTTTTCTTTGTTCTATTTTTAAGTCTTTTTCTATTATTTCTTGCATTTTTTCTTTTAAGTCTTTTATGAATTTTGCTGTTATTTCTACTTTGTTGCATTTACAGAACATTGCATCTCCTAGTTGATATTCTACTGTTAGTTTTTCTTTTGGATATAGACTTTCAAAGGCTTTTCCCATTATATATACCAATGTCATTCTGTATATTTTTGCACCTTCTTTATCTGATATGTCTATTAATTCTATTTTTGCATCTTCTTCTATTTTTTTATTTAAATTGAAATATTCGTTATTATATCTACATCCTATAACTTCATATTTGCTTTTTTCTATTTCTTCTTTTAATGCTTCTTTTACTGTTGTTCCCTCTTTTGCATCAATTTCTTTTTTTTCATATGTTACTTTCATGCTTTTTTCCTCCTTATAATTTACTTGTATATTTTATATTAATTCTTTTAATTAGTCAATCTTTATTTTTAGTCAAATTGTAGTTATATAAAACTTTTTTATGGATATAATTTTATTATATATATTTGATAGGAGTTGATTTTATGGATTTACAAAGAATACATTTTATTTTAAATAATAAGGAAAAGTGTGATATTTTTTATGATGACCGACCTGTTTGGATTCAAGGTGTTGATGATAAAAATGATGTTGCTAAAGTTGGTTTTGTGGATAACTTTGAAGAAAAAGATGTTTTTGTGGATGATTTGTATGAAAAAAATCTTTATAATTAATTTTTTATTTATGTTTTTAAAAGTTGTGGAAAAATTTTCCACAACTTTTTTCTAGTTTATTTTTTTGTTTTTTTAATTTCTATTATTTTGTACTTTTTATAAATTACATTTTGTTTTTTCACTACTAATATTTATACTAATATTCAATTTTTGCTGCAATCCATGCTTCTAGTTCATCTATTTTTATTCTAATTTGTTCCATTGTGTCTCTATCTCTTACTGTTACACTTTCATCTTCTAATGTATCAAAGTCAACAGTTACACAATATGGTGTTCCTATTTCATCTTCTCTTCTATAACGTTTACCTATTGAACCTGCTGCATCATAATCACACATAAATTTCTTAGAAAGTTTGCTATATACTTCTTCTGCTTTTTCTGATAATTTTTTAGATAGTGGAAGTACAGCAACTTTGTATGGTGCTAGTGCTGGGTGTAAGTGTAATACTACTCTTGTGTCGCCTTCTGTTATTTCTTCTTCATCATATGCATTGCATAAGAATGCTAGTACAACTCTGTCTGCTCCTAGTGATGGTTCTATTACATATGGTACGTATTTTTCGTTTGTTTCTGGGTCTTGGTATGATAAATCTTGTTTAGAATGGTTCATATGTTGTGTTAAGTCATAGTCTGTTCTATCTGCAATTCCCCATAATTCTCCCCAACCAAATGGGAATGCGAATTCTATATCTGTTGTTGCTTTACTGTAAAATACTAATTCTTCTGCAGAGTGATCTCTTAATCTAATATTTTCTTTTTTCATTCCTAAATTGATTAAGAAGTTTTCGCAATAATCTTTCCAGTATTTATGCCATTCTAAATCTGTTCCTGGTTTGCAGAAAAATTCTAGTTCCATTTGTTCAAATTCTCTTGTTCTAAATGTAAAGTTTCCTGGTGTTATTTCATTTCTGAAGGCTTTACCAATTTGGGCTATACCCATTGGCATTTTCTTTCTTGATGTACGTAATACATTTTTGAAATCTACAAATATACCTTGTGCTGTTTCTGGTCTTAAATATACTGTTGATGTTGTATCTTCTGTTACACCTTGGAAAGTTTTGAACATTAAGTTGAATTTTCTTATATCTGTGAAGTTTGTTTTTCCGCATGATGGACATGGTATTTTGTTGTCATTTATGAAGTCTATTAATTCTTTATCTGACATTCCATCTGCTATCATATCTTTTCCGTGTTCATGTGCCCATTCTTCTATTAATTTGTCTGCTCTATGTCTTGTTTTACATT
>OJNH01000704.1_pt1 | contig 28841 bp, 30 predicted proteins | sample 1597361 | NCBI WGS metagenome assembly OJNH01 (sample SAMEA2452136, study PRJEB22498) | human gut metagenome | biome: human feces; feature: human gut; material: feces | place: Australia | collected 2012
TTATTAAAAGGAGAAAGCGTTGAATTACCTGTTTATAATTTCACCACAGGCTACCGTGAATGGAAAAATCATATTGTAAAATTAGAACCTAATCAACCCATCATCATTGAAGGTATTCATGGTTTAAATGATGAATTAACAAGAGATATTCCTTCTCATGTAAAATATAAAATTTATGTCAGCGCCTTAACTCAATTAGCTATAGATGCACACAACCGCATTCCTACTACAGCTGCTCGCATTATTCGCCGTATTGTTCGCGATAATCAATTTAGAGGTGCTCACGCTTTAAAAACAATTAAACAATGGCCTGATGTGCGCAAAGGTGAAGATAAAAATATTTTTCCATTCCAAGAAAATGCAGACGTCATGTTTAATTCTGCTCTAATTTATGAATTAGGTATTTTAAAGAAATACGCTAAACCTTTATTAGAAAAAATCACACCTGATTTACCAGAATATAATATATCTAAACGCTTGATTGATTTTCTTGATTACTTTGAAGATATTTCAAATGATGATGATGTACCAAATAATTCTATACTAAGAGAATTTATTGGAAAATCATGTTTCTTCTAATAAAATAAATTACTCCATAAAAAATAAGCACTATATCAATTAGTGCTTATTTTTATTTATGCTATTTAATTTTAAAATCTCATTTCTCCAGGTCTTTTTGGACCTTTAATCATGCCTAAATCCAATGTTTCCATTTTTTGATGTATTTCATCTAATTCTTCTTGAGTAATACCCAAATCATCTGCCACCACTTCCCAATTAGATGTTGGTGGATTATGCATTTCTATAATATCAGCTGGAGATTTATCTACATACATAGAATAAAGTATGCCATGAATAACTTCATCTACTTCATAATTTTGTTTAACTAAAAAAGTTACAATACTTTTATTTATATCTAATTTATTAGCTATCTGTGTTGATATAATATCATCTTGCGTTGCTTTTAAATCATTTGGTGTAAGCCCAATTAAATATTCTACACGACCCCAAGAATTATTCTCTCTTAAATTCATAACATTATCAAAAGATTTATGTGAAGCATATGCTAAGAAAGCACCTCTACGAAGTTCCGGCATTTCCCAACCATTATTATAATACGTTACTAATGTTTGCTTATCTACCCCAAAATATTCACTTATATTTTGCATTTCATTATTAATACGCATTTGTGGTGATATTCTTTCAGCTCTAGGTAATGGTCTTGCCTGTGCTGTATTATCCATAGGTAATTGATAACTTGCACCCGTTAAAATTAAACCCATAGCACTAAGAGCTAAAACTTTTTTCCATCTTTTCATATTTATCGCCTCACTTTGAATAATTATTAGTTATATTATATCATATTTTTAATAAAATACAATACAAATTATAAAAAATAATTAATATTTTTATAAAAACAAACTAACATAGAAGCCTATAACGACTCTATGTTAGTTCTTAAAACTTTACAAATATTTTAAATACTATTTATAAATATAATGTCTTAATAATTTACAAAATTATATTTACTCATTTCTTCATCAGATGTTCCTGTAAATCCTGGTAAGTCAGTTGTCCATTTTCCATCTTTATATTGTATTATTGTAGCTGCACTTTCTTCATAGCCATCTAAATTATAGTCTTCATAAGAAACCAAATATGTATTATTGTCTCCATGTGCTACTAATTTTACATCGGTTATATACCATCTTGCATCATCAGGTAAATTTTCTGCTTTATATTTATTTAAAATACCATATGCTAATTCTATACTCATTTCTTTATTTGACTCTTCTAAATTTTCATTATTATAATTTACAAAGTTATATTTGCTCATTTCTTCATCAGATGTTCCTGAAAAACCTGGCAAATCTGTTATCCATTTTCCATTTTTATATTTAATTATTGCTCCTACTGTTGCTATATATCCATCTAAATTTACCTCATCATAAGAAACCCAATATGTATTATCATCTCCATGTGCTATCATTTTTACTTTCCCTATATACCAATTAACATCTGATAAATTTTCGTTTTTATATTTATTTAATATGCCATAAGCTAATTCTATGCTCATATCATTTACTGTTTCAGAATTTTTATTATCTGATGCTATATTGTTAGATGTATTAGAATTAACAGTATTTAATGAATTATCAACTTTATCTTGTTGATTCTCTATTGTAGTTTGCAAATTAGTAGCATTTGCTTTCACTTCTTCTATTTCCCTATTAGCATTTGTTTTTTCAATATAAATATATATTCCCATAACTATAATTATAATTATTGCTATAAACAATAAAAAAGTAGATAAACTTATTTTTAATGTTTTTTTCTCTTCCATTTTTTCACCTCCATTTTTTTGTACAAGATATTTATAACAATATAATACTACTTTAATAAAAAAAATACAATATTTCATAATAAATTTAAATATTTATTCCTACTATTTGCTTAACAAATTAAACAAATACAAGGCTACTTTATTTTGTTCTGTTGTTTCGATTTCCATAAGTTTAGCCATTGCAAACATCACAATTTTATATTCAGCAAAGTTTATAAGTTTAGTTCTATATTCTTCATCTATTTCTTTTAGCATAGCATCAAACTTTTCATAGTTTCCTTTAGTATTATATATGAGTCCTGACCATTTGCTTTGGCTTATACATATTGCTAGTCTTAATTTATCTTTTATATCCATATAATTTATCATATTTATTAAATATTTAACTTTTTCGTTTTCCATATCCTAATTACCTCCATATATTAAAATCTTATATCATTATTTCTTTTTTTATTTTTGTTTTGCTTGTTTTCGTCTAGTATAGTTACTTTTTTATAAATGTTATTTGCAATTTCATTATCATTATTGTCAAATATGCCATTTTTATATAAATCATCACTCACTATTTTATAGTTTTCATCTTTATAATAGCAAATTCTTTTATGAAAGTGACTCATAATACTATGCCAAAAGTCTTTAAATTTTTTCATTTCTTGTTTTAATTTTTCTTTTTCAGTTTGTAATTTGCTTATAACTTTATCTTTAAGAGATAATTCACTTTTTAAATTGCTTAATTGTAATTCTTGTTTAATTATTTTCAATTTTAACACCATCCTTTCATTTGGATGATTTTTATATTGTTTTTAGACAACAAAAAAATCAACCAGATTTATTTTCTGATTGATTTTTGTATCTATCTGTTTTATTAGTTCGAACAGATACGTCATTGGTGCCATTCCGCAACAGGTATGCGAAAAATTATGCATTTATTTATCATTTTATAAATTCAATTTACTACTGCTAATCTAACATAACTTTCTGATTTTGGCAAGTAAAATTTTAAAGATTTATTGTAATTTTTCAATAATACATTTAGTTTTAAAGTACTTCTATTTTTTGTTATTTACTATCTACGATTTATTGTTTTTCTATCTGTATATTCAACCAATTTTACACATGTAATTATCCCAACTATCTCTATAATAATTTTTAGAAATTCTTGTTCTGTTTTTTGGTACACATATTCATCAACAATTTTATAATTTTCTTTTGCAAAATAATCTTTAATATCTCCGCGATTCTTTATCTCAGGATCGACATGGTCTTTATAATCATAGTAAAATCTTGATTCAGAATCGGCCTCAAATACATCATAATTAATCAGCTCTTCCATTTGGCTTGATTGAAATCTCCTACGTATTTCTTTCTTACTGTCATGCATTAACAAAAATGTTGTAATACATGTCAAGCACAAACTTACAATCATAAATTTTTGTATAAAATCCTTTTTATTATTTATGTTTGCTTTGAATTTTATCCAAATAGCAAATATAAATATATTAATAACACAAAAGCTAATCTGACATAGCTTACTTTTTTCAAATATAAATGAAGGAAAACTAATATTTGCTATATTCCATATTAAATAAGCAATTCCACACATAATTATACCAATTAAATAATAAATAAATATTGCATAAATAGACCCGACATCTTTTTTTAGTGCTATTCTGACTTTCTTATCCATGTTTTTTTCCATATAAATTTTCATTCCTTTCTTAAGGCATATATCTGTTTTAAGATTTTTATACAAGTACTAAATAATTATACGGTTTTATGTATACTTTTGCAATGTTAAAAAATATTATTTTAATATATAGATTAGCCAAATTGTGTTTTAGCAGTTTTGCCAATAGCTTACTAGTTATTTAATAATATTATTCTTTTTTAAAACTTCTTCTAAATATTCATCATTTTGTATAGTTAACAGTTTTTTAGGATGATATTCTTTTAATTTTGCATTCCAATCAAATAAGTTAATTATTAATTTATCTGTAAATGTTTTACTATTTCCTCTAGCATAGCATCTTTCCTCCAATACTTTTTCACTATCTAATGTAGGATACGCCAGATAATATTCAATATTATTTTCTTCTAAAAAATCTAATAAATGCCAATGCATTGATGTTAATACAACATCATATTGTTCTATTGCTTCTAAAACAGCTTTATGATAATTATCAGGCCATTGGCTATTTTCTGGTCTTTCTTTTTTTCCTTTTCGTTTTTCATAAGGAATATGTTCAAAACCAGTATTATCCCATTTATAATAGCCAGATTCCAAATCTATAATATTATTATACTTATTTCCAAGTGTTGTTTTCCCTATTGCGCCAAATCCTGCAACTATAATTCCTTTACTCATTATTATCACGTCCATTTTTTATAATATTTATTATTCTAACTGCTTCTTCTTTATCCGATTTCTGTTCTTCAACTGATAAATCAAAATAACTAGTATTTATTTGTCTATTCCACCTATCGACAAATTCTTTAGGTATTGTTAAACTCCCATCTTTATTAATCCTACATTTACCAAAAAGATGACTTCGCCATCTTGACCATCTATTATGTTCATAATTTGCTAATTCTTCAATTAAATTATTATCTTCCATATAGACCTCACTAAATTACTATATTTATGTAAAAAGTATATCATTCAATACCAATAAAAACAATAGTTTTAAAAGAAAAATCTAAATACTTTTACGAAAAAATTATCTCATTATAAACAATCTCTTCAGCAGAATGTTTATAATTATTCATCAAACCAACCCACAATAGTTGATTTGTTTCTTTTAATTGCTCATTTGTATTATCTTGTTCAGCCATTGCTTTAATAATTCTGTTAATTCTTTCAGTTGCTGTTTTATCTATTTCAGCAAGATGTTTATTTAATGTTCCATTCATCAATAATTCAGCATATAAGCCTCGTTTGTGAGTTTTAATATAATTTAACCTTGCTCTGCCATATTTGCCTAAAAGCACATTTTCACAACAATCTGTATTGTTTTCAGTATCTTCTTTAACTTTTTGCTCTTTTAGTCTAGTAGCTTCCTCAAGAGGTAATCCTTTTCCTAGATAATATTCTGGAAAATAGTAATCACCATCTCGCTTATACCAAAATCCGTTATCTTTATCATATATTTCATTTTTTAATTCCTTCATAATTCAAATCCTCCTTTTAAGTTTTATCTTGCGTCATTTTTGTTTCTTGCCTTTTTACGAATGTCTGCATCTTCTTTAAGTTCAACCTTTTTATTAAGGTTATTTGCAATTTCATAATCATCATCACTAAAAATTCCATTTCTATATAGGTCATCACTAACAATTTTATAGTTTTCATCTTTGTCGTAGTTAATTCTGTTTTGAAAGTGTTTCATAATGTTATGCCAAAATTGTTTTAGCTTAGATACTTGTCCTTTTAAACCGTTTACATCTTGTTGTAATTTATTAATATTTTCATCTTTCTTATTTATTATTACATTTAGTCTATATATCTCATCATCTCTGGTTTCAAGTTGATTTTCTAATTCAAAATTTTTATAATGCATTTTCTCGTATTTATCTTCAAAATCATCTATAAACTTATTTAGTCCATTTATATCTCTAACTGATTGTGTAGTTTTTGAAACTTGTTTCGTATAGTCTATAATCTTTTCTATATCTTCATTTGAAATTACTTTATTGTTTTTATTTAGCTTAGCTGGTTTTAGTCCGTCTAACATAGTTTTAATTTCTTTTGATGAATTATCAATTACCATCATATTTTCAGTAGTCTTGTCAAACTTTTTTCTATTTTTAGCATATTGTTTTTTAAATTCTTTATAGTTCTTCATATCTTTCACATTGACATCAATGTTTCTACCTTTTTGTTTATGCTTTAGTTCAGCAGTTCTCCCATAGAATTTGTTATAAGACTTAATACAGCAATTTCTCATTGAATCTTGTATTGCAGTTAATGACTGCTTTGTAAAGATTTTTGATTTAGCAACTTGTTTTTTCATTCCTCTAGTATTGTTATTACTTACTGGAACACCAACTATATGCAGGTGGGGAGAGGTTTCATCAAAGTGTACTACTGCATTTGCTATTTTAAAATCTGGTACAATTCTTGCTAAATCTTTAATTTGTTCATTATATACATCAATCATCTTGTGTCTATATGTTTCATCTTTATTAGTCCAAAACTCCATATCGCCAAGCTCTACAATGAGCTCACAAGCCAAGTCCCATAAGTTGCTATCAGAGATGTGTTTGAAATAGTTGTCTATTTTTCTGTCTGTTCTGGTTTGCTTATTATTATATTCAATGCGTGAATCCTCAAACTCTTGCAAATACAATTCTTGCACATCACGGTATAAATTATTGGTGCCATATATTACAAAAATGTCTTCCTTGTTATTATCGTAATCTCTTAAATTATGCTTATTAACTCTAGATAGTTGCTTTGCATTTTGAATGCCATTGTTACTAAAAGATGTTTCACCAGATGGATTAGTTTTAGCGATTTCTTTCGCTTTGTTTGTTCTGTTTTTATCACTGCCTAAGTGAATAGAGTATGATAATTCTTCCATTTTGCACAAGCCTCCTTTGATTATGCTTCATAAAATTTCTTCTTTAGCTGGTACTATCCATATAATTTGCAGATGTTAATATGCAAATTATACAAGCCAAAAAGAAAATGTAAGGTTTTCTTTTTGGTAAAATTAACTAGGCTTGTTTTGGTGAAAACCAAAACTTAGCTGATGTTAATTTTCAATGGAGTTATCTTTGATAAGTCCATTGTCATATAATCAAATTTGAGGTAGCAAATTTGGTTATATGATGCCTCGCAGAGCCCCCGAGTTTTGATAGAATGTCAAAACTCATAGGGGGTTATGAATTTTGTCAAAGCAAAATTCATTTCTGCCTCGCCAATTTAAAATGTTGCTAAATTTTAGTTAGTAAAGGGCGAGGCAGGTGCATATTTTGAGCAGTAAATTTTGTATTATACTTAAGCGATTATTGTTAAAAATGTAATGAAAAATTTATCTGTGAAAAATATGCACTTACAAACTAGCTTATTTATTTTTGCTCTTTTTCTTCTTGGTACTTTCAGGAGGTATAACGTGTGTTACTACGCTTAAATGAACATTACCATCTGGCTTAGCAAGAAAGTTTTTCATTTCCTTTATTGCAAAAAATCTAATTGGCTTTTCATATTTTTTTATTTTAAAACTAACAACTTTGTCTTTATATGTTGCAATTTCATTTTTCAATCCTTCAGTTTCGTCAAATTCTTCGCCATTAAAATGATATTCGCCTAAGTCTAAGTAGTTAATGTTCATCTCCTTTTTTATCTCATCAAGATATTCGTTAACTTGTTTAGCACTAAGATTTATTGATGTTCTTACATTTTGTAAATTTCCATCAGTCTCCATCGTTGAAGGAATATCAATTACACCTTTTTTATATAATTTGTCTACTTGCTCTATAAAGCTACTTCTTAGATTAACCTTTTCAATATTAATTGAACCATCTTCATTTTTATTCAAGGCAACACTTTCAATGAACTTTGAAATAAAGGCTTGTTTTTCTTCTTTCGATTTCATAGTCCAAAGATTAAGTATTACATCTTTATACATTTGACCTTCTATAAGTGTTTCTTTTTCAATATCCCTTTGGGCTATTAGATGAGCTGGATTATAACATTCCTCTTGTAAGTCTATTGAGTTTATTCGCTTTGTTTCTAGTATAGATAGTCTTTCATCAATAACTTTGAAATCTTCCGCAAAATCGTCCATTTCAACAATTCCGTTCATATATGCCTTTTTTAGTCTATCTTTTTGGGCTGTTAGCTTTGATATTTCCTTTTCAATTTCTTTACTTTCATCATCTTTCTTTTCAGCAAGTAAGGGGTAGAAGAACTTGTTAACGTGGTAGTCATATTCGATAAAATCTAGAATATGATTTATTAGAGTTCCTTCAACATCGTCCTCATTAAAATAAATTTTGCACTTTTCGCAAGTGTAGTACATATATTTAGACTTTTTGCCACCAGCACCTTTGCCTGTCATTATTCTTCCGCATTTTGGACAAATTAGTTTTTGAAAAAATATATAAATACGATGTCTTGAATATGCTCTTTGATTTTTACCTTTTTGATTTTGAGTATCTTCCCACATTGCACGAGATATAATAGGAGGAACAACATTCATATAAATTTCACTTTCTCTTGTTTTATCTTTCTTATATCTTTCAAAATCTCCCATATAAACTCTATTATTTATTATCTTTTCAATAGTTGAATCGCCCCATTTAGTTTTTACAGGGGAAGGGACTTTTTCATCATTTAAAATATTTGCAATTTGTTGATATGACTTGCCTTCAAGGTACATCTGATAAATTCTTATAACTATGTCTTTTGTAGAATTATCAATTTTTATTGTTTTATCAGTATCTCTGTAATAACCAAAAGGGCAAACACCTGGAATATGTCCTGCCTTAATTGCACCACCCAATCCAAACTTTGTTCTTTCAGATACTATTTCAATTTCAAGTTGTGAAAGAACTGTTAACATTCTTATAAAAAATCTTCCATTGGCAGTAGAAGTATTTACATCATCTCTATCACATATTAAGTAGCAATGATATTGCTCCAATGTGCTAATTAATATTTCCAAATCTCTTACACTACGCGTTACTCTATCAAGTTTATACGCAACTATGTAATTAATTTTCCCAGACTTCATATCTTCAATCATCTGCTGAAACTGGGGTCTGTGTGTCATATCTTTCGCTGAAATTCCAGCATCTTTGTAAACTTTATAAATCTCATAACCCTTATATTTACAAAGTGCTTCAAGTTTTTCTTTTTGCTCTCCTAAACTAAATCCTTCTCTTACTTGATCCTCCGTACTTACACGAATATAAATTCCTGCAACATTCTTTTTTTCAGTGTTATTTTGTTCATTATATTCCATCAAATAACCTCCATTCTCTAACAAAAAAGGCGTTAGACTAGCTTATTTGCTAACTAACACCTTTTTTACGTTATACTTTACAAAAACAAAAATAACTTTTAGTATCAGTTAGCCTTGATAAATTCTCTTAAACTTGAGAGTGGATATTGATTAGTTAAATCATTTATGTAGAAATAATCGTGATAATTAAAGAATAAATATGTTTTACCTTTAATTTCAACCTTATGTGGTTCTACATAAGCAATATTAAACTTTTCAAGTCTTCTCAAATTACCGTTTCTTATCTTTGGTTCACAATTACTAAAAGTGCAAGCCCATTTGATTTTTGAACGTAATTCATTTTCCATAGTTATTTCTCTTTCAATCGTAGAAATCATATCACATAAACCTCCTTTTTTCAATAGTTTGAGGCTATTTTTGCTTTTTTGTGGGATTATCGTGCCGAAAAAAGAGCAAAAAAATAAGCCGAAGTAAATCGACTTTTTAATGATATTCTTTTTGGATCTTTTTGAACTCGCTTATAGCAATGCTTTTTACGAGTTCGAGTAAATCCACCTTTGGTGCGGATGAAGGGACTCGAACCCCCACGCCGTTGGCACTGGTTCCTAAGAGCTATCGTGGATAAATTTATACTTTTTACATATTTTTATATTTTTTTATATTTTCTTATAAGATGCCATTTAAAGCCTTTTACGGCTAATATTTAAAATATCATTTTATGCATTTTCCCTTCGTTTTTTATAACTTTTCTTTGGCGTTGCATTAAAAATTGCATTAAAATTTAGTGTCTAAAATGCCTAGTAAATATAATTTTATTGTTAAATTTTTATTTAAAAAGATAGTATTTATTTCTTCTTGAGTAAACAATTTTTTATTTTCTATTATTCTTCCTTCGACAATTTTCTTCATTTTCCTTACTTCGTCTTCTACTACATTCATTATTACAAATCTCCTTTAATTTATTTTTTAGAGCTCTGATGTATAAATATAATGAATTAGGTTGCATTTGGGCAACTTTTTATGAAATGCTGTTTTTCTTTTACAAAAATAAAAACGACACTATTAAAGTGTCATTTTACTATTTTGTATAATTCTTCTATGTCTACTTTTAATGCTTTAGCTATCATTATCATTGTTGACAATTTTGGGGCTCTTTCTTGCCTTTCTATTTTACTTAAATGTCCTTTGCTAATGCCAGATAGTTCTGCTAAAGTTTCTAATGTCATATTCTGTTTTAATCTTATTTCTCTAACCAGAATTTCTATTTTCATAAAACCACCAATTTTAATATGCCCAATTTATTTTCTTTTATGAAACTATATTTTTCTAATTAATTCTTTAAAACTGTATGCATCTTTATGACATGCTATTGTAAACGCACTAAACAAGCAATTATTATGAGCATATTCATCCCATTCTTCCCTTGTAATTTTCTTATTTTTTCTTACATATTCTTTTAATTCTTTTAAGCTTTTTTTATAATAATTGATCATAAAAACACCTCAATGTTAGCATCTACATTTTTAATATTTTTATGCAAAAGTAAAAGAAGCCTTTTAGACTTCTTTTGCTTTCTTTATTACTTTGCTAAATCTTTTCGTTTTTGACATTACTTTCATACTTTCTGCTGATAGTATTAAAAAGTATTTTAATAACTTTCTGTATTCTTTTTCACTTTTTATATTTAACACTTTAATCATTTGTAGAGATTGTGTATATGCTTCTTTCATATTCATCCCCCTTTACTATTATAACATATTATGTTAAATTGTTGTGTCGAAAGTAGTCGAAAATCTATTTTTATGTTTATCACTTCAAAACATTTATTATCTTATTTTTTACTAGAAACTAGCCAAAAAGTGACGTCTCAAAATCGTTTTTAAGCCCTTTTTATTTTTTAGTCAAGTACTTATATGCCTTGATTTTAAGCCATTTTTCATATTTTTAAATTTTTTCTAAAAAAGCATTGACAATACGTAACGTATAGTATATAATTAATTTAGATTTTAAGAAAGGAGGATTATTTATATTATGAGTATGACACCTAAGGAATTGGTAAGGCTTTTGAAAAGAAATCGGTTGGTATGAAGTTAAGCAAGAAGGTTCACACTTAAGGTTAAGAAAAGAACGGTTACATAGATGTAATTATTCCAATGCATAATAGAGATTTACCAAAAGGCTTATTAAAAAAACTATTGAAACAGGCGGGACTTGAATAAGTCCTACCTGAATGTGCATACTATAATATAAAGAGGTGTAATTATGAAAAAACAAATATTATTAACTTACCCTGCTATTTTTACTTTGGAAGATAATGAATACTGGGTTGAATTTGTTGACTTAAAAGGTTGTTTTAGTGACGGAAAAACTTTAGCAGAAGCCATGGAAAATGCCAAGGAAGCTATGGGATTATTCTTAGAAGATTTGAATGAATACCCAGAATGTACTACAAATATTAAATCATTAAAATTAGAGGAAAATCAAATTGTATCTTTCGTTTCTGTTGATTTAGAAGAACACAAGAGAAAATACGAAAATAAATCTGTTAAAAAAACTTTATCTATTCCTGCTTGGTTAAATACCATAGCTGAAAAAGAAAATGTTAACTTTTCTCAAATACTACAAAAAGCATTAATAGATACTTTAAATGTTGACAAAACAAGAAAATAATATTATAATAGTATAAATAATATAAATAATCCTATACGGAAATGAAAAGGAAATAGTTATTACCAACAACTATTTCTTTTTTTATATTAAAAAAGCTAGACTAGAAATTAATCTAATCTAGCTCTAAATATCTATCTTATTTTTGTACAATAATCTAAACAAATATAACCACTTGGAGTTAATCCCCAGTTTCCTATTACTTTTGTAACTGTACATTTCACTCCTCTTACATATCCACCTTGATTTCTTGCACTTCTTGTTAATTCCTTTAATGGTTTAATTCTATATTTTGTACTTGGTCCTGTCCTTACATTTAATTTACTACAATTAACCTTATATGTACCTGTTGTATATTTTTGAATTGTTGCATTTTTTACAGCTGCTGTATATCTGCTTGTATAAACTAGTGAAATCCAACCTTTGTCTGTTTTTCCCCAGCCATTACTTTCTGCTAATATTGTTACTATAGAATTTTTAGTATAACCACCAACTCTATTATAATTCACACTTGCTCCAGCTCTTATATTTAAACCACCATTTGCTATAATTTTAACTTGGTAATTTATATTAGACACTGCAGATGAATTATCATTTATTATAACAGGTGTAGTTGTGTTTTCTTTTATCTGTATTCTATCATTTTTAAAGCAGAAGAATTTTTGGTAATTTGCATATTCTCTAAAATTATCTATTGACACATATACTGTATTTCCGCTTACTGTTGCCAATCCCCTTCTACTTGAAACTTCAAATTTTCCATTATACAAATATGGATCATATATTTTTATGTAATTGCCTTCTATTCCTGTTAGAACTATAAAATGTCCACCATATGTAAATAATCCCTGATTACAACTTGCTATTATATAATTGTTATCTTTTAATTTTGAAATCACATCATCTAATTTATAGCATTCACTATAACCTATATCAAATACATCTGCTGTCCATTTAAATGCACTCCAATATGTACCTTGATTTGCACTTCTATAACCATATTTTACATATAAGTCTGCCATTTTAGCTGGAGTTATTGTTCCTTTTATACTTGACACAACCATTGCTGCACTTGTAGGTCCACAACCACTTGTGCCTATTGTTTGTGTGCTATCTCCTACACTAGAATACATTTTACTTTTCCATCTATTATCTATTTGTGAGAAATATGTTAGTCCAGCATAATCTTCTAATTGTATATATGGTGTTTTTTCTGCACCTTCATATGCAACTTGTCCTTGCTCTTTAAATGCTTCATTTTCTGTTGTTTCTTGTACTTCTAGTATTTGTTCATCTTCTGCAGTTAAACTTAATATTTCTGTTGTACTTTCATTTGTTGCAATGTCTACTATTGTATCTGTCATTTTTTCTACTACATCTTTTTGTAATTCTTTATCATCGCTAAAAGCAAATACAACAAACAATATAATGCACATTAATATTGATGATACTATTATTTTAAATTTTTTCATTATCTTCCCCTCCTATACAAATTTACTTAATCCTAAGATAAACGCTATTGCTGTTAATATAATTCCAACAAAAAAAGAAACTACTTTGCTTTTTATTTGCTTTTTAGTTTCTTCATATTCTTTTGCTGGTTTTTCTTCAATTATTTTTAGGCGTTCATTCATTTTGTTTTGGTCTTCTCTCATTGCCTTCATTTCTGTTGCTATTTCTCGCACACTTAGCGTTAAATCATATATGTTTTCAACTTTATTTTCAATACTATCTAATCTTTTAGAATTTGATTTTGAACGTTGCTCATTTTCTACTAATCTTTCAACAACTTTTGTATCTTGCATTTTCTTCCTCCTTTCGAGAAATTTAATTTAATGGAATTGATATTATTCCACTTAACCAATAAGCATTGCCACTGATAATACGAATACTAACATTGCCACCAGCTATTTGCACAAAACCTTGTGATGTTTCTGTTCCAAAAATTCCAGCTCTTGTATAATTTTTCTCTTTTAAAAGAGTTTTCAAATCATAACCTTCAATATTAGGCAAATTTCCTATAGTTACTTCCTTATCTGCTGCTGCAAAATACCCTGTAGACTTGCTTACTGAAACTCTAACAAATAGTACTCCATTTATTATTCTTGCTTGTATACCATTTCCATATTGAAATCCACTATTAGAAGAAAGTATTATTCCAGTATTTAAAGTTCCATTAATCCACCCAGTATCTTCGTTCTCTATTTGTTCTTTTAAATTGTTTATTTCTTTTTTTACGCCTTTTATTTGAGGTATCATATTAACACCTCTTTTCTTTTTATAAAACTATAAGTGTGTGTGTGTGTGTGTGTGTGTGTGTGTGTACAGCCCCAAGGCTTACATGATTTATTTTAGTCATATATTTTTCTCCTTTATATTTAATTTGCTATAAATGTGCAATTTAAGTTGTACCAAGCAGAAGTATATGCATTATCTGAGACCCATTCTAACATAATTCCTCCAGCCGGAGTTATTATCCACCTACAATATCTAACCCCAGAGCAAAATCCCTCAAAATATATTTGGGTTGCCGGTCTATACCCTTCTGGAAGTTGTGCTATTGTTGTTCCTGCCTTAGTAATTCCTGACACTCCTCCTACAATTGTAACAATTCCATTTTCTTTCTTATAAATAGCTTTTTTAGCAATCTTATCAACTGTTATTCCTGTGGCCAATGGTAAATCCTTCCACTTTTCAATTTTGTATTGTGTACCTGAAGGTAAAGAATCTAAAATTTCACCATTGCCAAATATTATATCTGAATTAAATCTTTGTGCTGATATTATTTGAACATTAGGAGTACGTGAACCACCTGGCAATTTAAAACAAACAGAAAATATACAATTGCTTTCTACTATTATAATATTATCTGAAATGTCAACTCCTTCTGGGTTTAATTGGTTTATTCTTTTAAATTTAACTTTAAAATTGGTAGAATCTTGTCTATTAATTTGCAAACTATATATATCATCAAAATCATACTGTTGAGTTGATGTAATTTTAAAAATTATCGTAGCCGTCTTAAATACAGTTTTCATATTTACATCAAATAATTTAATATATTTATTTGTATACCCTGAAGAAGTATATAAAATATTTTTTCCATCTGGAAAATCTATTTTGTTTTCAATTTTCTTAATTAAATTTTTAAGTGTTAGCATTATATTCCCCCCTTACTACTAATGTTAAAATATCTCCTGTTTCTAACTGCCAATCTGTTGTTGTCTTTATTTTATTACTTATACTATCTGCATCTCCTATTTCTCTATAATGTCCATCTGTTCCAACATCATCACTACTTAATGCTAGTCTTTCGGTGTCTAAGTATACATCTAATACTTCTTGTCCAACTTGATAATAACAAGGTAATGTTACTTCTGCTCCTGCATTTATATTAGATGTTATTTTTAGTTGGTAAATGTGTTGTGTTATACTTATTATTTTATTTCTTACTTCTGTATCATCATATGTTGCACCAGGTTCACCCTTTTCCCCTTGTATTCCTTGTTCTCCTTTTTCACCTTGCTCTCCTCTAGGTAATATCAAATTTAAAATTTGATTTGGAGCTTCTCCTGTTATAGTCGCAGATGCTTCATCGCCTTCCTCAACTATACCTATCTGCAAACAATTTGCTGGCCCAGTTTCTCCTTTTTCCCCAACATCGCCTTTAATTAGTGGAATATTCGATACTCCATCTATATGAATAACTTCAATTTCATTGGTAGACAAATCAGTAATCTGATTAACTTCTTGCTCTACATTATCAAGATCATTAATTTCTATAGACATTATTCATCCCTCCTATGAGTTATCTCTTCAGTTAATGTTATAGTTCCAAATCCAAGTGTTTTAACATAATCACCTGATTTCAGCTCTATATCGTATTGATAAGTTCCGTATGGCATATCAGATGTATCTTCCGAATTTAATGTAAAATAAAAATACCCATTACTATATTCAATATTATCTGGGTATTTTTTATGTATAATTGATTTTAAACTATTTGCACTAGATTTTACAGTAAAATAAATATTATCTTCTGGAGATGGTTCAATTTCTTTACCTAATCCATTTTTTAGTTGAAACTTTAAAACTTGTGTATCTCCTCTTGTAAATTCTAAATCCATGTTATTCCTCCTTCTATTTTAAAAATCCATAAACATTTATCATAGCTCTTACATAACCAGTTCTTGCAGCTCTATTTTTGTCATAATCATCCCATTCAATGTTTTCAGTTGGAACAGCATCAGAAGTTCTTAATTGGAATAATGTTCCCTGACCTGATGTTAAAAAATTTCCAATATTATTACTTATATATGTATTTAATTTTCCTTCTTCACCTGTACAATTAATTGCATTGGTATTATTGGTTATCAATCTATAATCATAATTTTCAGATGCGATTTCCACATTAAATGGTGTTACATTTCCAGTTAATAACTTTTCGTAAAATAAATTGACATTTCTTGAGTAACCCACTTGTTTATCTTTTTTATAACTATAATTAATTGGGTGTAATTGTAGTACCAAGTATGCACTTGTTACTACAAAATTAGAAGGAATAAATACTCCTATATTTATATATTTATAAGTTGATTGGCTAGGAGTAAATATGCTATAGCCTATTTCTTTCCAATCCATAGAAGAAAATGATAAATTTGATAAAACTCCTCCATTACCTATTATTGTTGTTCCATCATGCAATTCAATACCTTCTTTTCCTATGTTTACAACTTCTTCCCCATTAGCTGATAAAACTTGGAGAGAACCATTTGTATTGTTCTCTCCCCCTAATTTTAAAGTTCCACCTTTAATTCTATTGGCGCTTAGCGTACCTGCAGTTATAAAATCAGCATTTATAATTCCATTTAAACTAATAATTGTTTGATACTCTCCATTTATTCCATTATTAGAAATATCTAATGCGTTTTTCCCAATCCTCAATACTGTTTTTGCCTCTTCCAAAACATTTGTATCAGCAATATACATGATACCATCTTTCTTAACAACATAACCACTGTTTTGTTCGATAATTTCTTTTACAATTTTCTGTATATTTTCCCACATTGAATCTAATTTATACTTTTTTATTAATTGCTCTATAGTTTGAGGCAACATACCATCTTGCCTACTTGTCTTTGTTGGTTTTATACTAAATTCCATCAATTTCCTCCAAATAAAAACACCTATGTTTTACATAAGCGCTTTTTTATAAATTTTTTTATTAAAACAGTTCTATATTTCCATTGTAAAAAATTACAAGGCATAAAAATATTAATATATAGTTTGTAATAATCACATAATTATCGAAATAGCAAGTAGAATTTGAATCTTCATTTCCTATTATTTTATATAAAATAGCCATGATTAACATTGAAGCAACAGTCCATATTGCAGTAAGTGGTATTGCAAATAATAATCTTCCTATTATATCTTCTAAAAATACTGTCATAAAAAAACCTCCTATAATTAAATTATATCATCTATATATTGGTTATTTTGTCGAAATTTGTCATGATATATTTTATTTTACATATTTTGTTATTGGAATCCTAGAATATGTTTGTATATATCCATCTTTATTTATTTTAAAACCGATATTTTTTAATAAACTTGTCTTATCTTCTATTGATAATTTTTGTTTATTTATAAAATTAACGACATCATTGTCATAATCACTTATTTCTTCTATCCTGCATATTATTTTTTTATAATCATCCGATAATTTTGATTCTGATATATTATTAAGATAATTATAAACTTTTTTACTTTTAGATCCCTTTATGCTTTCGCCATCCTCATCTTTATCACTAACAAAATCCTGAGATTTATATTTTAAATATTCTGTTATAGGAAAATCTATCTTTTCTAAATCTAAATATTTTTTATCTCTTGAATTAATTGCTGTTTTATATATTATTGATTTCGTAGTATCACTATAATCAGCATTAGCCAATATCTCTTCTTTCTCTTTGTCTTTAGATATCCCCTCAGTTTTGGCAATATAACTTAAATAATCGCTTTGCTCTCCACCATGTTTTTTTAAATCTTCTAAGGTATTATATAAAGTTGAAGTTTTAACTTCCTTATTAACACTCTTAGCATAATTAACTTTATTTTTTTCTTTAACATATGTATATATATTTTCTATTGCTTTTTGTTTTTGATTATCTGTTAATTTTTGATATTGTTTTGTTGAAATTAAGTTGTTAATTAAATTATATGAATTTTTTCCATAATCAGTTTTATATTTAGAATATTCTTCACTTGTCATCCTGTATGTTGTTCCATCTATTTTAAATGTTTTGTCTATTGAGCTAACTGGTAGAATAGACTTTTCACCGTTCTTGCTATATAAATTGTTTATCTCATTATCCACCTTATCTTTGGTTACCTCTTTAACTGTTGATGGATTTATAAAATTATTTAATGCTCTTATCGGTAAATTTTCTTCTTGCTTTTGTTTATTTCCCCATATATCTGTTTTTACTGGTAACGTCTTCCTTAACCCTGGAATTTTTGACGTTATTTGTAATTTGGTTTGATCAATTGCTTTAGATATCAGTCCTGTTTTAGTTGACGTTGTACTTCTTTCATATTCATCAGAAGTTTTTGCAATTTGTCCAATTAAAGTTGGTACGAACTGATTTACATATGATTTTACAGCATTTGTTCCCATTGCTGAAAGTTTATCTTCATTGTAACTACTTAATGCACTAGTTAGGCCACTAATCATTGACATCTCGCTCATTGGTGACATAGATTTTGACATTGCATTGGACCAATTTTCTAGAGATTTTAATATTTGATTTATTTTTTTATTATCGTCACTACTAACATTATTTTTCTCTTCAGTACCTGATTTCTGAATTGAATATGCCTCAGCTCCCGTAAATAATGGTATTCCAACTGGTGCTAACCAGTCTAAAGAGTATGTCTTTCCTGCAATCTCTATTGAATATGCCTGACTACCCGTTGCTTCATCATAATTTTCTTTTTTATCATCGTCTCCACCAGAAGCTTTTAACATTCCTGCATCTGCTAATGCATAACCTAAAACTGCAATACCAGTTCCTGTCAACCCTTTTGAAAGATTATCTATATATTTATTTATATTTATATCACCTTTTCTAAGTTTTGCTGTATCATAAGTTAATGTCTTTAATAACCCCGCCGGATTGTATTCCATTCCAGCTTTTGCAACATTCATCGGTGTTTTTACAAATGGTAAAACTGCATCAGTTACCCCTTTAGTCAATTTATTTTTTCCTGAGAATTGATTTATTGCTGATGCTATTGAATTAGCTTGGTGAAACGTTGCTTCTTTTGCTTGTTCTATTGCATAATTACGAGCTTTGCTTAATTGCTTGTCAGTTATATTATCTACATCTATTTTATTAGATGTAATATAATCTGCTAAAGCTTTTTTGTATGACGACTTTAACCCTAAACCATCTTCAGCTTCTAATAAGTTATCATTTAAATTAAACAACTTTCCTAATGTTTTTTCAAATATATCATGTTTAAATGTTTTTCTTGAGTTCTGCAGCCTTGATTGAGGATTATATTTGTTTTCGTTAAGTTCTAACCTTGATTGAACATCTATATTTTTAAAATCTTCTTTTACAAACTCCTTTGTTTTTTTATTTGCAAATGCAATAGTTTTTGTTCTTTCCATTTCAGGGTTAAACTTGTTAACTATACCTTCTATTCCACCAGCTAACTTATCTTTTATTCTTTGAGTTTTCCCCATTGCAACATTTCCAACCATGTTTCTTATGTGAGTTCTTGGATTTGCTAACATTGAAAAATATCTCCAACTATCTATTTTTTCAATAGTAGATTTTGGTACTTGATTTCCTAATTCTTCATAAACACTATCTATATTTTTATACATTGTTTCTTTATCTTTTGAACTAGTTATTTTCTCAATCATTTCTGGAGTTAAATCAAATAAATCAACTTTACCAGTTATGTCTTTTCCCTGTTTATTGATTACTTTAATATTTCCATCGCTATCTTTTGTTATAGTTCCACCTTTTTTCTTTGCTAACTCATTATTCATTTTATCTACTGAACGTTGTATCCATGTTGCTTGTCCTTCTGGTGTTTGATGATTTAACATTGATAAAGCTTGTACTGTTTTACCAGCATTTGTTCCAGCCATAGCTGTTGCCTGTATTGCTTCTTGTAAATTTGTTTTATCTCCAACTTTAGAATAATATTGTATTAGTCTTTCTCCTACTGCTATATCTACAGCTTCTATTTTACCTCCAGTTGTAGCTCTATTCATTAATGATTTTAGTTCTGCTTCAGGGCTAGAATTGTTTATTCTAGCATCTGCTTGAACTAATTGTGATTTATTAGTTTCAGGTACATAAGTATCTGTTCCCATTAGTTCTTTTGCTATAGATTTAGCTTCTTTTGTTGTATTACTACTTTCTATTATGCTTTTATAATGTTTTCTTATTTTTCCTTCTGGTCTTTCTATTTCATTCCAATTAATACTCTCTCCTTGAGTATTAATATTTTCTTTAATTGGAAGATTCAATTCCGTTTTTGTACTTTCTTTAGTTGGCAAATTATATTCTTTTAAATTCTGACCTGTTCCTTGCTTTTGGTAGTTATTTTCTACAAATTGTCTCCAAACATTATTATTTTTTATAGAAAAAGAACCTGAATTATTTTCAGATTCTACATTGTTTTTCTCTATTCCTCCCAATACCAATCCGTTATTTTCACTAGCATTTGATGAATTTTTCTTTTTATTGCTTTCATTAAATTCATTTGATACCTCCTCATTGCTAATATTACTTAAATAATTATACAATCCTATTTTCATTTTTTCAAGTATACTTGTATTAACATTTGCGGATTTTGGCATGATATTACTTAGATCTTTTCCATTATATTTTTCTTCAATCATTCTTTTAGATGTATCTCTAGCTTCTATCTCCCCAGGATTATTTTTATATTTTTCTTTTCCAAATTTTATAGAAGTTCCTCCTGCAAACCCTTCTATCTTCTGAATTGCATGTTGTATCTCATGAATTAATGTGCCTTCTGCATTTGATATATCATTAAATCTATTAATATCTATAGTTAATTCATCTGTAAATCTATTGTATCTTCCATTTAGTCTACCATTATTTTTTGTATTATTAGAGTTCATATCTTCAATTTTTACTTTGTAGTCTCGTAATTGAGGGTACATTTCAAACAAAGTATTATGAATAAGAATATCTTTTAACTTAAATTCTTGACCAACTTTATAATTTTGATTTGCTATTTTCATATCTTTATCAGAAAAATTAAATTTCATTTTTCCTGTAACTTTGTCTTTATACCAACCTGTTTCTTTATAGATTTTTTCATTACTTTCTTTATTTTTTGCCATTTGTTTTGCTTTATTATAACTGTTATATGCTTCTTGGCTTAATTGTGGTTCTTTTATATTTTTTAATGCTTCCTTACCAGCAACAGAATATTTTAAATTGCTATCATATTTACTAAATTCTTGATTATAAGCTGTTTCAAATTTATTTCTTATATCAGTCCAAAATATTTTTTCATTTTTACCACCAGTAAATTTATTTAATTTATCAATTACCCAATTATATATTTTCTTTGCAACAGATTTATTTTGATTAACAAGTCTATTTACATATTCTTGATTTCCAAGTTCTCTCTGCAAAATGCTCATAGTTGCCTCTTCATCAACTATTTTATTAAAATTTTCATCTGATATTTGTATATTATCATTTTCATATGCCTGTTTATATGTATTTTCTAATGACTTTCTTGCATTCTCCCAGTTTTCTTTTTTGCTAGCATCTTTCAATATCATATTTTGTACTTCATTCAAATCTAAATCATGTCCTAACTCATGTATTGCAAGTTCTTGAACCCTTGTGTTAGTATCTTGTGTTTTAGGATTAAAAACTACTTCTCTATCTGCTACATTTCCCTGTTCATCATATATTGGCTTCCATACAGAAAAAGCATCATCATTGTTTTTAAAAGTATTTTCATCAAAATATGCATTAATACCTCTTCTATCAAACATCTGCTTTATTTCTTTCAAATCTTCATTTTTATAATCTATATTATATTGTTTTGCACTTTCGTCAAAATTTTTCATTTTTGCTATTTTAGTATTATTGTTTTCTACAATATCCGATTTTTGAATATTTTGATTTTGAGTTGATATAATTTGTTGCCCCTGAGTTTTAGATTGATTCTGGATTGCATTTTGTTGCATATTTTGATTATTACTTATTACATTTTGTGTTTGATTTGATATGTTGGTATTAATATTGTCTACCACTGTTTCTGTATGATAATTTTTGTATTTGTTTGTTTGTTGAATTACACTATCTTGAATCATTTTTTCAACATCTAATTCTTTAGATGCATCTTTTATTGCCAATTTTATTTCTGTATTTGACGGTGTTTTTCCATTATTTATCTTTTCTACAACAGCTGCACATGATTGTATTCCCATATTACCACCACCAACTATAGCGCCAACTAATCCTCCATTAATTCCCGATTGTAACATTCTTTGACCCATATTATGCCAATCAGATTTTTCTTTTCCTCCTATTGTTCCAGCAACAGTTTCTTGTATTGGTTCCATTATTGCCTCTTGTATAGCATTATCAGCAATTCCTATTCCATAATCTTTCAAAACTTGTTTAATTGACGTTTTAGCAAGTTGCTCTGTACCTTTTTTTGCCGCTTCTTTTCCTGTTTCTTTTATAATACTATTAATTGCTGTACCTGCTTTTTTAAAGTTACCAACTGTTACTCCTTCAGTTATACCTTCCATAATTCCCATCATAGTCCCATAGGAAAACGCTTGTTCATCTGTCATAACTCTTTCTTTGGCATCATCTATATAACTTCCCCCTGATGATGCTGTAAAATAAGTTGCTCCTAAAACTGGATTTACACTACTTGCAACCATTCCAGGTATCATATTTCCTATTGACGGTGCAAGTTCTGCTAATTTTTTAGAAACTGAATTTCCTTGATTTTCTATATTTTTTTGTATTTTTTCTTGGTCTTTATTAATTGATGATTGCAATTTTTTATCCATATTAAATCCAAGCTTGTCTTTTACTTCTTCATTAATATTTTTTAATTTTTTCAACTGTTCCTCTGTTAAATAATTAGGCAAATCAGTTAATTTTATTTCATTTCCGTCTTTATAATATCTTGCTCCTCCGTTTATATTCTCTCCAAATTTAGTTAAATATTTAAGAGATTGTTTCGTTCCTGATGTAGCTCCTAGCCATGTATTTTCTACAGTTCTTCCTGTATCATTCCCAAAATTTCCTATGTTGTTTTTTACTATTCCAACGCTTCGTTCTGCATTTTCTTGTATTTGATTCCATATATTATTTCTCTCATTAAAATTATTCGAAGTTATTGAATTACTCATATTTTCTTTAGAATTTATAATTTTAGAATAATTATCATTAAAATTTGCCTTTGCATTAGATATGAAATCTTCTACATTCTGTTGTACTTTTATTGCATCTTGTTCTTTTTCTTTATCGTTTCTTCCAGCTATATCTTCTATAATCTCCCAAATTTTTTTAAGCATATACTATCACCATCTTCCCATTAAACTATTAAGTATTTTCATGCTACCTATACCAATCTCACTACCTACATCAGCTGCATTTTTTAATATTCGTTGTAGCCTTGGATCAGTTTCTTCTGTTATATTACTATCAGATACCTTTAGTCCACCTGTGCTCTTGGTTGACTTTTTACTACTTTTAGAACTACTAGCCGAACTAGATTTTTTTTTTGACAATTCATATTGCTTTTGCCATTGATTATCAGAAACAGCAGCTCTCTCTTTTTGATAATCAAAATTCTTTTGCCATTGACTATCAGAAATAGCATCTCTTTGTTTTTGATAGTCAAAAGATTTTTGTTTCCATTGATTTTCGATTTCATTTTGCCTTGCCTGTTGGTCAAAGGTTTTTTGCCATTGATTATCAGAAACTCTATCTCTTTCTTGTTGATATAAATATTGTTCTCTATTTTGTCTTAACTCATAATTTTGTGTTAATAATTGAGCTTTTTGTTTGTATAAATCTAATGCTGCTTGTGCTTGTTGTACACTTCCATTTTGCCTTGCTTGTTGAACTTTAAAATCATAATCACTTTTTAAATCTCTGGCATTGTTTAAAGTTTCTGTTACATTTTTCTGATAAGTGTTATATAACGCTGTTTGGGTTGTTTCTGCATAACCACTATGAGCCAAACCTTGTTGTGCTAATTGTTCTGCATTGGCTCCATATTGGTTTGCTTGTTTTTGCCAATTTGAATACAGTCCTTTTGTTGTTTTTATCGTATCTTGTTCAATTTTATCTTTTTCTCGATTTAATTCATCAACTTGCATTTGAGTTTGTTGATTTATTAACTCATTCTGTTTTCTTCCTTGTTCATTTATTAAATTATTCTGTTGATTAGTTAATCTATCAATATCTTCATATCCAGTAGCCATATATACTCCTTTCTAACTTGTTCTTTTCCACATATAACATGTAATATATGGTTGCAAGTTATTGTGTGCTCCTCCACCTCCTGTTTGGGTTGTCAAATTATAATAATGTCCTTTCCCATAAAAATAATTTCCATAACCGTCTCCTAAGCTTGAATAATTTTCATCTTTTATCCATGTTCTATGTGAATGTGGTGGTACTTCTTCTATTGTTAACTTGTGTGTTTTTTCTCCACCAGTCTTTTCAACTGTTTTAAAATCATTATCTGATGCATTTACTCCTACAGGTACTCTTCCTGTTCCCCATGCTACCCATGTTCCTCCAAAAAAAGAACTTGGATTTGTATTTTTTACACTTAAATAAATTGAACCTACTGGATACATTAATTTCCCTACTGTCTTAATATCTGAATTAAATGCTGTATTTAATACTCTATGTTTTATCTTTCCTTCACTTAATACAAGCACCCATGTGTCATTTTCATTATTGGTATTTACATCCCATGTAAAACCATTGATTTTTCCTGTCAAGTTTTGTACAGCTAAATTTCCTGTTATAGTTCCCCCAGTTTTGTCTAACTTTTTATTAAATAATTTATCTAACTCATTTGTTAACACTTCATTTATATATTCTTTTATTTTTATTGAACTTTCATCAAATTTCTTTTTTAATTCTGCAGTTTCTAATGTAGGACTGTCTGGTAAATTTTCTATAGTATTTAAATTTTCTTCTAATTTCGTTAACGCCATATTCCCCTCCTATTTTTTTATATATCCACCAACAAAAGCTTCTATTGTTGAACTAAATATTCCAAATGGTTTGTCTTTTTCATCACTATAAAATTTAAGCGATAATTCATTTAATTTTTTTTCTTTTATTTTATATAAAACATAAGATTTATCTGTTGTAATAAAACTAAAGTTTCTAAAATCTAAACTTTCAAATGAAAATCCATTGGCCGATTTTCTTGTTGTGTATTTATATTCACTTGATTTGTCTGTTCTTCTGGCAATTTTTATAAGCCCATTAGGTATTGTTTTTATTTTAGCTAAACCACCACGTTTATTTGTGGTTTTTAATTGATTATTATAACCAAAATTGTCCATTGGAGTAGTCCAATATGAAATAATTGTTTTTCCATTATCATTAGTACCTTCTAAAATAAAAATAGAACCATTATCGGTTCCAATATATAATTTATCATTATATTCCTTTAATAATATAGGATTTATGTCTGTAAAATCCCAATAAAACCATTCATACCCAAAACTATCTAAATTAGCATACTTTTGTCTACTATCAGCTAAATATATCTTACCATTAACAAGAATCAATAAATAGCCTTGATATTCTGTCATCATAGCATCTTTATAATTATTCTCATTTGTCATTTTTACATCTACCATAAAACTTCTGTGTGCTATAGCCTGTTTGCTATCTATTTTCTCTGTTGATATTCCTTCTAATCCATATCTGCTCAAATAAACAATATCATCTTGAAAATTAGTACTATCCACATAACATCCAACACTAACATTTCCTTGCTTAGTTGGATATATCTTTCCGTGTTCTAAATCCAATGTCGGTTCATGATAAAAAACATTTGCATTATTTTGATCTAAATTCTTAAAAATCCATAACACATTATTTCCAACAGTCATTCCTGTTATTGAAGAATCGCTTGAACCATCTTCATAGTAACTCAAGTCACTTATATAAGCTGGATTGTTTAACTCAGAATGAAATACCGCATTTGGAAAATCTGGATTACCCGTAAAAAACATTCTATTATCAAATAACAATGCCTTAGTGCATTTATTTATTCTATCTTCATAGCCACTTATAGTTTTAGAAAATGTAATAAAAACATTATCTTCGCCACTTAAATTTGGTTTAGATGGTGCTGTATTAAAAGTCACTTTCCCATTTACCCTGTCTACCGTAAAATTTGAATTTTCTGTCTGCTTTTTGTTATCTACAGTTACAGTTACCGTTGTACTATCTATATTTTGTGCATCTAAATAAAATATCTTTGATGTACCATCTCCAACAAAACTATTTATTCTTTTAGGTTGTAACAAATTAACATCTTGTAAGGTTTCTCCACCTCCCATATTCCCCGCTGTTCTACTAATTGTAGTACGTGGTACAAATGCTTCATCTTTTACTTTCTTTAATATTGTACCATCATACACAAGATAATTTTTTCCGTCATTTATATATAATTTTGAATCAAGCTTGTTATACTTGCTTCTTTTATTATTCATATCCGCATATAATTGTTTCAATGTTTCTGAGGTCGGTTCACTTGGAAAATTACTCCATTCATATAATACAGTACCTGAATGTATTAAAGCTTTCGTTAAACTAAATATATAAATACCATTAATTCTATTACCTATTTGTGCTATTTTTCTATAACCTGGCCTAGTTTCTATGCAAGTACCTTGAGCATCTCGATAATTCTTCCATACATTCAAAGCATCAGGACTTCTTGTTATAGAAACCAATGTTGGTTCATTTAAAAAATCTACTCCTGAAAAATCAGCATAAGTTCTTTTTATTCCTGTGGCCATCTGTTTTCCTCCTAAATATCATATTCTGGTTCATTTAATACAACTGTAGGTATATTTTTTCTAGTATCTAACAATTGTAGTTTTCTTTGATATTCTGTTGCAAAGGCTGTATAATCAGCACTTGGATCAGTTTTTAATATATCATCAGCCACTTTATATGGTAGCAATGCTTGTGCATCATTATCTAATTCTAAATAAAAATCATCCATTGTTTCTTCATTTATGTCCTGTGGATATTTATAATATTCTAATATCGTTGAACCAGGAATATTGTCATTTAAATATATTTTTTTATTTATTGTATAGTATTCTGCAGTTATTGGCTTATTGTTTTTATCTAATGTATACACATTTTTTATTTGGTATAAATTAGCTGGAAGACTATATGAAGTATATTTGTCTTTTTTGTTTTCATCTGGTATTTCATTATATAATTTTGTGGCTATTATCTTTTTAGTCATTGCTAATTCTTGATATGCCAATTGATATAAAAATGGTAATCTTAATGCTATATCGTCATCTTCTGTTTTTTTTACTAAATCAGGTGCATATTCTTCTATTAATGCCAAAGTTAATTTTTTATTTTCACCATATGTCATTCATTTTCCCTCCAAGTTTGACAGATTCGAACTGTCTATTGTCCTTTTCAACTTGATAAAAAGAGGGGAAATCCCCTCCTTAATTATGGTAATTCTACTGCTTGTATTGTAATATCAGCACTTTCTCCTTTTATTATTACTTCTCCCTTATTTTCTCCTGATACATTTACAAATTTACCAGATTCAATAACTATTCCATATGTTTTTCCTGCTGGTATGGATATTTCTAAATCTTCTACTCCTTGCAAAGAATTGCCTTTTATTATAGTTGCTTTTTTAGCAGCACTTGCATTTCCGTTTGTAATCATAAGTAATATTCTACCATCTGATTGATTTGTGTAATCAACGCTTGCCCCTTCAGTAGCATCTACAGCTACAGCGCTTATCACCTCTTTAGCTTCATTTCTTATTAATTCTGTATTAGTTATTTTAGCTATTGCCATATTCTATCACTCCAATCTTATTTTTAATATTTTATTTTTGGTGGCATCTTAATACTGCACACTCTTTTGGTCTTACCATTTTTCCACCATATGTATTTAATCCTTTTACTGCTTCGGCAAAACCTTTTTCTGGTTCATATGGTTTTAATTTGTCAATACCATTGCAATAAGCAAATGCTTTTGATGTTTTAACTATTATATAGTCATCTGTTCCATCATTATATGCATTATTTGTCATTTTTACTTTGGCATTATTGTATAAACCTAAAACTCCTTGTGCTATTAATTCATCGTTATTTGTTTTTAATTCTATTAATTTATTTTGGAACAAACTATAAAACCAAGGTGTTAAGTACATAGTAACCTTGTCTTTTGTACTTACTCCTTGGTTCCATAATTTAACAAATAATTTATCAATAGCTGCTTTAGCTTCTTCAGCTGTTGAAATTTCTGTTGATTCTGTTTTATAACCTGCATTTTTTGCCATTTGTGTTGCACAGAATATATCTTCTTGCTCTGCCATTCCTCTTGTAGTTTCTTCTTGTAATGCTTCCATTACTCCATCCATTGATTGAGCTTTATCTATATCATCAATTCCATAATTAAAATAATCAAATTGATCAATATCTAAATATGTTGAAGCATCTGGTATTTTTTCAGCTGAGTCTATATCTTTATTAGGAATATATTTTTTAATAGTTGGTCTTCCAACATTTAATATTT
>OJNH01000716.1_pt1 | contig 28619 bp, 29 predicted proteins | sample 1597361 | NCBI WGS metagenome assembly OJNH01 (sample SAMEA2452136, study PRJEB22498) | human gut metagenome | biome: human feces; feature: human gut; material: feces | place: Australia | collected 2012
TATTGTCGGTATGGGTGGCGCAACGTTTCCCTGTCATGTCAAATTGACCCCTCCAAAGGGTCAGAAGGCTGAGTGTGTGATTATCAATGCAGTAGAGTGTGAACCTTATCTGACTGCAGACCATCGGCTTATGCTTGAGAAGGCAGACGAGATATTGGTTGGAACCTCATTGATAATGAAGGCGGTTGATGTGCATAAAGGGTATATCGGAATAGAAAATAATAAGCCGGATGCCATTCGACTTATGACAGAAAAGGCGAAAGCATATCCCTTTATTGAGGTTGTACCCTTGCAGGTAAAATATCCACAAGGAGGTGAAAAACAATTGATTGCTGCAATAACGGGACGTGAGGTGCCTGCACCGCCGGCATTGCCTATTAATGTAGGCGCTGTGGTGCAAAACGTGGGTACGACATACGCCATATATGAAGCGGTTATGAAAAACAAACCGTTGTTTGAGCGTGTGATTACGGTAACAGGCAAGAGCTTGAAACAGCCTTCCAATTTCCTGGCACGTATCGGAACCCCTATGAAACAGCTTATTGAAGAGTGTGGCGGATTGCCTGAGGATACAGGTAAGGTAATAGGCGGTGGCCCGATGATGGGTAAGGCATTGATGAATCTGGACTTGCCGGTATGCAAAGGATCGTCAGGTCTGTTGGTTATGCCGGAAAAAGAATCACGTCGCCGTGCCATACAGCCGTGTATACGTTGTGCCAAATGCGTGAGTGCCTGTCCGATGGGGCTGGAGCCTTATTTGCTGGCTACTGCTTCAGCAATGCGCAATTGGGAATTGGTTGAGGAAAATGACATTACCTCATGTATTGAATGTGGATCGTGTCAGTTTACTTGTCCGTCCAACCGTCCGATGTTGGATAATATCCGCTTGGGCAAGACGACAGTAATGGCACTTATCCGTGCACGTAATATTAAAAAATAAAGCAATCAATTATGGCAAAAAAATTAATCGTGTCACTGTCTCCTCATGTGCATAGTACGGACAGTGTGCAAAGAAATATGTATGGGGTTTGCATTGCTTTGATACCGGCCTTGCTTACTTCACTGATTTTTTTCGGTTTGGGAGCGGTCATTGTATTGGCTACTTCTGTTCTGGCCTGCGTTTTCTTTGAATGGGCCATTAATGCGTATATCCTTAAACGGGACAATCTGACCATTACTGATGGTTCGGCTATCCTGACAGGTCTTCTTCTTGGTTTTAATTTGCCTTCCAACTTGCCAATATGGATTATTCTGATAGGTGCATTGGTCGCTATCGGTATAGGCAAGATGACTTTTGGAGGTTTGGGCTGTAATCCGTTCAATCCGGCATTGGTCGGTCGTGTATTCCTGTTGGTGTCTTTCCCCGTACAAATGACCACATGGCCTGTGCCGGGAAATCTTACCGCCTATCTTGATGCTGAAACAGCAGCTACTCCTTTGTCTATTATGAAAGGTGCTATCAAGGCCGGCGATCCTTCAGTGCTTGAACAATTGCCCGATTCTCTCAGTCTGTTGATTGGTCAGACAGGTGGATGTCTGGGTGAGGTCAGTGCATTGGCTTTGTTGATCGGACTGATATATATGCTTGTACGCAGAATCATAACATGGCATATTCCGGTTTCTATTCTGGTGACTGTATTCGTATTGTCAGGACTGTTGCATTTGTATAATCCTGTATATGCTTCGCCTTTTGTGGTTCTGATGACGGGTGGACTGATGTTGGGTGCCTGTTTCATGGCTACAGATTATGTGACATCACCTATGACAGCCAAGGGTCAAATTGTATATGGAGTGGCAATAGGATTCCTTACGGTTGTAATACGTACGTTTGGAGCCTATCCGGAAGGAATGTCATTTGCCATATTGATTATGAATGCTTTTACTCCGTTAATTAATACCTATTGTAAACCAAAACGATTCGGGGAGGTAATCAAGAAATGAAAAAGTTAGAATCTTCACTGGTTAATATGGTGGTCGTATTGACGGTCATCTCTGTGATTGCCGGAGGTTTGTTGGCCTATATCAACAAAGTGACGCAAGAACCTATCGCTGCGATAAATGAAAAGAATCTTCAGGATGGTATTAAAAAAGTGATCTTGGGTAGTGAGACAGGTGAACTGAATGTAGAACAGCCTGTCGAGACAGACGGTTTTGTGATTTACCAGACTGATAAGGGTACGGCCGTGAAAGCTGTTGAGAACGGTTTCGGAGGACCACTTGAGATTCTGGTCGGTTTTGACGAGGCTGGTAATATATTGGGTTATACCGTACTGTCTACAGTGGAAACTCCGGGACTTGGTGTAAAGGCTGATACTTGGTTCCAAAAAGGTCAGAAAGGTGATATTATTGGTAAGAACCCAGGTGAGAAGGAGCTTTCAGTGTCCAAGGATGGTGGTGAAATCGATGCCATTACAGCTTCTACCATTACCAGTCGCGCATTCCTTAATGCAGTTAACCATGCCTATAAAGCCTATAAAGGCCAGTCTACTGATGCCAATAGCGGAGCTACTGCTACGAACTGGGATGCAGAAGAAAGTGAAACAAATAATCAATAATAAGCAGAAAGGAGTTTAAGACTATGAATAATTTTAAAGTATTGATGAATGGAATCATCAAGGAGAATCCGACGTTCGTGCTCCTTTTGGGTATGTGTCCGACACTGGGAACAACTTCTTCGGCTTTGAACGGTATGTCAATGGGATTGGCAACTACGTTTGTGCTGATCTGTTCCAATATGGTTATATCTCTTATTAAGAATCTTATTCCTGACATGGTGCGTATACCGGCGTTTATTGTGGTCATAGCGTCTTTTGTGACCGCCTTGCAAATGTGTATGCAAGCTTATGTGCCAGGCATATATGCTTCGCTGGGTTTGTTTATTCCGTTAATTGTGGTCAACTGTATCATTCTTGGACGTGCTGAGGCTTTTGCCAGCAAGCATGGTGTGATTCCGTCATTTTTTGATGGATTGGGAATGGGTATCGGTTTTACCCTGGCGCTGACTCTTTTGGGCGCAGTGCGTGAGTTGCTTGGAACGGGCAAGATTTTCGGATGGGCTATCTGGCCGGAAGATTATGGTATGCTGATGTTCGTTTTGGCTCCTGGTGCATTCATTGTTTTGGGATATTTGATTGCGATTGTGAATAAAATAAGAAAGGCATAAATAAAAAGTGATCACTATGGAGACTATATATCAATATTTAATTGTATTTATTACTGCTATATTCATTAACAATGTAGTATTGTCTCAGATTTTGGGAATCTGTCCTTTCTTGGGCGTATCCAAGAAAATCAATACTGCATTGGGTATGTCGGCAGCCGTGGCTTTTGTCTTGGTTCTGGCCACTTTGGTAACTTATCTGTTACAATATTATGTACTTGATCCCAATGGCTTGGGTTATTTGCAGACCATTGCTTTTATCCTGGTTATAGCAGCTCTGGTGCAGATGGTTGAAATAATTCTGAAGAAAGTTTCTCCTTCGCTTTATCAGGCATTGGGCGTCTTTCTTCCTTTGATTACGACTAACTGTGCCGTTCTTGGTGTGGCCATCTTGGTTATCCAGAAAGATTTTAATCTGATTATGGGTGTATGGTATGCATTAAGTACTGCATTAGGATTTGGTCTTGCCCTTGTAGTATTCGCCGGTATACGTGAGCAATTGAGCATGATACCTGTTCCCAAAGGAGTACAAGGAATGAGTATTGCATTGATTACTGCAGGATTACTGGCTATGGCCTTTATGGGTTTCAGTGGCGTTGACAACGGACTGAAAGCTTTCCTGGGAATCTGATAATATTCAGATAACATATAGAGCAGAAATAGCCTGGAAAAAAAAACGGGCTGTTTCTGCTTTTTTGTTTGATTTTCTGATACAACCTATCTTAAATTTTATTATATTTGCTACATATAAGTGAATTTTGAAACTAACTAATATGAAAGAAACAATTTTAGTGACCGGCGGAACCGGATTTATTGGATCACATACTACCGTAGAACTTCAGCAGGCAGGTTATGAAGTAGTTATTGTCGATAATCTTTCTAATTCTCAGGAAGATGTTCTTGATGGTATAGAGCAGATTACTGGTATCCGCCCGGCATTTGAGAAGGTCGATTTACGCGATTTTGATGCAACAGAAGAAGTATTTAAGAAATATCCTAAGATTAGCGGAATTATTCATTTTGCAGCAAGTAAGGCTGTAGGTGAGAGCGTACAGAAGCCTTTGTTATACTATCATAACAATATTGTTTCTTTGATTAATCTGTTGAGCTTGATGCCGAAATATAACGTTAAAGGTATTATCTTCTCATCTTCATGTACGGTTTATGGACAACCTGATGTATTGCCGGCTACAGAGGAAACACCGATTAAAAAGGCAGAAAGTCCTTACGGTAATACCAAGCAGATTAATGAAGAAATTATTGTGGATACAATAAAGAGCGGAGCTCCGATCAAGTCAATTATCTTGCGTTATTTTAATCCGATAGGTGCACATCCTACGGCATTGATTGGTGAAATGCCGAATGGCGTACCGCAGAATCTGATCCCTTACCTGACTCAGACAGCTATGGGTATTCGTGAACAGTTGAGTGTTTTCGGTGACGACTATGACACACCTGATGGTTCATGTATCCGTGACTATATATATGTAGTTGATTTGGCTAAGGCTCATGTATGTGCCATGACTCGTATCATGGAAAATGAGTCACAGGAGCCTGTTGAAGTATTCAATATCGGAACCGGTAAGGGTACATCTGTATTGGAGTTGATTCATGCTTTCGAAAATGCAACTGGCGTGAAATTGAATTACAAGATTGTTGACCGTCGTGCCGGAGATATTGAAAAAGTATGGGGCAATGTAGACAAAGCCAATAAAGTTCTGGGATGGAAGGCTGAGACTCCGCTTGAAGATGTCTTGGCTTCTGCTTGGAAGTGGCAGTGCGCATTGCGTGAAAGAGGTATCATGTAATTAAATTGTATATCGCTATATGCGTTTTCTGTGCCCCAGTTCAGAATCATTTTCATATGTGAATATTTAGAATGATTATGCCTGTATCTTTTACAAGCAGACTGAGTGGCATAGTAGTTTTGTCGTGTTTTATTTTGTGTTTGTGTTGTGGCTATCTTTCGGCGTGAGCCGAAAGATAGCTTTTTCTTAATAAGAATGGAGTTTATGAATCAGGTTTATAATTTTATTGCCGGTATATTGTCAGTGTTTGGGGTAGAAGCGGATTCTCTTGTGGCAGGATCCGGACATCGGCTGTTTCTGCTTTTCCTGTCGCTGCTTTTTTCTTGGTTTGTTTATTGGGTGACATATAGGTTTGTCCGTCCGTTGGTGAAGCGGCTCGTTTCGAAAACTCATGCACTTTGGGATGATTATCTCTTGAATGATACGGTATTGCACAGCTCGTGCAGGTTGATTCCACCGGTTATTATATTGATAGCGTTTTCGTTTATTTATGCACACGGACATGTTATTCCTGAAACAGAACGTGTAGCTGCAAATTTTGTTGAACGTATCATTAAGGTTTATCTGGTTATAATGTTTATCCGTTGGGGATTTGGCTTCCTGAATGGAGTACGTCAAGTGGCAGAGCAACATGCCTCACAGCGAAGTTATCTGACAGGCCTGTTTCAATTGGTAAAAATCGCCATACTTTTTATTGGCACGATTATTATTATTGGTATTCTTATTGACCGGTCTCCTTTGGCGTTGATTGCCGGATTAGGTGCATTGGCAACGGTGCTGATGTTGATATTCAAAGATCCCATACTTGGAATGGTTTCAGGGGTACAGCTTTCTGCAAATGATATGTTGCGTAAGGGCGACTGGATCACGATGAATAGCAGTGGGGCTAATGGTATAGTGGAAGAAGTGACGCTGACTACGGTTAAGGTGCGTAACTTCGATAATACGATTACCACTATTCCGCCCTATACATTGGTAAGTCAGTCTTTTCAAAACTGGCGGGCGATGCAGCAGAGTGGGGGAAGAAGGGTCAAGCGAGCCATTTATATTGATATGCAGTCTGTGCGGCTTTGTACGGATGAAGAAAGGCAACGGTATGAAGAGAAGGGTTGGATTGACGTTTACGTAGATTCCTCCCAGCTGGTTAATCTGACCGTATTCCGAAATGTGGTGGAAAAGTATTTGCGTTCTCTTGCTCAGATTAATCAGAATCTACGCCTGATGGTCAGACAATTGGAACCTACCCCGCAGGGACTGCCTTTGGAACTTTACTTTTATCTTTATGAGAAAGAATGGACAGCTTATGAGCATCAGGTCAGTGATATAATGGCACAGGTGCTGGTATGGCTTCCACAGTTCGGATTACAGTCTTATCAGATGCCTGCGGGGACAGATTTCAATAAAAAGTCAGACGGTTACTTGTCAGACGGCTTATAGCCAGATGAGTGCCTTAATGGACGTAAGGATTATATTGTTTTTCAAAACCTATTTGAGTGCGGATACCGTGTCCGGTATAGACATTGACTTCATCCGGCAGTGAAAACAGTTTATCCTTGATGCTGCGACTCAGATCTTCAAAGCTTCCGCCGGCAATATCGGTGCGTCCGATGCTCGCGTAGAACAGTGTGTCGCCTGCAAAGAGTACCTTCTCTGATTCACAATAGAAGCAAATACTGCCAGGTGAATGTCCCGGAGTAGAGATGACTTTCAGGGTATGAGTGCCAAACTGTATTTCATCGCCATCCTGAAGAAATGCCGCTGGTTCCGGAAGCTGGTCAGTTGTCATATAATGGCGTAGAGGACCAAAGAGATCTGCTCCCATTCCGTGATAGATATCCATGTCTGCTGCGTTAAACTCAGGTCCCAGACCGTATGTTTCTTTGATGAAAGCTGCACCGAAGCAGTGGTCGTAGTGCATGTGGGTACATAAGTGATGGCGAAGTTTCAGTTGGTTGGCATTGATCAGATCTGTCAGCTTCTGACGGTCTGACGGTTGTAGTGCCCCGCAATCGATGACTACGGCTTCCTTGCTCTCGTCGAATACTACATAACAGTTTTCTTCGAGCATGTTCATCTGTATGGTTTGAATCTTAAGCATAGTTGTCTGTTTTTAGAGTGATACATAAACCAGTTTCTTGGTCTTGAAGAATTCTTCTTCATAAAAATCGTCAAGTGAGGTAATCATTGCATGATGACGGAAAGGCTGGATTTCATTTTCCAGTTCACCACCCTTAAGGCAAAGCAGTCCGTTAGGCAAAGCATTGTGATTTTCTTTTTTGATATTTTTGCGTATGATTTTTACAAGATCAGCAAGAGGCATGACGGCGCGGCTTACAACGAAATCAAACAGGGCTTTTTCCTCTTCTGCGCGGCAGTGGCGGAATGAGACATTGGACAGTCCTATTTCTTTGGCCACTTCAGTGCATACCTTGATCTTCTTTCCTATGCTGTCGACAAGATGAAAGTGACACTCAGGGAAAAGGATGGCCAAGGGAATTCCGGGGAATCCGCCTCCTGTCCCTAAATCCATGATCTCAGTGCCGGGCTTGAAACGTATGGCTTTGGCTATGCTCATGGAATGCAGGACATGATGTTCATACAGATTGTCAATGTCTTTTCGTGAGATAACATTGATCTTGGAGTTCCAGTCATGATAGAGGCTGTCCAGTTGTGATAGTTGTTCTATCTGTATGGGAGTCAGTTCTGGAAAATAATGACGAATTTGTTCCATATATGCTAATTTTTTGTTGTTAAAAGCGAAGAAAGTTGTCTGTACGACAGTCGGATACGAATGGGGCCGATGTCGTATGGAGCTATTTCATATACATTGTATAAAAATTCCATACTGTCTTTTCCTAATTTGAAATTTGAAGTTATATAGAAATCGGTAGTATTTAAAATACCTTTTTCTGATAGTTCTTTTACGTTTTTACTGTTAAACTGCCGCACCAGTTCGTCTTGCAATAATCTGGTCAGTTCGGACTGGTAATTGGGCATGAAGATATTGTTGAGCAGAATCTTTTCGCCGTTTTCCGGGTTGAAGTTCAAGTAAAAGGTCTGGTTATATTCGTGTGCCCCTCCTTCGTAGCGGGATGTATGTATTTCATAACTGATGCAGTCTTGAAAACCTGTGGAATGACTTGTCTTGATATTGAAACGGTAATTATACCAGTTGGCATTCATGCCGTTTTGGATGTCAGCCTGATATAGGTCAAAAAGTTTTTCCTTGTATTCACGTGTTTGTGCACGATAGAAAGAATCGATAGCAGTCGTTATTGATGAAAGATAGTAATTGAATGTTTGTTGTATGATTTCGCTGTTGATTCTTCGGGCTGTCATTTCGGGTGCAGTCATTTCATCCATCATTACGGTAATATGGTAAGCAGGTTCTTTTCCTGAATCCAGCGGGATATTTTTTTCCAGTGTTAATGTTCTGAAATGGCATTGCTCAGCTTTACTTTGCTTTTGGCAGGAAGTGAGGAGAAGAACTGTAACAGCCATGATACCGAATGGCAGAAATTTTACTTTCATTTTTACTTTGTTTTTAACTACAAATGTACTATAAAAAAGTGATATTCCGAAAAAATAAGATCAGGTAAATGGATGGGTCTTTATTGCGGAATGGCCAGTTTTGTTCTTTTTGTGCGAAGTGGAATTCGATGAGTGGTATGGCAGGTATGCTTCTTTTCGATGGTCCGATGAAACAGTTTGTGATAAAGAACCGGTCAAATAAGATGATTTTCTTTTTCAATTCCAGAGATTATCATTATCTTTGTCATGAAATAAACGGATAATAATCAATAACAGATAAATCAATATTATGCTTTCAGTAGAAGAATTGAATGACAGACTGATAGACTTGGCTTTTGCTGAGGATATCGGTGATGGAGATCATACTACACTGTGTTGTATTCCGGCTGATGCCATGGGTAAATCAAAATTGCTGATCAAGGAAGAAGGCGTCTTGGCCGGAATAGAAATAGCCAAAGAAGTGTTCCATCGTTTTGATCCTACCATGCAGGTGGAAGTCTTTATACAGGACGGAGCTCATGTTAAGCCGGGTGATGTGGCGATGGTGGTTACGGGAAAAGTGCAGAGCCTTTTGCAGACCGAGCGTCTGATGTTGAACATCATGCAGCGCATGAGTGGCATCGCAACGATGACCAGTAAATATGTAGAACGCCTTAAGGGCACAAAGACCAAGGTGTTGGATACAAGAAAGACAACGCCGGGTATGCGTATGCTGGAGAAGGCTGCCGTAAAGATCGGAGGAGGTGTCAATCACAGAATAGGTCTTTTTGATATGATCCTGTTAAAAGACAATCATGTGGATTTTGCCGGAGGTATCGCCAATGCCATTAACCGTTGTCATGAGTATTTGAAGGCTAAGGGTAAGGATCTGAAAATTGAAATTGAAGTGCGCAATTTTGATGAATTGCAGCAGGTGTTGGAAATAGGTGGTGTTGATCGGATTATGCTGGATAACTTTACACCGGCCGATACCAAGAAAGCGGTTGAAATGATCGGTGGCCGTTTTGAAACAGAATCCAGTGGTGGTATTACTTTTGATACCTTGCGGGATTATGCAGAATGTGGCGTGGATTATATTTCCGTTGGTGCCCTCACTCATTCGGTGAAAGGTCTTGATATGAGTTTCAAGGCTTGTTGATTGTTTTATTTTTGAGAACTGTCTGATATCGATTGCCGGTTCTGCTTTACTGTTCCGTAATGAATGGCAAGGCAGGGCAGGTGATCTTTTTTTATTAATTAATATGGATGGAATGAAGCATTTGAAATGGTATATACTGCTGGCGGGATGTCTTTATTCAGGAACAAGTCTGTTTGCACAGGGATCATCATGGCATTCACCGGTAGAGATTCCGTGTCTGCTTTCCGGCAGTTTCGGAGAGCCGCGTCCCAATCATTTCCATTGTGGAATTGATGTCAAGACTCAGGGAGTGGTGAATAAAAGGATATTGGCTGTAGGTGATGGTTATGTTTCCCGTATGACGGTGGGAAAAAACGGGTTCGGTAATGCCCTTTACGTGACGCATCCCAATGGTTTGGTTTCTGTCTATTGCCATCTGAATGATTTCGTTCCGGCCCTTCATCAGTTACTGAGGCAGCAGCAATATAAGGAACAGAATGACGAAGTGGATGTTCGGCTTCAGCCGTGTGTTTTTCCTGTCAAGGCTGGTATGTGGATTGCCTATAGTGGAAATACAGGTGCTTCTTTAGCCCCACATCTTCATTTGGAGTTTCAGAAACCGCTGGGCGGTGACATGTTTGATCTTGTAGATCCGTTACCTTATTTTACTTATTTGATAAAAGATGATATGCCTCCTCGGATACATGGTATAAAACTGTATGCTTCATCCGGAAAGGGAATTATAGACGGAAGCGGAAAATCAGTCAGTTTTTCTCCAGGAAAGGATGGTCGTGTCGTCTGTAATGCATGGGGGCGAATCGGTGCAGCCGTATGGGCGGATGATTATATGAATGGAACCGGCAATAAGTTCGGTGTTTATCGTATCATATTGAATGTTGATGGTCATACCGTGTTTAAAAGTGAGCTGGATCAGTTCCGTTTTGATGAGAATCCCATGGTTAATGCATGGGGGGATTATGCCCATTTCCGGAAAACCAGACACTGGTATCTGAAATCTTTTCTTGAACCCGGTAATAAACTGGATTTTATTACGGTAGGTTCCAATCAGGGTTGGATAGACATCAATGAGGAACGTTTATACCATTTTGAATATATTCTTGAAGACTTGAAAGGAAACAGAACGGTCGCACGGTTTGCTGTTTTGGGTAAACAGGATGAAATGGCTTTGAGAAAGGAAGAAGAAAAGGAAAGAGCTCGTCGGAATTCACCGGATTTTCTTGTGGCTAATCAGACTCATGTAGTCCAGCGTCCTGGCATGGAATTGCGTATACCGAACGGGGCTTTGGCTAATGACGAACGGCTGGAGATAGAAATGACAGCCAAACCGGATTGTGTGTCGAATACGTACCGGTTCAGTGACGATGAAATACCTTTGCTCAAACGGGCTACCTTGATGATCTCGCCTAAAAAGGCGACTGGCGATCTTTCCAAATACTATATAGCTTCTTCTAAAGGCTATGTGGGCAATCAGTATGATAAGGGATGGTTGGTGGCCCAGATCAGAGACCTTACCGAAACTTATGAAATCATGCAGGATACGGTGCCTCCTGTTGTAGCACCTGTAGGAGCGTGGATAGGACGTAACGCAGCCATACTGAAGGTGAAGGTTACAGATAAACATACCGGAGTAAAACGTTTTAAGGCCAATGTGGATGGTGCTTTTATCTTGTTTGTAAGAGATGATAATGTATGGACTTGCAGACTGAAAGAATCGCCTTTAAAGAAGGAAGGGAAAATGCGGGCTCTGACAATTGAGGTCGAGGACCGTTGTGGAAACAAGGCAGTGTACAGACAAAAATTTATTTATTAATGATAAAAAACAAATATAATGAGAATTAAACTGGTTGCGGTATTGGCAGCTTTGGTGCTTATGGTTGACAGAAGCGAGGCTTGTACCAATTTGATTGTAGGAAAGAAAGCGTCTGCTGACGGTTCGGTTATTGTGTCATACAGTGCCGATGATTTCGGAAGTTTTGGTTATCTGGCCCATTATCCTGCTGCTTGTCATGCAAAGGGGCAGACCCGATCTGTCTATAGTTGGGAAACCAATAATTATTTGGGTGAGATAGAAGAAGCTAAGGAAACATATAATGTGGTCGGCAACATGAATGAATTTCAGGTTACGATTACCGAAACAACATTCGGCGGCCGGTCGGAGCTGGCGGATTCTACGGGATTGCTGGATTATGGTAGCCTGATCTATATAGCATTGCAACGTTCTCGTTCTGCCAGAGAGGCCATAGATGTAATGACCGGTCTCGTCGAAAAATATGGTTATTGCAGTGAAGGCGAAAGTTTTACTGTTGCAGATAAGAATGAAGCCTGGATAATGGAACTTATCGGTAAGGGACCCGGACGCAAGGGAGCAGTCTGGGTGGCTGTCCGGGTGCCGGATGACTGCATCAGTGCGCATGCCAATCATAGCCGTATCCGGAAATTTCCCTTAAATGACAAGGCCAACTGTATTTATTCAAAGGATGTGATCAGTCTGGCTCGTGAAAAGGGATATTTTAATGGAAAGGATGAGGACTTTTCGTTTAGCGAAGCTTATGCTCCGGCGGATTTTGGCGCACTGCGTTTTTGTGAAGCCAGAGTCTGGAGCTATTTCAACAAGTTTGTAGACGGAATGGACCGGTATTTGCCTTATGCTTCCGGAGAAGATGTGAAGGCAGAACCGATGCCTTTATTCGTGAAGCCCAAGCAGAAGATTTCCGTACAGGATATAAAGGATATGATGCGTGATCATTATGAGGGAACACCTTTTGATATGACAAAAGATTTGGGCATGGGACCTTATGAAGCTCCATACAGGCCGACGCCTCTTACATTTAAGGTCGGAGAGAAGGAATATTTCAATGAGCGTCCTATATCTACTCAGCAGTCAGCCTTTGTGATGGTGGCACAGATGCGAAACTGGCTGCCTGATTATGTTGGCGGTGTACTTTGGTTCGGATGCGATGACGCTAACATGGTAGCATTTACTCCGGTATATTGTTGTACGGTAGATGTTCCAGACTGTTATTCCGACAGGGTCGCCAATGCGTTGAATTTTTCGTTCAAGAGTGCATTTTGGGTATGTAATTGGGTCAGCACAATGGTTTATCCCCGTTATTGCCAACTTTTCGGTGATTTGAAAAAGGTTCGTGACCGTTTGGAATCCGATTATAATAGTTTGCAGGAGAAAACAGAAAAAGAGGCCATCAGTTTGTCGGAAAAAGAAGGCGAGTTGAAGGCTAAAGCTTATCTTTCAGCTTATTCCTGTCGTGCAGCGGAAAACATGCTTAATCAGTGGATGGATTTGGGACAATATCTGATGGTAAAATATAACGACGGAATTGTACGACCTGAGAAGGATGGCCGTTTTGAACGCACACCTGGTGGATACGGCGTACCGGTCAATCGTCCCGGATATCCGGAGCGTTACCGTAAACAGATTGTTAAGGAAACCCAAACAAAGTATGAAATGAAATAAATAGGATAAAATTCTTAAAATCATCATTCATTCATTAGGTTTTATGAGGCGAAATAATTAATTTTGCTGCTTAGAGAAAGAAAATCGAAATTCACTAAACATAATTTGAAATATGGATAATGAACTGATCAAGTCCTGTGAAGCAAAGGCACAGGCATGGATAAATTCTTCAGTATATGATGCCGACACTCAGGCTCAGGTCAAGAAAATGCTGGATAATCCTGATAAGACGGATTTGGTAGAAAGTTTCTATCAGAATCTCGAGTTTGGTACAGGAGGTTTGCGTGGCATTATGGGTGTAGGTACAAATCGCATGAATATATATACGGTAGGTGCTGCTACACAGGGACTGTCAAACTATCTGAATAAGAATTTCAGTAATCTGAATCAGATTTCTGTGGTTGTAGGTCATGATTGTCGTAACAACAGCCGTCTTTTCGCAGAAGTTTCTGCCAATATTTTCGCTGCTAACGGCATTAAGGTCTATTTGTTCGAGGATATGCGTCCTACTCCTGAGATGTCATTCGCTATCCGTCATTTGGGATGCCAGAGCGGTATTATTCTGACCGCTTCTCATAACCCGAAAGAATATAACGGTTATAAGGCATATTGGGATGACGGTGCACAGGTATTGGCTCCTCATGATAAGGGCATCATAGAGGAAGTCAATAAAGTGGGAGCAGAAGATATCAAAGGCCTGAATACAGTTTTGGATTCAGCTAATCCGCTGATTGAAATAATCGGCAAGGAGATAGATCAGGTTTATCTTGAAAAGATCAAGACTATTTCCATTGATCCGGAGGTGATTCAGCGTCAGAAGGACATGAAGATCGTTTATACGCCTATACATGGTACAGGAATGATGCTTATTCCACAGTCTTTGAAGTTGTGGGGCTTTGAGAATGTGCATACCGTTCCGGAGCAGATGATCAAGGATGGTAATTTCCCGACAGTACAGTCACCTAACCCTGAAAATGCAGAAGCTCTGTCAATGGCTATTGCGTTGGCGAAGAAAATCGATGCCGATATCGTCATGGCTTCCGATCCTGATGCAGACCGTGTAGGAATGGCTTGCAAGAACAGTGAAGGCGAATGGGTATTGGTTAATGGAAACCAGACTTGTATGATTTTCCTTTATTACATCATCAAGAACCGTATTGCCATGGGTAAGATGAAAGGAAATGAATTTATTGTCAAGACTATCGTAACAACAGAACTTATCAAAGCCATTGCAGATAAGAACAACGTTGAAATGTACGATTGCTATACAGGCTTTAAGTGGATTGCCCGTCAGATCCGTCTTAATGAAGGTGTTAAGCAGTACATTGGTGGTGGTGAGGAATCTTATGGATTCCTGGCTCAGGATTTTGTTCGTGACAAGGATGCTGTTTCGGCTTGTTCACTGTTGGCTGAAATTTGTGCATGGGCCAAGGATCAGGGCAAAACTTTGTTTGACGTATTGATGGACATTTATGTAGAATACGGTTTCTCATTGAATCATACCATTAATGTCGTTAAGCCGGGTAAATCCGGTGCAGACGAGATCAAGCAAATGATGACGGATTTCCGTACCAATGCACCGAAAGAACTGGCCGGATCTCCTGTTATATTGACAAAGGATTATCAGACGCTGAAAGCAACGGATGCCAATGGTGAAGTTGTCGCAATAGACCAGCCGGAACCTTCCAATGTACTTCAGTGGTATACGGCTGACGGTACAAAGGTGAGTGTACGTCCTTCCGGTACTGAACCTAAAATCAAGTTCTATATCGAAGTTTTGGGTGAAATGAAGTGTGCCGGCTGCTATAAGAAGGCAGAAGAAGCTGCTATGCAGAAAGTGGAAGCTGTAAAGCAGTCTTTGGGCTTGTAATCACAAGCACATAGTGAATAAAAAGTTGTTGCTGAGAGATTATGATCTCCGTCAGGTAACAATAATGATATAAAATTAAGGCCAGCATGTGTCGTAAAGGTGCATGCGGGCCTTGTTTTATAGTAGTAAATTCCGTTATTGTATACATCATAAAATAGAATATGAGAGAAAATGTGATGCCGGATGAGCCGGCTTACTGGTTTGTCTTCTGTAAGGACGAACTTTTGCTGGAGAAGAACGAAAAAGGAGAACCAGGTCGGATTCCGTTTGGCGTATTGCCACCAGTAGCTCTTTCAGATTGGCATACCGTTCACCGCATTACGCCGATGTCGGATCAGCATCCTTGCAGGGCGGTTTCTTTGGACAGGCCTGTCATCGAAAATGAGCGTTATGTCATGGTCGGTCTTCGTGCTTCATTCGATATCTTGGATCATGCCTTGTACAGAAAGGCCGGTAAGGCTGCTGAGATCTTATATTGGGATCAGAATACCCGTTTTTGTGGAGTTTGTGGTGCACCGATGCGTCTGCATACTGACATTAGCAAAAGGTGTACGAATTGTGGTAAGGAGGTTTGGCCTCAGTTGTCTACGGCAATAATTGTACTGATCCGTCGGCAGGATGACAAAATACTGTTGGTGCATGCCCATAATCTCAGAGGCAATTATTATGGACTGGTAGCAGGATTTGTGGAAACAGGCGAGACTCTGGAAGAGTGTGTCCGACGTGAAGTGAGGGAGGAGACAGGACTTGAGATCGATCATATCCGTTATTTTGGAAGTCAGCCCTGGCCGTATCCTTGTGGACTGATGGTTGGATTCTTTGCCGATTACGTATCAGGCGATTTACATCTGCAGCGTAGCGAGTTGGCTTATGGTGGATGGTTTGGCCGGGATGAACTTCCTCCGATTCCCGGAAAACTTTCCATGGCTCGCATGTTGATAGATCATTGGCTTGAAGATGCTGATAAACAGTAGCTTTATATGCAGTCAGATAAAATAAGGGATAGGCAAGTTTTCTTTTTCAATTATTTTTTTGATAAAAAGTATCTTAAAATTTTGCATATTCAGAAAAAAGTCGTACCTTTGCATCGCTTTAGAAAAATAAAGCCTTCTTCTCGAGAAGCCTTGGAAAGGTGGTAGAGTGGTCGATTACAGCGGTCTTGAAAACCGCCGTGCTGAGAGGCACCGGGGGTTCGAATCCCTCCCTTTCCGCAGAATAAAAATGACATGAAATTTTTTCATGTCATTTTTTTTATAAATACCAATTTACAGATAGGGCAGGGGCTTGATCATTTGGTTTTATGTGTATCAGTCTCTTTTTTCAAAGCTTCCTTGAGTGCAATGAGAGCGAACAGATGCGCAGAGGTCATATTAGGATAGCGTTTTTTGTTTTTTTCGAGTTCCTCATTAAGCTGTTTGACAATCTGGCGATATTCGGTTTCATTTTTTTCCGTGACTCTCAATGTAAATGTAAATTCGCCCAGTAATACATTGATGAGATAACGCTCTGGTTTGGCGATCAGTATGTCACTTTCGTCATCACTGTCACCTTCTTCTTTTGTCAGTTTATCCATGAAGCGTATAAACCAAAGATATATTTTTTTAAAGAATGATATTTTCATTGTTTTATGCCGTTTTGATTATACAGATAATTGATGATACTTTGCCAGTCTGGGAATTGCTGACTACCAAACTGAATCCATTCTCCTTCAAACTCACTCGCTCCATTTTTACCTCTGTCATCGATCAGATACTCTCCTTTACAAAGGTTCTTGCAATGTGTGATGATTAGCCGTTTATGGAAAATGTTATCCAAGTGAGTCGTGACCCATTTCAGTTTGTCAGACCATGCGGAAGGATTGTTCCATGGAGCGGTAGAAAGGATATACAGGTCAAAATGCTTGTGGAGTTCATGCATGGCCTCAATGGCTCCCGGCATAGGTTTCATTTGGGCAAAGATGCCTGGAACTTCATCCAGACGGTTTTCGAATGCAGATCTGGTCGCATTATCCAGCTGGTCAATTCCCGATTGAAAATCTACCAGTACATTGTCCATGTCCACGTAGATCCGTTTTTGGGGGAAAGACAACTGTTTGTCACGTTTGTCATAGGCATCCCGGATTTCAGTAAGAATATCGCAGAATTCTTTTGGAGTCAGGATGGTTCTGTAACTGTCAGGATTTCCGGAAGTGTGAACCAGAGTTATGCCGCGGGTTGCCATTAGAGCTGCGCGGAAACGCTCGTTCTGATCGAACATGGCCTGATAAGCCCGTTTGATCAGAGTTTGATAATTTTTGCTCTGTCGGTCTATAGCCTGACCTTTCCACCATACGGTCTGATCGGTTTGCCAGGAGGTGACACTCTGTTTTCTGGCATTACCTCCTTTCATGCTGCAGATCTGGCGTTGTTTATCCGGATCCGGACGTTTCAGGGATTGCAGAAAACCCTCCATGCTACCGCACAACATGCCGTCTATTTTGAAACTGTTGCTGCACAGATTGCTCAGCACGTTGGATGGATAAAGTCCGTTGGAACGGATATCCAGTGTATTGGATTCCCGGTCATAAAAATCCTTTAAATCATGACCGTTTCTTGTTGTTGCAAATTCATTTTCCATATAGAAATGAGGTTGTTTTTATTTTCTGTAAATGATGAGGTGTATCATTCTATTTTAGCGAGTATGGCCGTATAGTTGTCATCTCCTTGTCTGTCGCATAGCCAGTCGATGACATCCAGAATCTCGTCCGGTTCTTTGTATTCCTCCATGGTGACAGTCTTGAGAATTTCCGGGGCTATACACTTATATACTCCGTCAGAACAAATCAGAATACGGTCACCGGGCATGATCTCAAATTGGACTATGTCCGGTTCAGCCTGTTCCGGATGGTAGGAGAAGAAGCATTTTTCCACAACTTCCCATCCAAAGTCGAGCCGGACGTGGTCTTTGGTTTGGTAGACCACATGATCCTTGTTTGTATTGGTAATGTCGTCATAGTCGTAATATCCTTTTCTGAACACGTAACATCGGCTGTCGCCAATGTGGGCAATCGTTACTTTGTTGTTCTCAATGCTGGCCATGACCATAGTGGTGCCCATCTGGCAGGATCGGAGAAGGTCTGAACGTTCGTCAATGGCTTTTGAGGCTTTCAGGCAGGCTTCTTTTATTTTGGATTCCTCGTCAGGCCGGTCGGCTGATGCGTTCCAGAAGTTGCTTATTGTATCCACGACGGTTTGGCTGGCCACTTCTCCCATGGCATGTCCACCCATGCCGTCGCAAATGATACCGCTCCAGCGCGATTTCTCCGGCATTTCTATTATTTTGTAAGCGTCTTCATTGTTTTGCCGTTTTCCGGTTTTACTGATTGTTGCGTATTTGATGTTCATGGTTTTGATAAATTAAGAGTGTATACCTGTCTGTGATATATATTTAAATATAAGAGAGGAAACTAAGTGTGTTTTTCTATCATTGCGTAGCAAATAATATTCTCAGCAAGTGATTTTGATCGGTATTTTTTTAGAATAAAGTTATGTGGTTATGTGTGAAATATTGAAAGTGCCGTTTGGCAGACTGTTCAATACTGAGAGCAAGTAAAGTTATGAAAAAATAATGAGAAATAAAAATAAAACAAATATATTCTTATTCCGAATAAGAATATATAGTAGTCTGATCCTAATATTGCTATTTCCAATAATGCTATATTGATGAACGTCTTGGAAAATGATAAAAATGTATTCGTCTTTTCTTCTGATCAAAAAGTTTTTTTACATAACAAGTAAAAATAAGCCTGATTTTTTTGTTTGTTTAAAAGTAAAATGATAATTTTGTCTATTGACAATTAAATGGATCTTATGTAGAGTCATATTGAGTCCAGTTACTGTCGGTTATATGCAGATGATAGTGATTAAGGACTATAAGTCTGCATTTGATGTGGCTGTCAATTAATGATAATGTAGTTGTCCGGTTAATTCCTGCAGATGTTTTGCTCGGAAATGCAGTCGACAAACAGAAAGCATTGATCATTATATTAAATAAATTGCTTATCAGTGATAGATTCGTGAATCCTTGTCCTTCTATTCTATAAATGCATTTAAAAAAAGAAAAGACAGGGATGTTCACTTAAAAGAGAATAAAATTTAAGACAGGACAAGCGGTACTTACTTCTTGTTTATCCTACTTCATGGGCTAGTACCGCAATTTCCTGTTTATATCAAACAAAGATTAAGATCGGTTGGCGTTGACGGTTTGTCTTTACCGTTTAATCGGTTTTAATCATAATAGCCAGTCACGAAGAATATGGAAAAGGAAATCAATGAAGCAATGAACAAGGTAGCCCTACGTTACGGAGGAATCTATCTGGATGTCGACAAGCATAATCAGGATGTACGGCTTTACAAACCTTTCGTTTCTCTTATTTTTATGATGAAGAATTTGGCTGAGTGTGGTTATACGCTCAGTGAGGAACTGTTGCACGCCTTGGCTTTACAGCCGGATTCTGTTTTAAAGTCAATAACAGAGACCGTTTTAAATACGATGGGAGAACATCGTAATTGGACTCCGCTGGTGAAGGGCTGGAATGTACCTACCAATGAAACCCTTTTGGATCGTGCTGTGGCGTATTTCTTTACGATGTTTAATCAGACAGAAGGTGGAACCACGCTTCCTTGCGGGCATATTATACCCGATGGTACATTCCATATAGAACGTTATAACGGTTGTCCGCTATGCGGTACTCCGTTCGTATACAGTGAACTGATATATAAAGGGCATGGGAGCAAACTCAAGGAACTGGATCTTTTTACCCGGAAAGATATGGAAGATGTGTTCCGTAAGTTGTTGGAATCCCCGGTTCCTCTTGATGCGACAGAACTTGATTCCTTGAAGCTGTTGATTGGCTGTATGGAAATCCCTGAGGGAGTAGATATCAAGGTAAAAGAAAGCTGTATGGTTGTTGTATCAGCATTACTCAGTCAAGGGCGTGAGGATGAAGCGGCTGCTTTTCTAAAAACGCCCCGTGACATACTTCGTTTTTTATGGTATCAGCATACAGGTAAAACCATCATTATCAGGCCTAAAACATTGGTATCAGTTTATGGAAAATGGAATAATAATATTTTAGATCGTCATGCAGATGCAAAAGATCAGCTTTCCAGAAAATCACTGAGACTCAAATACCATCGTAATGAGTGTCGTAGGATTGCCGGATGGCTGAATGCCCTGCCTATGGATCCGGTTCAAATGGCTGAGAACATGCATCCTCACCGTGGCATGTGGGTGAGATTCATTCGTGCTTTACGTCTGGCTGAATATGCAAAAAAGCCTGGTTATGAGAAATTGTCCCGGTTAATGGATGTTTTTTACAATGAAAGGTACATTACCTGGGAAGCCCGGCTGAACGATGCCATTGACCTGATGGATCAGGATACTGCTTTTGCCGTGTTGTCTGAACGGCCAGGGCAGTTTGCCAGATATTTGTTCTCGACCATGCTCAGATTCGGTTATGAACCTACTTTGGAGGCTTTCCGTCAGGTTGCTGGTGCCATTCCGTTACGGCTTATCCTTTCATTGGTCAAGGTAGCCGAGTCATATTTTGATGTAGATGTGGCGCGGTATGCAAGTCCTGTTACAGGAGGAAAAGTACTGATTCAACCCAATAATATGCTTCGTTTCTATTCTAAGGAAGAATGTACAGAAATGGTGGTTGCTGTCAATAAGCTGTTGGAAGATGTCGTATTTGACTTTTTTACAAAAAAGAAAACGGATCACCATAAGATGTTCATCGACCCCGGGCTGTTTGATATCCCGGTGGCAGTTGGTGATCGTTCAACAGTCATACAGGATGCTTCGTGTGCTCTGCAGGGAATGCGTTTTCATGTAGAAGGCGATAAGGTTCGCGTATTTATGCAATGGGGAGTAGGTTTGCCTGCGCAACATCTTGACATGGATTTGAGTTGCAGTATTCTTTACGATGATAAAAGGGATGAATGTGCGTATTATGCTTTGTCTACAGTAGGAGCCTGTCATTCTGGTGATATCCAGTATATACCTGATCAAATCGGTACAGCGGAATATATAGAATTGGATATTCCTGAACTTTACAATGCCGGGGCTAAATACGTCGTGTTGATGTGTAATGCCTATTCAAATGTAAAGTTAGTTCCCAATCTTCTGGTTGGCTGGATGTCTTCGGAATATCGGATGGAGATTTCGGAAGAATCAGGAGTGGCGTATGATCCGTCCTGTGTACAGCACATGGTGCGTATATCGCAGAATAATCTTTCGAGAGGACTTACTTTTGGAATCCTGGAAGTTGCGACCCGTGAGATTACGTGGTTGGAAGTGTCCAATCAGAATCAGGTCGGCTGTTTGTGTAGCGTATCGGCAATTATTGATTATCTTAAACAATTGCGACAGAAATATACTGTTGGCCAGTTGCTTGAATCAAAGGCTCGTGCGCAAGGTTATGAGCTGGTTGATTCTCCTGATAAGGCTGATGAATCCTATACCAGCAGATGGGCTATGAATCCTTCCAATGTCACAGCATTATTGGACTGATGTCGCGGTTGTGGTGTAGAAAAAAGTGCCATCTTGATTTCTGGTTGATAAATACATGTTATTCTGAAAAAAAGCATAGTCCGGATGTTGATTAAACAACATCCGGATGTTTTTGTAAATTAAATTCCAATTGATATCAAGAAGCCCAATCTCTGTTCTAATTTGTTTTTAATGATATAGATGGATACCTCTGTTGATTGGTCTTTTCTTTATAATAATTCGGATATCGATACTTTGGTTATGGCGCGACATGCAGAATAATCCTTCTGTAAGATGTGAGGGATGGCTTGCCATTATCCTTTACTTTCAGGATAATATGTATGGTATGGTTGGCTGCATCCTCGGGGACAAGAAAACGGCAAAGTCCGTTTTGCGAAACCTCCAGTTTGATATCTTTTTTATATGTGGATGGCTCCTTGTAGATTCCCCATGAGAATTTCAGTTCGTCTTTATCCGGATCATACGACTTTTTAGCATTTAGGTTCATCGTCTTACCGGCTTTGACATTCATTTTGATAATGTCTTTACCACGGTTTCTGCCAATGGCTGCTATGGGGTGATGGTTGGCTTTTTGGTAGTCGGGGCAGACGGTCCATTGCATTCTGGCTGCAAAGTCGTTGGTTATTTCATCCTTCCATTTGCTGATGGCCTGTCCGCCTTCCGGTGCGGACGGAATCATATAGTAGGGATCATATTGGGTTTCATCAAGTCCGTTTCTTTTTACCCAATCCATACCTCTTATGCCCTCGGCGCGTTTCGTGTCAAATCGTCCGCCCCATCCTCCAAATTCAGGATGCTCTGGTACATTGAGTCCGTTATTCAGACAGTAAAGGAAAGATGGGGTGTCGCCTTCAGTTGCCCATATTCTGTCGGGATAGAGCGCTCCCAACGGACCGACTGTCTGTACATGTGTCTTGATCCACTCGTCTGAAGGCGGCCAGCCATAAACCTGTTTGTTGCGGATATAGATAAGTTCGGGATAATTCTTTGTAATCCACGCTCCTGCGTCGTCTTGTCCCAAAACATCGTAAACACGGATTTTTCTGACGAACTCATCGACCTGTTCCTTTGTCCTGGTTTGGCTGACTTTCCAAAGAGCCTGTGCCAGCGTGTTCAGTCCAGACCACGCTGTGATCCATACGGGGCGCGGGTCTTTTTTGTCTACTGTAGTGATAATCCATTCTGAGCCTTCACTGTCTTTTCCTTCACCCACTCCGTGCATGGCTGCTTCCGTCTGTCCTTGTTTGACGACTGATCTGAGATATTCGGCAGAGGGAAAGTTCTTGTGATGGACCAGAAGGTTGGGAAGAACAGTTTCATAGCCGTCAATGATTTTGTGAATCAGGCTCATTGCCCCTTTTCCGTATGGCACCCAGGCATGTTGGGAAATAAACCCTTCCAGTTCTACCTGATCCAGCGAGACAAGCAGGTGTACCAGTGATTGGGTATCATCCGGATCAGATCCTCCGATGTCGGACATGGCTATCATTCTGGTCTGTGAGAATCCATAAAGACCAGGTACTAGAAATAATAAGGCAAGAAGTTTCTTTTTCATCTTATGATTGTTTTGGTTGTTTTGACGGAATTGTTGTGATAATAGATTTTCTTAATGACCAATCCCTGGCCGGAAATACGATGTAGTCTTTGGCCGGACAGATTGAAATATTCAATATGGTCGATAAGGTCATCTTTCTGGATTGACGGATTTATTTCTGTAGGAGATTCTCCTTTTCCTGTAGGTAAGGTTCCGGTATAGCTTAATAACATTTTGTCCAGTTTGGCTCCGTCTTCACGATATCCGATATATAATTCGTGGATTCCTTCAGTAAGATAAAACGTTTTCGGGCATAGATTCCATTGCCATGCAGTGGATGATGGTATTCCGTTCCATTGTTCCCATTGTCCGTTGTCCATGCGGATCCAGAAGGAATCGTCGTTGGCATTGGGGCATATTGTCCGCATCCATAAGGCATAAGTGCTTTCCGTGCTGACGTTGAACACGTGCTTTATCCAACCGTCCTCATTGTCCGGTGCGTTGTTGTTGCTGTTGTTGCCGTTTTTGACTGTGACATATTTGTCCGAGGATGCATTGTGGTCTGTGAGGATATTCCAGAGCGATCCCGTGTCTCCGTTTTCAGCTTCCAGCCAGATGTCGGAGTTCAGCATGTCTTCATGTTCTGCCTGTGTCAGTAATTTGAAGGCGGTGTAAGTACGTCCGTCGAACCGGCCTTTCCCCCTCGTTGTCTATTTTCAGAACCAACAGTTTGCTGTATGCGGTTTCGTCGCCTTTAAAGCTGATGGTTACTTCTTTGGTGCTTTCGCCAGGCCTGAATAAAATATTTTTTTTCTTTCAGTTCGTAATCGGTTCCTTCACGAATGTCGCCGGCTACAGGACGTATGCACACCGCGGTTTCTTTGTCCGATACCCTGTTGAGCCGGATGGTTATCACGTAGTCTTTGTTTCTCAGGACTTCTGTAACCGCCCGTTCGAAGTAGGCTTCTACATCAGCATCTTCATGTTCGGGAGTGCAACCGATGGGGGATGGGCCATATATGGGGTAAGCTCCTATGTCTACATTTTCATCGCCAGTACCAGTACAAGGGCTGGTATCTTTTAAGGAGAAATCGTATGGAGATGTCGTACAGGCAAATTGAGGCGCTTTGTTGTAGATGCCTCCCTTTTCTTTGGCTCTTGTTCCGAATACGTAGGGCGTATACGTCTTGTCGCCGTATTCCATGCTGTTTGGAACGTCCGGAGCATACCACAAGTTGTTCCTGAAAATATTCTGTCCATAATGGATGGTCGAATCCGTACAGATAAGGTTTTTGTCTGAACTCAGACAGATGATATTGTTGCGGACTTCGTTATGTTTGGATTTGTGAAGATAAAGTCCGACCTTACAGTTGAAGGCAATATTGTTGATCCATCTGGTATCAGAGCTCCATCCCGTACCTTCATACAGAGCCGATCTGTATCCTGATTCGGACATGTCGCAGGCTATGTTCTCCTGAAACCAGTTGTGTGCACAGCGTGATTCATTGAAGATCAGTCTTTGGCCGCCCTGGCCGATGTTTCGTACTATGATGTTTCTGCTGGCGTCCCGGTCCAGCCATATTCCATCTTGCCCTCCGGCTATGTCATTAAAACAAATGACATTGTTACCGAAGCTGGTATCAGTTCCTGTGATGGCGCTCGAAAATCTGTAGTTGTCTTCCGACCAGTTCCGTTTTTTCCCCTTCAGGTCTTTGAAAGTGTTGTTGCAGAAGAGATTCCTTTTCGTATTCTGCCCTTCAAAGGCGATGGCATCACCCGTAATATCCTCAAAACTGTTATGGCTGACGACACAATCTGCCGAGTTGTAGAGTCTGACCATGGCTGTTCCTCCCCATACGTTTACTTCAGGGTTTCCCAAATGAATAAACCTGTTGCCGGTAATGACGCACTGTGATGCATTTGTCATCGTGATGCATGCTTTCAGACAGGTGACGTTGGAAAATTCAATTCCTTCTATCCAGATATGGCTTTTATTGCTGATATCCATAAAAGCCACATTGTTGTCTGCATCGGTATTGTCAGTTTGGCTAAGGACCACTTTACCGCTGCCGGGTTGGGCGCAGCATACAATATAGCCGTCGGTCTCATTGCCGGAATGCTTGAAACAGATGTTCATTTCAGAATAGCATCCTCCGGCAATGAAGATGGTATCACCGGCTTTTGCTATGTCAGCTGCCTGTTGTATGGTTTTGAACGGTGCCGACAATGTTCCGTTGCCGTTTCCGGATGGAGATACGTAAAAGCTTCCGGCTTTGCAGGCAGATGCAGCACATAGAAATATGATTATATTGAAAATTCTGTTTTTCCGCATAGCTTTAAGTGTCAAGTATAGAAATGTAGTCCCGAATGCAAATATAATATTGGCTTTTGATTGAAAAGACTATATTTCATGAAAATAACTGTCAGAAACCTAGATTTTTACTGTTTGTCATAGAAACAGGTCCGTTTTTTTTGTTTTTTATCTGTGAATTCCTGTCTGTTTCGGATTATGCCCGTTTTTCGGAAAGACGATAAATCTGTTTGGATTCAGAAAACTTCTTGTACGGTCAATACCGGTTTTTTGTCGATTTTTATTTTCTTTATGATAGAAAAGCGGATGATATGACTTCTGTTATTAATAACTGAATGACCAGTAATGAAAACTATTGAATAACGAAATATTAGTATTATGGTACAGACAATCACTAAAGAATGGGAAATAACGAAAACTTATATTTTTGATGTGGCTTCAAGAGATGGAATTATCAATCTGGACTGGAATGACTTTGAATCCAGAGCTCGAAATATGAAGGTAGCAGTAGCCGTAAAGGTTGATGAACCGTCGACTGTCGGTGAACTGGCGCAAAAGGCGATTGGAGTGGTCCTGGACTATATGGGAAATGATTTGGGAAGCGTGATAGTTGCCATATCATTCAAACCTGATGATGAAATGTTGATGGGGGAAATGGAAAGTTTGTGTGATAGCTTCTCTGGTTTGAAGGAGAGAGAAATTGACATGCTGTGGGGCATACAGTCCTCTAATGAGATTGAGAATAAACGGTGTGTTTCCGTTTTTGCATTTGAAAAACAACAATAAAAATAATAAGAATATGAAAGCTGGATTGTATTTTGAAGAGATTTCAGGCTATGTGAAAGGACACTATGGGATTTGTCCTCAGTTGAAGAAGGTGGATGGAAAGACACTTGAAGTGTCTTATGCTCCGGGCCGGTTCATTCCGGCTATAAAGCTTGTAGCGAAAATTGAAGCGGTGCGGAAGGATGTGGTATGCATGTCATACGATTGCAGCAAGGCCGTAGGATTAATCATTGCCGGTTTGGTCTGTCATCTTGAAGGAAAAATGCCTGAAGGAATTGAAATAAATACAGAAAACAAACGTATTAATCTGTTTCTTGAACGAATTAATGAAATAGATAAAGTAATGACCTATCTTCAACTGAATGATATCTGTATTAATGAAGACGGTATAGAATTTTCAGCAATTCTGAAATAACCTTATGATTTTAGGCAAATTTCTACTGGAACTGGAGTATATTGAAGCATGGAATGGATATTTATGTTTCAATATATTTCCGGTTCTTTTTGTTCCTTTTTCGGAAAAGAAAATGGCATCGGTTTTATGAGTTTTGTGTTTTCCCGTTTCAAACTCATTGGTATAATTTTTATTCTTAATTAGATGCATGGTTCCCTCGGCTGTTCCGTCCGTTTTGAATTCGAGAAATCACCAAGACCGGTTTCTGTGCTTTTTGGAATTCAAAGCATACTTTATACCATTGGAATTTTAAGAAAAAAATATTAACTTTGTCAACACAGGTCTGTCGACAGCACAGTTATGATGCTTTGCTGACAGGTTGGGTGTGTCAAGAAAATGGAATAAGAGTATGGAATCAAGGCAATATAAATTTAATGAATCCACGCTGACCGTGAAGTTTGGAAACATTCTCGAATCTCATGCAGACGTTATCGTAAGTTCCGATGACTGTTATGTCACTATGGGAGGCGGTGTGTCATACGCCATTCTTAGAGCGGGTGGTGATACCATTATCAAGGATGCACAGAAACTGTGTCCCGCATCTCTTGGTGATGTCGTTGTGACCACAGCCGGTACATTGAAATATCAGAAGTATGTGTATCATTGTATTACCATCGATAAAAAACGCGGAATGCAAATTCTGACTAGTCAGGTGACGGAAGAAGATGTCCTGAACTACCTTCTGCAACATGCCGTGGATAAATGTTTCCAACTTATGCAGGCAATGGATGTCATGTCTATTGCTTTTCCTGCCATAGGTGCCGGATCTGCACGGATACCCATACGGAAAGTAATAGAACAAATGTCCATAGCCATAGCACGTAATCTTGGCCATACCAATAAAAAGTTGAGCGTGGAACTGTATTTGTACGACATATACAATCTTTATTCCGAATCCGATTATATTACACTTTTTGAAAGCCTCGCGTCAAAGGCTGCTTTGCTGGAGTATAAGAAAAGTTTGGCCGGTGAAGATGATGACAAGGACATGGTGCCGCTAAACAAGGACATTATCCTTCCGACCCGCGATACGATGAAACATCAGGTATTCATCAGTTATTCCCGGAAGGACAAGGACGTTATCGGATACTTGTGTGACATACTGAAGAAAAATGGTATAGAGTATTGGATAGATAAAGAAGGAATCTTCAGCAGTTTCAACTATAAGGAATTGATTGTTGACGCGATAGAGGTTTCAAAGGCTGTTGTTTTTGTCAGTTCAGCCCGTTCCAATGCTTCCATCAATGTTATCAGGGAGATAGGTTATGCGGTAAATATGAATAAGCCCATTGTTCCTCTCATGTTGGATGAGGCTCCGTATGCTAAAAGTATCCGTCTCGACCTTTCAGATATTGACCAGATTGATTTCAAAAATCCTCTTGCAGCAAGTAAAAAGCTGATAACTAGTTTGATGTATATACTGAATAAATAACGTGATCCTTTGAATTCCTGAAGGTTTGGAATTGATCTTCTCCTGAGGATATAAAGAAATTTTATTAATAAGCACACTCAATTGGGTAATAAAACAAAATAAAAATATTTTATAGAATATATCCTTTACATAATTTAGCCTTGAATCATATATATGTTTCAATCGAATAGTAATGGTATTTTGATATAAATATCCTGTTGGCTTTACTTAAATTACCATACCATCCGATACTGGTAATATATGGATGAATGAAATGGAGCTGGTAGAGCTGTTCGGGGTAATCGTCCCGACGCTCCGTGCCGCCATTCGTGCCGTGTACAAGTGTGGAATTTTTAATCCTTTTGAAGCTAAAAAACGTATCAAACTGCCCAACGGCTATTATGCGGACATGTATGCCCAGCCGATGGTGGTGGGCACTCGCTTTCCGCATTGACACGTCAGGTGCCGCAACAGTTCGCAATGCCCTGCTGGAAAGATTGTGCCGACGAAAAGAAAAACAAGTCCTGCTGGTGTCAATGAATAACAGAATGCCGAATGAATGTTAGAATGAACTTTTTATGTTCAGCCATTT
>OJNH01000722.1_pt1 | contig 28536 bp, 24 predicted proteins | sample 1597361 | NCBI WGS metagenome assembly OJNH01 (sample SAMEA2452136, study PRJEB22498) | human gut metagenome | biome: human feces; feature: human gut; material: feces | place: Australia | collected 2012
CGCAAGGGTCGGCCCTTTTTTACTGCTTATCAGACACACTTTTTGAGACAGTATCCACCAAGAAAATGAATATTGGAAATTTGCGTTTGAAAAATAGATATGGTATAATAAAATCTCGTGGCTATTGAAACCACGAGATTTTATAGTGCCTATAAAAATATTGTTTATTTCTTATTTCTTTCTGTTGCTATTTGTCTTAGAAATTCAGATGGAGTAATGTCGAATTCTTTTTTGAAGCATTTGGTAAAGTAGTTAGGATCGGACATTCCTACTGCATATGAAGCTTCGGAAACGTTCATTCCGTTTTGTAAATGCATACGTGCTTCTTTCATCTTGATCGTACGTATGAACTGGGTGATAGAGCAGCCTGTAAGTGATTTGAGTTTGGTATGTAACAAGCTTCTGCTGATATGCATTTCGGCGGTGATTTCCGTTACTCCAAAATCTTCCTGAGAAATGTTTTTCATAATGAGATCAACCAATTCTTTCATGAATTTTTCATCACGAGGGTTGTTTGTTACCTGTGTGACATTCATTTCTTCAGCTTGCTTGAATCTTTCTATAACTTTTCTTCTGTTGTTTTGAATGTTTTCGATTAACAATTCAAGGTTTTGGGCATTAAATGGTTTGGCTATGTATGCTTCTGCACCACATTTATAACCTTCAGTATGATCCTTCTCGTCTGTCTTTGCTGTGAGTAACAATACAGGAATATGGCTTGTACTGACATTCTGCTTTACTTGTTTTGTGAATTCAAGACCATCCATCTTAGGCATCATAACATCGGATATAATGATGTCTGGTATACGTTTGGAGAGCATTTTATAGGCTTCTTCGCCATTGTAAGCTCGCATGATATTATATTTTTCTTTGAAAATCTCACATATATATTCATTCATTTCTTTATTGTCTTCTACTATCATTATAGTATCCTTGTCGTTTTTCTTTTCTTCTTCAGTAAGTTTGTCGGGAATCAGCTCAATAGTATCCAGCATGCGTTGGTTGTATTTTTTCACCTCATCTTTGCTGATACTTTCTATCACCTTCTCATCTTTGGAATAAGCATTGTCTGAAACGTTTAGTGTGACTGTAAATACAGTTCCACTACCAACTTCGCTTTCTACTTTAATGCTACCCTTATGCATTTGAATTAAAGAGCGTGTCAATGATAATCCGAGCCCGAATCCTTCTCTTCGGTCTTTTTTATCTACCTGATAGTAGTTTTCGAATATTTTGTCTAACTTGTCTTTAGGAATGCCTCTTCCTGTATCTTTGACAGAAATGATTGCATAGGTATTGTTGTTTTCGGTATTCAGGCGCGCACTTAATGTGACGGTATCTCCAGCTTGTGAATATTTAAATGCATTGGAGAGCAGATTGTACATTATCCTTTCTAACTTTGAAGGTGAAAACCATACTTCCGTACCATTATCTTCCAGATTGAGGATAAAGTCTATTTCTTTTTCTTTTGAAACAATGTTGAATATATGTGATATTTCACCTAGAAAACTTATTATATTGCCTTTACGGACCGTAATATGCATTTTGTTCATTTCAATTTTACTGAATGTCAGTATCTCATCAATGAGGTAATGCATACGGTTTGCATTGCGATATATGGTTTCTATGTCTTTTTTATCTTTATTGCCTATTTCTTCCTGAGAGATAAGTTTTTGCAGAGGAGAGAGTATAAGTGTTAATGGTGTTTTAAGGTCATGAGAGATATATGTGAAAAAATCTGTTTTTTGTTGGTTAAGTTTTTCTATGTTCATTCTTTGAGTATGTTCATTTTCTAGTTTCATTAAAAGAATCAAGCGTGATTTTGTATATTTATAGGCAGTATATAAACCGAGTATAATAATGGTCGCATATAGCAAATAAGCCCATATTGACAAATACCATGGTGGAAGAACATTGATTTTCAATGTTGCATAACCTTTTTCATCCCAGACTTGCCCGTCATGTCCAGCTATGATTTTTAATGTGTATTTTCCTGCTGGAAGATTAGAAAAGCGAACCTGATTCTGGTTGTCAACATATTGCCATTCTTTATCCAGTCCATCAACATACATTTTATATTTTGTGTTGTTTTTGTATTGATAGTTCATTCCGGAATATTCTATTCTTAATGATTGCGCTTGAGAATGTGTAAGTGTAATCTCTTCGATGCCGTCAGTCGTTTTTGTGATGTTGAAATCTTTATTTGTCGGTGAGATCCTTATAGAATTGCTTACAATGCCAGTTATCTGTACTTTGAAATTCTGTTCTTGAAATTTTGTATGTTTAGGATCAAATGATATCATACCATTGATTGTTCCCATGAAAATTTCACCATTCTCTGATTTGAATGCAGAAGAATAGTTAAATTGGTTTGTCGGTAATCCGTCAGCGGTAGTATATCTGTTTATATTCCAATTGTCTATGTTGATTTTAATAAGTCCGTTATCAGTACCTATCCACAAGTTGTGGAGATTATCTTCAATAATTCCTTTGATGCCATTTGAGGAAATTTGTTCTTTATTAAATCTTTGAGTGATTTGATATTTCTTGTTAAGAACAAATAGGCCGTTATTGTTTGTACCGACCCATAAATTATCCTTTGAGTCAAGGTACAAATTGGTTATGAATAAGTTTTTATCTGAAAGTATTTTTAAGGTATCCAGTTTTAATGATTGGATATTCAGGCGACATATACCATTCTTCCGCGTACCGATCAAAGTCGTGGTATTGGTTTCTTTTACACAACAGAAAGATGGCAGAATGGAAATTCGTTTTGTTTTCCTGTCTTTTTTATTTATATGATAAATGCCATTAGGACCTCCATAAATGATTTCATTGGAATTTTTTTCTAAAAGAAAAAAAGCAGATGAAAGGTGTTTGTCATTTATACCGTATTTATTTATAGTATTTGATTTTTCATCATAACTCATAACTCCTTTTGAGAATAATCCTATCCAAAGAGTATGATCTGAGGCGTACATTAATGAATGGACGTTCTTTGCTTTAAGATTTAGTTTTTTATGAATGGAAGTTGAACTGATAATTTTTTTATCATTATCAAGAAAGTTTATTCCTCCGTCTTCAGTAGCAATTAACATGCCTTTTCCGGGAATACTGATAATTTGCCGGACTGCTTTTCCGCTAAGATGGTTATTACTATTCCCGTATGGATATATGCAGAATTGTTCGGATCCATATATGTAATAATTGATTCCGCCAAAATAAGTTCCTATCCAGATGTTGTTATCTCTGTCTTTACAGAGACTGTAAATAGGAGTATCATTAAGTTGACTCATATTTATGGGGGATTGTTCGTAATGCTCTATAATATTATAGTTATTTTTATCCACTACATAGATGCCGTATTCAGTACCAATCCATATGTTGCCATTAGCGTCAGTAATCGCATGAAATGCGTTGTTATGTTCTATCTGGTCTGAAAGTTGGTGAACGGTATTTTCCAGTGTATTGTAAATAATGATATTTTTATCAGAACATGCAATAAAGGTCTTTAAATTTATGTTAAGCATGTTGCTGATGCTGGTTCTATGCTGTCTTAATATAGGGGGTATTGGGTTAAATTTACCTGTATTCAGATTATATCTTAATAGTTTGTTGTTGCATTCGATCCAAAGATTTTTGTTTTCATCTTCAACTATATTTCTGACATTGTTTTTATTGTGTAGTAAATATGGTACAAATGAATCTGTTGAGGCTTCGTATTTGAAAATTCCGTTACTACAGCATGCTAGCAGTAAACCTGTTGAAGTCGTGAAGAATGAAATGTTGTTTTTCTTGTTTCCTTCTATTTTATATGATTTAAAGGTTTCTGTGGAAAAATTGTATGAACATATACCAGCATTGGTTGAAATCCACATTCTTTTGTTTATATGGTCTGTGTATAATTTGTAAATAAAGTCATGGCATATGCTGGAGGTATCATTTTCTGAATGATAATAATACTTTAACGAGTAACCGTCATATTTGCAAAGTCCATTTCTTGTTCCAAACCATAAATAACCTTGTGGGTCTTGCGTAATTGCATTTACAGTATTATTGGGTAGTCCATCGGAGAGCCCTAACTGTTTGAAATGAATGTTATCATATCTGATTTGTGATTTTATGAATGCAATATTTAATAAAGAGATTATTGCTAACAGGAAAAATCTTCTATAGTGTTTCATTCTTTTAGCTTTTTTTTATTTTATTCAAATTTAAGGTTTTGTAATTTATAACATTAGTAAATATGTTCTTCTGTATAGAACATATGTTTTGTATGCTGTATATCTTGGTATAAATAATACATGTTTCTTCTAAAAGTCAACATAATTACCTTTCAATGTGTTTTTTAATAGCCATATTTGCAAAAATAATAAAAATGCCATGAAAAAAATAATTATCAAATCTTTAATTTGTTTTTCTGCCATAAGCATAAACGGTTTGCCGGCAATTGCTCAAGTCAATAATGCATATGGAACATTGTATATAGATAAAAGAGAAGTGAAAAATGTTTCTCCTGTTCAATATGGATTTCACTATGAGGAGATTGGTATGATGGGCGATGGTGCCTTGTATGCGGAAATGGTCAGGAACCGTTCTTTTGAGGAGGCTACTCCTCCAGCCGGACTGGCTGTAAAGAACGGCCATTATGTGGATGTTCCTGCTCCAAAAACAGATATGAAAGATGTGTATCATGTGGATCCGTTGATAGGGTGGACTACATTGCCTTTGTCTTATTCTCCTATTTATGTAAGTCGTACTCAAGATCATCCTTTGAATAAGAACAATACATATTCCTTGTTGGTGAATGTTGTGGAGGATAATACGGAACAGAAAAATGCCATGATCCTAAACCGGGGATATTATGGAATGAATTTTACAGCCGGCGCCAAATATGATTTGTCTTTTTTTGTGAGAAATATCAATAATAAAGGAGATGTAAAGTTCTTTTTGGTAGATGAAAACGGACGCAGGATCAGCGATGAACAGATTGTGAAGGTTGGCGGTAAGAATTGGCAAAAGAAAACGGCCTGTCTTACTGCTTTGGAAAACTGCAAACGAGGTATGTTGGGTATCCAACCTTTGAAGGTGGGAAAATTACAGTTGGATGTGGTGTCACTGTTTCCGCGGAATACTTGGGATAACGGCAAGTCTGTTTTTCGGTCTGATATAATGGCGAATTTAAAAGATTATGCACCGGAATTTATCCGTTTTCCGGGAGGTTGTGTTGTTCATGGTGTGAATCCTGAAACCATGTATCAGTGGAAAAAGACAATAGGTCCGATCGAGAACCGGCCGGGTCAGTGGAGTAAATGGGCTCCTTATTATCGTACGGACGGTATAGGATATCATGAGTTTTATGAATTGTGTGAGTATTTGGGGGCGGATGCCATGTATGTTACGCCTACCGGCATGGTTTGTACCGGATGGGTGTGGAAAGGAAAGGATGGAAATTATAAGCATCCTGAGGTGAATCTTGATGATTATATACAGGATGCACTGGATGCCATAGAATATGCTATTGGTGACGTGCATACCAAGTGGGGAGCAGAGCGGGCCAAGAATGGTCATCCAAAACCGTTCCCACTGAAATATGTGGAGATCGGAAATGAGGATTTCGGTCCGTTATATAGGGAACGTTATGAAAAAATCTATCAGGCACTTTCTGCCAGATATCCGCATTTGATTTATGTGGCCAACAGTATTATCGGTAAGGAAAATAAAGACAAGAGAAAAGATATTCAGAAGTTTCTTGATCCCAAGCATGTGCGGGTATTCGATGAACATCATTATCAGCCAGTGGAATGGGCCTGCAAGGAACACTATCAGTTCGATGGTTATAAAAGAGGGGAAGCAGATCTGTTCATTGGTGAACTGGGGATTGATGGAAAATTTCCGGTAAACATTTTGTCTACCGGAGTTGTCCGAATGGCGATGGAACGGAATGGTGATTTGAATCCAATGATTTCCGAAAGACCGGTTATGAGAAACTGGGATATGGTTCAGCATGGATTTCCAAAGGCAATGTTGATAAATGGAGTGGACTGCAGTGTAAAAACAGCCTTTTATTATATTTCCAAGCTCTTCAGAGATAATAAGTTTGATAAATACATCTCGTCGTCTGTTCGGGATTTTGAGGGAATACAAAAGGTGTTTGTGACATTAGGATATGATTCTGTCCAAAAGGAGTATGTGCTCAAACTTATTAATCTTTTGTCTGATAAAGTAGTTCTGAATACAGAAGTCAAAGGATTTTCAAAGGCCGTGAATGCCGATAAATGTGTGATGCAGTTACACTCTGGTGTGAACAACAGTCCTGATGACCCCAATCGGGTCCAGCCGGAATACAGTAATGAAAAACTGGATTTGCAGGCACCGGTTGTACTCTGTCCGTATTCTCTGACTGTATATCGTTTCAAATAAGGTTTTAAATAAGATAGTGTATGATGATGGAGCGGGTGTGTTTATGGGGGTTGGGGCTGGCATTGGTTTCCGGAGTTCGGGGGCAGGCCGAATTACCCAATGTGGTCATTATTATGACTGATCAGCAAAGGGCGGATTTATGCAGTCGTGAAGGTTTTCCGCTCTGCATAACCCCATTTGTTGATAGCTTGTCAGCAGAAAATATATGGTTCGATAAGGCTTATACTACAATGCCGGCCAGTTCGCCTGCGCGATGTTCCATGTTAACGGGACGTTATCCTTCGGCCACTCGTGTACGGACTAATCATAATTTGGAAAATGTAACCTTTCAGACGGATCTTATTCAGGTGTTGCGTGAAAAAGGTTATAAAACGGCACTGATTGGGAAAAATCATACTTACCTGAAACCTCAGGATCTGGATTTTTGGTCGGCATACGGACATTGGGGAAAGTCTGTACCTGAAACTGAAGCCGAGAAAAAAACGGCTCGTTTTTTTAAGAAATATGCCAAAGGACAATGGCTGGAACCTTCTCCTGTACCTTTAGAAGAGCAACAGCCGGTAAAGATCGTGTCGGAGGCTTTGGGATGGATTGGGCAACAGGTTCAACAGGAACAGCCGTTTTTTGCATGGGTGTCTTTTCCCGAACCGCATAATCCTTATCAGGTGTGTGAACCGTATTATTCCATGTTTATGCCGGAGAAGATTCCTGTGATGCAAACCGGGCGTGAGGCTTTGCGGTTTAAGGATGAGGCTTATCAGAGTTTAGCTGCTTTGGAGGATGAATCTTGCCCAAATTTGGTAATGGATTTGCCACGGATCAGGGCTAATTACATGGGTATGGTCAGACTGATAGATGATCAGGTTCGAAGACTGATTACTACACTGAAAGAAAAAGGGGTGTATGAAAATACAATATTTCTTATACTGTCCGATCATGGAGATTATGTGGGTGAGTATGGATTGATTCGTAAAGGAGCCGGATTACCAGAGTGCCTGACCCGTATTCCGATGGTATGGGCCGGTTACGGAATTAAAAAAACAAAGAAACCGATGGCTGCTTTCGTGTCTATTGCTGATGTGTTTCCGACAATCTGTTCAGCTATTGGCAGTGATATTCCGCAGGGTGTACAGGGGAGAAGTTTGTGGTCTATGCTTACTGGTCAATATTATTCCGAGAAGGAATTCTCCAGCGTAGTGGTGCAACGGGGATATGGAGGAGAAAATGTGACAAGGGCCGATAAACTGACATTTGAGCAGGAAGGAGCTTTGACACCGGGTCTGGTCGGTCATTTCGATGAACTGAATTCCTGGACGCAGTCGGGCATGTCGCGCATGATCAGAAAGGGGGACTGGAAACTCATTATTGACAGTAATGGTAAGGGTGAGTTATATAATATCCGGAAAGATCCGTCTGAACTCCGGAATCTGTATGTAGATCGGAGGTACAAAAATTTAAAAACCGAACTGATAACAGATATGATGGTGTGGGAACTGAAATTGCAGGATCCTTTGCCACTGCCTCCGAAGAGGTATGTCTTTAAAAGGAATTAAGGTCATACTCGGATAGCAGGGCGTATGACAGATCCTGACTTCTTGTAGAAATAGCAATATTTATCTATCTCCAATGGGTTTGGACGTCTGTTGTGGAACGATGGATGAAGAAAGTATCAGAAAAATAAAGAAAGCATGATTATTAATTATCATTTTACAAAAAAAATAGACGTATGAGTTACAAATCATTTTTGATTGGTGTTTTTGCCTTTATGAGTATGACAGTTTCTGTTCATGCCAAAGGTAAAGTGAAGTATGGCGATGCTGATACAAACAATAAGGAGTTACGTGTTCCCAAATCAGTGCAGCCAGCCTTTAATTATTGGATGCGTGATACTTGGGTAACGCTGGGACCGGATGGCTATTATTACATGACAGGAACCACCGCAGATCCGGATCGTAAATTTGTGGGACAGGTGCATTGCTGGGACTGGAATGATGGATTATATCTGTGGCGTTCCAAGGACATGAAAACTTGGGAGAGTATGGGACTGATTTGGTCTATGAAAAAGGATGGTACTTGGCAACGGGATCCGAAAGTGTATCAGAAGGGTGAGAAGTATGCCAAGAAATCACTCAACGGCGATCCTTTGGACAATAAGTTTCAGGCAGTGTGGGCACCTGAGTTGCATTATATCAAAAGCGCCAAGAATTGGTTTATCGTTGCATGTATGAATAACTCGGCTGGTGGACGCGGTTCTTTTGTATTACGAAGCACTTCCGGTAAGCCTGAAGGTCCGTATGTAAACATAGAAGGAAACAAGGATAAGGCTTTGTTTCCGAATATTGACGGTAGTTTGTTTGAAGATACGGATGGAACCGTTTATTTTGTAGGCCATAATCATTATATTGCCCGTATGAAACAAGATATGAGTGATATTGCCGAGGATTTTGTCAAGATGAAAGAATCTTCATATAATCCTGAACCTTATATAGAGGGAGCTTTTATATTCAAGTATAATGGTAAGTATCATTTGGTACAGGCCATATGGGCACATAAGACTAAATCCGGAGATACCTACGTGGAGAAAAAAGGCGTGACAAATAAGAATACCCGATATAGTTACGATTGTGTAATTGCTACTTCAGATAATGTATATGGTCCTTACAGTGAGCGTTATACAGCCATTATCGGTGGCGGTCACAATAATCTGTTTCAGGATAAGAACGGCAACTGGTGGGCCACCATGTTCTTTAATCCGCGTGGAGCACAGGCTGGTGAATACAAGGTGACTTGTCGGCCGGGACTGATTCCTATGGTTTACGAAAACGGAAAGTTTAAACCGAAGCATAATAAATAATGAGATTGGTATTATGAAAAGAAATTTGTTGATGGTAAGTAGTCTGGCTTTTGCCGGTATGCTTGCTGCGGAAGAACGGCCAAATATTATCCTTATATTGGCCGATGATCTGGGATTCTCAGACCTGGGATGTTATGGTGGTGAAATAAATACGCCTGTTTTGAATCAAATGGCCGAGGATGGTCTGAGAATGACACAGATGTATAATAGTTCCAGAAGTTGCCCGTCGCGCGCAAATTTGCTCACCGGCCTTTATCCTCATCAGACGGGATTAGGGCACATGGATGTTTACCGTCCGACATGGCCGAGGGGGTATTCAGGTTTTCGTTCAAATTCTGATAATGTAACGATAGCAGAAGTCCTGAAAGATGCTGGTTATTTTACGGCAATGGCCGGAAAACTTCATTTGGGCAAGAAAACTAATCCGATAGCTCGTGGATTTCACGAATATTACGGGCTGTTGGGAGGCTTCACTTCGATGTGGAATCCGAATGCTTATACCCGTCTGCCAAAGGATCGCACTCCCCGTCAGTATGCCGATGGAGAATTCTATGCAACTAACGTTATTACTGACTATGCGATTGATTTCATTAATCAGGCAAATGATGAAAAGAAACCGTTATTTTTGTATCTGGCATACAACGCTCCTCACTTCCCGCTACATGCCCCGAAGGAGGTTATTGACAAATATGTGGATATATATATGCAGGGATGGGACAAGATCAGGGATCAAAGATGGAAACGGATTATAGATCTTGGATTGCTGCAGGGTAAACCCAAAATGAGTCCACGGGGTGTTGTTCCGGAGAGTCTGTATATGGATCATACTTATGATTTGCCTGCTTGGGATTCTCTGTCAAAGGATTTACAGGTTGACTTGGCACATCGTATGGCTATTTTTGCTGCGATGGTTGATATCATGGATCAAAATATTGGTCGTGTGATAGATACTTTGAAGAAAAATGGAGAGTTGGATAATACCTTCATTATTTTCATGTCCGATAATGGTGCTTGTGCAGAATGGAGTGAGTTCGGTTTCGATGGAAAAACGGGACTGGATCATATTACGCACACTGGATCTGATTTGGATAAAATGGGTGGGCCGGAGTCTTATCTCCATTATGGCACTGGTTGGGCTAATGTTTGTTGTACTCCTTTCACACTTTATAAACATTATTCTCATGAAGGTGGTATTTCAACTCCGTGTATCATTCGTTGGGGTGACCATGTGAAGCATAAGGGCGGTATCGATTATCAGCCGGCTCAATTCGTAGATATCATGTCTACTTGTTGTGAACTTGCAGGAACTACTTATCCTAAAGAATATAAAGGAAGAGAGATCACGCCTACTCCAGGTATGTCAATTCTGCCGATTGTAGAAGGCAAGAAAATGCCTGAACGATATATTTATAATGAACATGAGGGTAACCGTATGGTGCGGAAAGGTGACTGGAAACTGGTATCGGCAAACTGCAAGGGAGACGAATGGGAACTTTATAATATTAAAGAAGATCGAACGGAACAGAATAATTTAATTAAAAAGTATCCCGAAATTGCTGCTGAACTGGAGAAAGCTTATTTCGAGTGGGCTGATAAAAGTGATGTTCTTTATTTCCCAAAGGTTTGGAATACATATAATAAAGCGAGACTGAAAGATTTTAAAGAGTATAAGGATAGATAATAATGAATATTGTTAAAATAATTGTGGGGGAATTTGTGGGGGACTCTACGCAATTGTTTATGTAAATAAAAACCAGTATTAAATTAAATACTCTTATTAAGGAGTCTTGTTTTTGAATGGTGTTATTATTTGCGATAGCTGGTAAATGATAAAATAGCCGTCCATAAATCTGGACGGCTATTTTGCGTCTTTTCATTTTAGGGGGAGGATTTCTCATGATATGTAATATCACTAGGGCTTTTTTGAATCCAATTTGGTCATTAGAGATTTCTGCGAGTAAAACGTAAATTAAAGATGTCTTTTACTGTTTGGCGCTAATTATTTTTTTGTAAAAACAATGTGTTTTGCTTCAAAAGAAAACGGATTTTTCTAATGACTGCTTAGGGAGCATTTGTATTGATGTATGTGAGATGACAGATAAAAGATAGAAAATAGAATTGTGATTTCGACTCTAGACTGATTACAGATGATTGTTTTTTTTTATGTTTATGGATATTTTGTTTCATTAATAAATGGAATAGTTGATTTTGGTATGTCATTAATCGGTTTACATAAAAAAACTCTTTGTGGAATAACCGGATCCAATTATTTGTATCTTTGCAAATGTTTTTAGGTAAATAGATAAATAGAACGATGAATGCTGTTGTTACGCAGATGATTATTCTTTTTATTCTGGTAATCGTCGGCTATTGTTTAAGTAAGAAGAAAATGATGGATGCGGAATTCGACCGCAAGCTTTCTGATTTGGTGATCAATGTGACTTGCCCCAGTTTGATACTTTCATCGGTAATGGGGGATACTCTTCCTGACAAGAATTTTATTGTTCCTTTGCTTATAGTTGGTTTTGCCACTTATTTTATTCTGATAGGTGTAGCTTTCCTTCTTCCACGTTATTTGCCAGTCCAACCTGTTGATCGGGGGATATACAGTTTTATGCTGGCTTTTGGCAATGTCGGTTTTATCGGTTATCCGATTGTAGCCTCAATATTCGGGGCTAGTGCCGTGTTTTACGCCAGTATTCTTAATTTTCCCAGTACGTTACTGATTTTTGTTTTCGGTACTTTGTTCATATCTGGTGATCAGGGGAGAATGCATTTTGACAGTCGTACCCTTTACTGTCCGGCTATGATTGCATCATATCTGTCCATTCTGATTGTTGTAACGGGTTGGGTTCCACCCCGTGTGGTTAGTACCCCGTTTGTTTTGTTGGGAAATATCACTGTACCTGCAGCCTTGCTTATTATCGGTTCGTCAATAGCGAGGGTTCCGATCCGTAAGATGTTCGGCAATGTGTCTGTCTATCTGATGTCTGCTTTGCGCCTGATGTTAATACCTTTGCTGATCTTGTATCTGTCACGGTTGTTTCAGATTGATGAAACTATTGCGAATATCAATGTTGTGCTGGCGGCCATGCCTGTTGCTTCATACGGTACACTGTTCTGTATCAAATATAAAAGAGGAGAAACGATTATGGCTGAAGGTACATTTATTACGACCTTGCTTTCGGTTCTCAGTATTCCGCTGTTGACCGTATTTTTGTAGCGGAAGAATTTAATTTAAACGACGGTAGCTATAGATTTTTAAAGACTTTATTTCCTGTAAATGTATCTGGCCAATCCGTAAATATATCTGCGGAATCCCGGGCGATACCGGAGTACACGGTCGAACCACTTCAAGTGATGACTGACAATCCGTACGGCCCATCCTACATAGTACATGGCAAATAATGTGCCCGGTCCGATGATGTACCATTGCCACTTTCCGAAAAATGCATAACTGAATATAATGCCCAAAATGACGAGTGAAATGTCAACAGTGATTTTCACTTTTGGAAATTCTGCATTCAGCATTTTGCTGACTGAAACAGGAAAACCTTCTCCTGGCATGGTTATGCTGCCGCATCTTACTTCAAATGCAATACCCGCAGCCAGAATGGTGCATCCGACAAGCTGGGCTGTAGCTTTTTCCCACAGAGCTATGGGCTGTAACCATGAAATAAGATTCATGTTCAGATCTATCAGTAAACCAAAAACAAAGCCTACGAGCAGTTGGAAAAGCTGAACAGGTTCGAACTGCCGTCTGAGTATGCCTATTTGTCCTACAACCAGTAAGGCATTCATGATGAAAGTGTATTGTCCGATGGTTAATGCAGGTACCTGTCCGTTTGTTCCCGCATCATGAAAGACGTATGGGAGTACGCTGATAACGCTTGATCCCAGCATGCTTTTTACACATAGCGCAATACCCAGTGTCATGATATACAATGCAAAAAGTAGCAGAATATGCTGCCATGCAAATGATATTATTTTTTCTTTTACGGTCATTTCTACAGTATCTTGTGGTTGTTTCCCTTTGGAAAATCAGAATTTAAAATGAATGGGTTTTGCAAATTCTGCTTTTTCTTCCAGACCTTTTACATTGCCTAGATTAGTCATCCATCCATCGATATTTTTAAGATAGAATACTTTGAAAATGGGATTATGGCGCATATCCTTATATAGGGCATGGACAATGGCACTTTTTTCGATGATGGCATCACGGATATCCTGGCGTTCTTCAAAGACTGCTTCTGCCGATAATCGGATCCATGGGGTTTGTATTTCATCTTTTTCCAGTTTACAACCACAAAGTTCCAGAGATGGATTGGCTTGAAGTTCTGCATATACTTCTTTTTTTGAGTTCGTACAGAACCATAGCTTTTCGTCTTCCAGAACCATGTATTGCATGGGGCGAACTTTGGGTCTGCCATCCAGACCAATTGTGGCCATGAACTGAATACCTATGTTATCCAGATAGTTTGCCACATCTTGTAGGGTTATTTTTTCGTTCATTGTCGTTGCTTTTTTGTGTATTGTTTCTGGTAAAATACAATATTCGCAAAAATTCCTGTCATCTGCAAGTAAATGGCAGAAAAGTTGACTGATGAAGGAAAATCCCTCAAATCCGGTATTGTTTCTTTATTAAGAATACCGGATTTGAGGGAATATAAAAGACTGATATTATATACAGGACATTCTTTCAGAAAGTTATAATCCTGTCCTTTTCGTTTTTTCACCGAAAACTTTTTGCAGATTGTCAGCTAAGGTGTTGCAGGATATCTTCTGCAATCTGTGGAGCTGTCAGGTGATTCTGTTTGAGGAATGTCTGTGGATCAAAACGGTCGGCAAATTCTTTTGGGGCACCGAAATTAAGAACTTTTATCGGGCTGCAACCGAAGTATCTGGTAATTTTTTCTCCGAATCCGCCGTCGAGCACACCGTCTTCCAAGGTTACGATCAGTTCATGGTCTGTTTTCAGCTCTTCCATAAGAGATTGGTCAACTCCTGTAATATAGCGTGGATTAATGAGGGTGATTTCCATACCATGCTGTTCCTTGAGTATTGCCGCTGTTTCTTCTGCGAGCCCGAAAAATGATCCTAGTCCCAGTATAGCAACCCGATTTCCTTTCTGAACGGTTTGATAACGGTTTAAAAGACTGTAATCAGTGTCGACCGGATGATGTCCGTAATCTAACGCTGTGGCCGGTACGCGAATGGCTACCGGATGTTCGTTTTGCTTCATGCTCCATTCCAACATAGCCATATATTCTTCCTTGCAGGTCGGAGCCAGATAAACCAGGTTAGGGATATTGCTTAGCAGTGGAATATCAAAAAAGCAAAGGTGTGTTACATCGTTCATGGCTGAAAGTGATCCCCAGAATACCAATAGTACAGCAGGATTGCGGTTGATACACAGATCTTGTGAGAGTTGGTCGTATGCGCGCTGAATGAAAGTACTGTAAACACCGAAAACCGGTTTGCCGCCGTTCTTGGCTATTCCGGAGGCTAAAGCTACAGCATGTTCTTCGGCTATACCAACATCTACGAACTGTTTTCCGGCAACCTGACGTCGGTCAGGCGTAAATCCCATTACCGCCGGGGTGCCGGCTGAGATGGCTACTATGCGTCGGTCTTCCTTCATGCGTTGTAACAGATAGCGTGCTGTCAGGTCACCATAGTCCTGCGGTTCTTCATTTGTGTGGTTGATGATTCCCGTTTCCGGATTGAAAGGCATCGTCCAATGGTAAGTTTCCTTATCTTCCTCAGCCGGTTTGTATCCTTTTCCTTTCAGGGTATTGATATGTACTACGATAGGATGATCAATATCCTTGACTTGTGAAAAGGCTTTAATCAGCGCTTCTATATTGTTTCCTTCGTTTACATAGAGATAATCCAGTCCCATGGCACGGAAAAGATTGCAGGCACATTGTCCGTTGCTTGCACGTAGTTCCTGCAGGTTACGATAAAGTCCTCCATGGTTTTCTGCAATGGACATCTGGTTGTCATTAACGATAATGATGAAATTCGAACCCAGTTCGGCAGCATAATCCAAACCTTCCAAAGCTTCTCCTCCACTGAGCGAACCGTCTCCGATAACGGCAATCACATTTCCGCCTTGTCCGATCAGGTCTCTACCTTTGGCCAGACCGCCAGCCAGACTGACAGACGTCGATGTATGTCCAATAACGAAGTGATCATGTTTACTTTCTGTTGGTTCAGAATAGCCTGAAACTTCATCATATTGTTCCGGATGGAGAAAAGCAGCCTTACGTCCGGTCAGTATTTTATGAGTATAACTTTGGTGGGATACATCGAATACAATCTTGTCTTCCGGCGAGTTAAACACATAATGCAGGGCAATGGTTGCTTCGACCATTCCAAAGTTAGGACCGAAATGTCCTCCGTGTTTACTCAGTTTCTGAAGCAAAGCTTGCCGTATCTCATGACTTAGTTCGTTCATTTCTGTTACTGACATTTTTTTAATGTCAGCCGGTGAATTAATTTGTTCCAGATACATAAAAAATATATTTTACGGGTTATCAATCAATGATGAAATGATTCACGGTGCAAAAATACGTCTTGTTAAGATAAGAATGGATACCCCAATTATGGTTTTTTATACCCAAATTACTTGACTGAAGATGGAAGAACGTGATTGGACAATATAGGGATGGTTATGTTTTTGATATCAGACTGAGTTCTAATGTGTGTATCTGATCTGTTGATTATAATGGTTTTATTGAATGGTCGGAAGACGATGACACGTCTTTTAGAAACAGCCAAGGTAAGATATCCATTTATATATGATGTCATACTTTAGGTTTCTTATGATGATATTTTTTTCTGATTTCAGTCATCGCTGCTGTAGCCATATCATGTGTTTCTATGAGTAGCGGACTTTTATGGTAGGGAACGATTCTGACCGTGACAGAATGATGGTGTTGTTTTTCCTCAATGCATTGAAGAATCAGATCCGGATTGGCTGATTTGGCAGTGGGGGATTTGTCAAAATTCTGAATATAGGCGGCGTTGGTCAGAAAAAGCAGGTCTGATCCTTCAGGAAGTTCCTTCATCTTTTTGATCATCAGAGTGAGTATCATGCGAAACTCTGTGGTGTACATGTCGCAGATGACATCACGACAGATGATGTTTCTATTGTGTTCTATAATAACGGCTGCACCGCCGGCACGCTCCTTGTGTCCATAGTCACAAGAGCCGCCGATCCATATATGATAAATTGTATCTTCTAGTTCCATTATTGGGGGAGTATTTATTTGTTACTCCAAAGTCGTGAGGCGATAGTGACAAATTCTTTTTTACCTTCGATGTAATCGGCAAATGTGTCCATGGCTGACAAACCATCGGGCATGTTACAGCTGCCACAGCCTCCGCAGGCAGGCGCTTTGCAGCTGAACCGTTCCCTGATGAAGGCGATGCGTTCTTCCCGATCGGAAAAATCTATTTTAGGTGCAATCATACTTTTTTGTTTTTATATAAGTAACATTATTCTGCCGGATTCCTTTGTGAAAATTTCGGGAAAACGACAAATCGTGGCGTATACTTGTTTGCTGGTTACAGGTTGTCCGTCCCGCCGTAGATATAGTCTCAGGCGGTTGATGCTATCGGCTATCTGGTCGGTCGTCATGCCGCCATTCCGTTTTACTATGACATATACTATGGCTTCTTCTAATCTCATAATTTATTATTGTTTTTTCCACATTATCTCATGATGCTTGGAGAGTATGTAAATAGATGAAGAGAATACATTGCAGAACCAGTATTATCGGTATACCATACTTGAATTTTTTATGCATGGTTTTATGATGCCATACTTTCATACCTGTCCATGCGCCGATGCTGCCGCCAATGACGGCTATCAGCAGAAGTGTAGCTTCAGGTATGCGCCATTTGCTTTTTTTTGCCTTATACTTATCTATACCATACACGATAAAGGTGATGAAATTAATGGCTATCAGATAATATAGTGTCAATAGATGCATGTTGTCCATATCATTTTGCTCCCATCATTTATAATATGTCATTCATTCTTGTCGGTATCTTTTGCGGGCGTAATATTTCCTCGGTTCTATTTTGTATGTTCTGTTCTATGAGTTATCAATGAGAAAACAGGAGAGGAATCTATCGTTAAATCAAAGATTTGATGGTCAGTGCTTGAATATCTGTTGTTGTATCTTGTGTCATTCTGTTACTTGCAATTAAAACTTCTCTACAAAAATACGCAAAATTAGCTAAACTGCACATAATAAGAAGTTGAAAATCGAAGTGGGGCATTAATCGTTTTATTCAAAGAAAAGAACTTTGAAAATGGTTTTTATGTTTGTTTTATACATAAAAACTGTCTTATTTCCAGTCGGTTTAAGGAGAAAAGCGATTTATATTACCTTATTTAACGTAGTGATTCCCTTTCGTTACGCAACTTTAGTGTAATTTTGTACACTTATTGTATTTGTGGATAACGAGAAAGGGGTATTTATGGCACAGTTGAGAGATATGACATCAGGACCAAGTCTGCCTTTGATTTTGAATTTTACTTTTCCTTTGTTGTTGGGTAATTTGTTACAGCAGACATATTCTTTGGTAGACGCAGCTATTGTAGGTAAGTTTTTGGGTATTAATGCATTGGCTTCTGTAGGAGCCAGTACGTCTGTGGTTTTTCTTATATTGGGGTTCTGTAACGGATGTTGCGGTGGTTTCAGTATTCCTGTGGCTCAGAAATTCGGTGCTCATGATTATGTGACGATGAGGCGTTATGTATCGGTCAGTTTGAAACTGGCTGCGGTGATGTCTGTGGCTGTCGCGCTTATCACAAGCTTGCTGTGTGGCTTTATTTTAAGGTCCATGCAGACCCCTGAAAATATCTTTGAGGGAGCTTATGTTTATTTGCTGATCACATTTATAGGTGTACCGTGTACGTTTTTCTATAATTTGTTTTCCTGTATTATCCGTGCGTTAGGAGATAGTAAAACTCCGTTTTGGTTTCTGTTACTGTCAACTGTATTGAATATCATACTCGATTTATTTTGTATTCTTACGTTAGGATGGGGGGTGGCAGGTGCAGGAATTGCAACAGTTGTTTCTCAAGGATTTTCGGCTATTCTGTGCTACATTTATATGTATCGTAAATTTGATATTTTGAAAACGGAACCGTCCGACCGTCTTTTTCGGAAAAGTTTGGCTGGTCAGCTTTTGTCTATCGGGGTGCCGATGGGGTTGCAGTTTTCTATAACAGCCATTGGGAGTATCATGTTGCAGAGTGCGAACAATGCATTGGGAACAGCTTGTGTTGCAGCCTTTACCGCAGCGATGCGTATCAAAATGTTCGTGATGTGTCCGTTGGATGCTTTGGGAATGGCCATGGCTACGTATTCCGGGCAGAACTACGGTGCTGGAAAACCTGATCGTATCTGGATGGGTATTAAGTCGGCAACTCTGATGATGGTTGTTTATTCCGTTTCGATTGCTATTATAATGTGGGGGTTGGCAGATAAGTTTGCTTTATTGTTTATTTCACCGGATGAGACTGAGATTATGGAGGATACCGTGCTGTTTCTGCATATCAATACCTCTTTCTTTATCTTGTTGGGATCACTGAGTATTCTCCGATATAGTATTCAGGGAGCTGGTTATACGCGTTTGTCCATGTTTTCCGGAGTGGCAGAAATGATTGCCCGTGCGTTGGTCAGTCTTGTTCTCGTACCGGTCTGGAAATTTTGGGGTGTTTGTTTCGGTGATCCGACCGCCTGGCTGTTTGCCAATTTCTTCCTGGTTCCAGCCTTTATCTATGTGTACCGTCAGTTGAAAAAAATGGTTGCTACAGAAGAACGTGTACCGGTCAATTCCTGATAGATTGTTATAACCAGAAGGCAGGCTTCGTCAGGTATTGGATATCAGGTAAGATGTGGAATTTTATTGATGTTGGCAATATGGTTTTTCTAGACAATATATGATCTGAAAGTTACGTTGTAGCTGTATCCTCAAGCATTTTTTGCGTCTGTTTGCTTGCTCGAGATTTTAGAGTAATTTAAAGATAGATGTTTTTGTAGATTACTTTCCGATGCAGTATTTAACTATGTCTGACTATCAGCAAGTTACGTTCTAAACGGTTCAAGAGCGATATTTTCAGATAGTACACTTTCTTTCACATGGTCACTTTAACGCATTTAACTTTTATTTGATATTGAAGCAATGGCTGCTGAGTTGCAGCATGATATACAATACATTGTAAATCAGGTATTTCATGAAATAGCAGCAAAATATCATAATATTTATAGAATGCCACCATGACGGATCTTGGGCATTAATACATCGTCATGGCTCATTTTCTATATGATGAAAGTTTCTTCATACTTTCAAACTCCAAAAAGTATTGAATATATTTTTCAATACTTCATTAGGTGTGATTCCACCGCCAACAAATTCGGCAAGAAGAAAGAGGCATTCACGTACAAACTGATTCGTCAAATCCTCGAAAAGACGCACGGAATGTTCATCCTGCATTGGGTAGAAGTCAATATACTACTTGAAATTTTTCAGCAAAGAAAAAAGAGTTCACCTTCCTGCTTTAGGGATGAAGTTTATAAATAAGTTTATTAACGCATATGTACATATATGAGCTTTATTAAACTTGTAAACTCAATAGCTTATTCCGCTGTATGGTTGAATCATTTAAGTAAGTTGAGTTTAAAATACATGTATATATACATGAGAAATCTAAACTTTAAACTTACAATAAGCCAGAGTGGGACCTAAGTAATTGGCTTTGTCCTTCTTTTTCTCCTTGCTGAAAAATCGTATATTATGCATCGGATAGTAAAAGGAATCAGTCTAATATTTGATAGATACAGAATTGTCTCGTATATATACTGCCTCAAGAATTTCGAGTCTAATAGGGGCAATCTATATAAGTATGTGTTAATACATAGTTAAACAGTATTATTATTACGAATTTATGGAGTATATTTATTTAATAAAGAAAAATAATTCGTAGTTTTGTAACTGAATTACAAAAACGATAAAAATATATATTATGATAAGAGATTTCTGGGTAAAGAATTATCTTTCCATTCGAGACAAACAGGAGTTGAGTTTCTTGGCTAAAGGGCCTTCTTCGGAACTTGTTACAGAGGTTGCCGAAGGAGTATTCTTGTATAAGTTAGGAATTCTGTATGGTTCTAATGCTTCCGGAAAATCAAATATGTTGATTGCTTTAAATGAAGTTTTTCGTTTGTTAGTTCTACCAAAATCAGATGCGACTCAAAGAATAAACGGATGTATCCCTTTTGTACTCACTAAGGATAAGTCGACCGAAATGCATGTTTCATTCTATGCCAATGGTATCAGATACGATTATGATGTAGAATTCAATGATAAGTACATCTTGAGCGAAGCACTGTATTATTATCCGAACAAATCAAAGTCGTTGTTCTATGAACGTACATTTGTTGGCGATAATGTACAGGCAGAGATCAAATTTGGCCCAAGTCTCAAGTTGCTCGTAAAAACGCAAGAAAGCATTCGTGAGAACACCTTGAATAATCATAGCGTTTTGTCTGTTTGTAGAAAGGCTGCTTTGAAAGAAGATATTGTTCAATTCAATATTCTTCATGGTTGGATTATGGAAAACTATCACGATGTAGATGGGGACGGCGAAAAGGGACTTGTAGAAATCCTAAAGGATGCTAATAATAATTCTAAAAAGCGTAAGTTTTACAATACTATGCTTCAAAAGGCCGATTTGAACATCTTGGAATATAAGTCTATTGTAGAAGACCGTTTTGTGTCTAATGAGTTCCGTGAACGTATCCAAAAGGAAAATATTCCGGAAGAAATGAAAGAGGCCCTACTTAAACCCACCTCCGACTCTGTCGCATTTGTCAATCATTCTATAAATGGAGATTTTGACATTCCTCTAAAATGGCAGTCAAAAGGTACTCAAAAATACATACGCATTCTAGAGGCATTATATGACATGATAACAAGTTCTCATGTGTATTATCTTGATGAATTAGGTGAAGATTTACACAATGATTTGTTATACTACTATCTCAATGTCTTTATATTCAACTCAGAAAAATCGCAGTTGATTATCACTAGCCAAGAAACAACTTTGTTGTCTCAAGACCTTATCAATGAAAATAGAGGTGTTGTGTGGTTTGTTGAGAAGAACAAAGAAACGGCCTCTTCCGAGTATTCTCGTGGTGACTCTTTTGGGCTACACAAGAATTTGTCTCTTTATAACTCTTATCGCATCGGGCGTTTGGGAGCAAAACCTGAATTAGGCAGTATTTTTATAAATCTGGAGGATTAAAAATGGGAAAGTTACGACAAGCAACACTTATCTTAGGTGAAGGACCTACGGAATTTTTCTATTTCAAGTCCTTGTGTGATGTGTTCAAACGCTTGACCATCAAGCCAGACTATCCAAAGCATACAAGTATCAAGGAACTTGATTTGAAAATAGCTGAGGGAATGGCAATGGGCTACAGCCACATTTTCTGCGTTATCGATATGGACACGAAGAATATTGAGCCGGAACGTTCACAATATCAGAAATTAAAGACAAAATACGCTAAGCCTATCAACAAACCAAAGAAAGGTATATACTGTAAGGTGGAGTTCTTTGAGACACACCGCTGTACTGAATTGTTTTTTCTATACTATTTTCGGTACACATCACGTTCATACGAGGAGCAAGAATCTTTGATAAAAGATTTGAACAAGTTTGTGGAGTATCAAAAGACAACCGATTTCTTCATTAAAAGCAAGGGACTGCATAGTTATTTTGAGCGACACGGTGGCAATCTTGTACAGGCTATTGCCAATGCCAATAGATCAATGGACGAGAAACTTTCATCGGGAAGGGATTATACTTACTCGGAGCTGGGAAGGTTGATGAGAGAACTGAAGAAGTTGGAATTATACTAGACATTATTTTTTTTGTACATGAAGAATAGATTTGTAAAAATCATACATATATTATTGGGATTCGATATTTTGGGTATGGTGATTGCTTTTCTTATTAAGCCTATTGGGCTTATGAAGTGTGTCACTATTTTATCCATAATAGCTTTAACTTTATTTGTGTTAGATGTTCTTGCTTGTCATTTGGTCAATGCTTGCGCTTATGTAATATCATACTGCCGATCAAAATTTCTTATATTATCAGGATTTGTTGCAGTTAAATTAGAACAATATAGCAAACAATTAATGGCATTGCAGGCAAAGTCTGAACTGTTGGATTTACTTGCACCTCGAATTATAGATAAATCCGAGTATGTTTCTATTTTGAAGTCGGCTATAGATGATGAGAATGTTCGTAATGTGGCTATTTCTGGCACATATGGATCTGGCAAGAGTTCTATAATCAAAACATTCGAGAGGAATTATCCGAAATACAAATGTCTGAATTTATCATTGGCTGCGTTTGCAGAGGAGTTTCAGTTCTTTCAGAATGATTCAAACTCTGATAATAAAATGAATTCTGATAATAATACGCATAAAGATAAGTCTAATGATAAGAGGCCGCTTTTTGTTGATACAAGCATTGTCCAAATGGAACAGCTTGAGTTTAGTCTGGTTCAGCAGTTCTTCTATCATGTGAAAGCAAGCGGTATTCCAGATTCTCGATTTGGGCGTATACGTAGATGGAATAGAACGGAAAAAGGATTATGGTCAATAGCAATTCTAATTTTTGCCATTTCCCTATTTTATGTTGTTGATTCTGGCAAGTTTTTTGATTTGCTTCCTTTTTTGAAACATTATGATACGGATTATCTTCGGTACATAAGTTTAGGAGTTATCAGTGCTGGTTTGCTAGTAATGGCATATCGTTTGGTAACGTTCTTTCATAAGATGAGCGGTGGCCGTTTAAAGTTTATGAATTACGAGGTTGATGTACAAAAAGACATTAAGATTTCTGTATTCAATCGCTATCTCGACGAATTAGTCTATTTGTTTCAAACTACAGGTTATCAAGTGGTAGTGTTAGAAGACCTTGATAGATTCAAAAACACAAGTATTTATACCAAACTCCGGGAATTAAATCAATTGCTTAATCAGTCTCAGGATATTGGACGTAGGATTGTATTTGTGTATGCTTTACGTGATGACATTTTTCACACATCCCAGGAACGAACAAAATTTTTTGATTATATAATTCCTGTCCTTCCCCATACAAGTGTTGCTAATTCTGCAAGTCAGTTTGTAAAGGAGTTTGGCACTATTGTAGGAGATGAGGATGATGAGTGTGCATTGCATAAGAGTTTTCTTAATGATGTTGCACCTTTCATTGGCGATTTACGCACCATAAAAGCAATCGTATCAGATTTCAAGATTACAAGTAAAAGGTTGAATAGTAAACTAAAAAAGGACAACCTACTAGCAATGATCATTTATAAGAATCTTTGCCCAAAGGATTTCGAATTGATATATGAGGGCAAAGGACTAGTTCACGATACGTTCGCCAAAGAGTCTGAATTCAAAAAGAAGTATAAAGACGAACTTAAGCAGAAAATATCTGAGATAGAAACTATAATTAAGAAGGTAAAAGAAGAAAAACTAAACTCGGTTAACGAACTAAATTGTATAATTGTATCAGCTGCAATTAAGGTGCTTCCAGCAGGTTGCTATATCTGTAATTCCAGAGGCAATCAAATATCATACGCTGATTTGTTTTCTGATGATTATGTTCGTAAGATCCTCAAAGGCGAATTGTATTATAGAGGATACTATAGTGGTATTACATGCATATCCTCAAAAAATGTATTTACTTTGCTTGGAGATGAGTTCAATTATGAATCTCGAAAGACACTTATCGAACAGAATACTCGTGTCTCATTACGTAAACTTACCGAGGAACGTGATGCTTGTTCCCAAAAACTAGAAAATCTAGTTAAGAAAACGATGAGAGAAATGTGTGAGTCGGATGATACATTATTGCCTACGCAAACAGAAGACTATAATACCAATCTTCTTAACTTTCTCATTAAAAGAGGATATATTAACGAAAGTTATTATTACTATATAACTGACGTTGAAACAGATTTTGACGAAGACGGACTGCTAAGTCAGGGGGATAATGCATATCTTTTGTCTGTAAAAGGAATTGGTGTTTCAGACGAAGATGAAATGAGTCGCCACATTGACGATCCCAAATTGCTTTTGCAATTTCTCATACCGCAGGATTTTGTTGGAGATAAGATTTTGAATTTTGATCTTGTTCATGAAATTATTCAAAGCAAAGATAATAAGAATCTTGAACTTCTTAAGCACAAACTTAAGTCACATAGTGATTATGTTCTTGATTTCATTAATAGATATGCTTTCTTGAAAACTGCCAACGATGGATTTATTCAGCTTGTGGCACAGCAGTATGATCACTTGTGGGCAGATGTTGAAAACAATAGCTTATTTTCTAATGAAGCAAAGATGAATTTGTTTAACAAATTGATGAGGTATGGAACTATAGAAGATTTAGTAAAACAGAATGAAGATGGATTACTTGCTGATTATTTGAGAAGATCATATTATACTAACGCATTTGATGGTGTGCAAACGGACAAGGCGCATCAAATAATTGAACATTATAATGTCCATTTCTTAACTCTCGTAGAAGAAAGGGACTCAAACAATCTGCTTGATTTTATATATAAGAACGACTATTACGAACATAATAGTCAAAATATTTGGATGCTACTTAAGTCGTATAGTGATATTAATGTACATGATTATGATCATAGTATTTTCACTGCGTTAATCGCAGCAAATATTGAACCTTTAATATCACAGATAAGTGAGGGAATCGAATCTTTCGTTTCTTGTTGTGTATTAGCGGATGGTAATACATCAGAATCGACAGAAAGTATTACATTGCTGTTGAATAATGATAATGTTTCTGAAGAGTCCAAAAAAAAGCTTATCTCCCACAACACTACTGTTTTCGAGGATATTCAGTCTATTACCTCTGCTGAATACAAGAATGCATTATTTGAGTGTAATAAGGTTAAACCTTCGTTAGCAAATATTGACTATTATCTGACATATAATTCTATAACATGTATAGATGAGATTCTTGTGCACTATATAAATACTAATGTGCAAGAGTATATAGAATTGCTAAAAGAACAAGACTTCACTCAGGTAGACAAGCGAATAATTAGATGTTTGATTGTTTCAGAGGGTATTGATGAAGATATATGGAAGACTATTTTCTCTGAAGTAAAATATTCACAATGCTGGAGTGATGATGTCCTAGAGTTGCGAGAGGAGCAAGTAAGTTATATGGCAGACAATAAATTGCTCAATTTTGATGTCACATTGTTTAAGGCTATCGGAGCTAAGTTTAAGAAGATATTCATGCACCTATTGTGTAAATATGCTGCTGAGGTAGTAGAACATTTGTCTGAATTTAATTTTACTGCGGAAAGTTTAATAAAAATTGCACGCCAAAAGGTTTTTGAAAGATATACAGCCAATATCTATGCATTGATTACGACCGATAAAATTACAGATGAATCTATTGCAGATAGCTATCTCAAATATGTTATTGTGGATGCCGCTCATCTTGATTTTGAATCATTAAAGAAATCCGTAAGTATTACTTCTGATGATAAACTGAAGATGAAATCTGTTTCCGCTTATATGCAACAAAATTTTATGACAGAAGAAAATCTTGCTACTCTACTTACCTCTATGGGAGAGCCATTCTCTCTAATAGTTAGGAACCAAGGAGATATTTTCGAATTAGACAAGAGTGCTGAAGCATATCAATTCTTTGAACAGCTTGTTGCTCGTAAGTTCGCTACTAATCGTGATGCGTCAAAAAACAAGTATAAAATATATATATTGAAAAGGCACTAAGCAATAGAGTTTTTTGCACGTTTTTCAATATACACATTCGATACTTCTTCAACATAGTTGAAATGTTATATTTGTAGAAAACAAGTTTATATGATAGCAGAAATTAGATTTAAGAACATGTTCTCATTTAGAGACGAGGCTATACTAAGTTTTGAAGCAGATAGAAGTAAGGACATGGAATCATATCATGTTGTTGATTTTGGTGCTGGTGTGAGATTATTGAAGATAGCTGTAATTTATGGAGCTAATGCTTCTGGTAAGAGTAATATTATCAAGGTTTGTGATTTTATCAAGTCATTCATTACTTATACTCCACTTAATAAGGCAGAACAAATTCAAATAGTTCCGTTTCTCCTGAATAAAACAAGTTCGAGGCACTTATCTGAATATTCGATTTCGTTCTATTTGAAAAATAAGGAAAAAACTGTTCGTTATGTCTATTCAGTAGCTTTAGACAGATGGCACGTAGCTAAGGAAAGTTTAATTTATTATCCAAGTCAACAGCCTGCTACTATATTTGAAAGAAATACAGAGAATAATGTTTCTCGTATCAAATTTGGCCAGAAAATCAAAATGTCGCAAGCTGTTAAAGAAGCAATGACATTGAAGTGTTTGCATAACATGTCAGTTTTTTCGGCCTATATGCAGGTGAATACACATATTGCAGAACTAGAGACGGTTTTTCAGTATTTGACCAATCAGGTTATGCCAGCTATTGTATCTGTATCAACTTTAAATCGTTATGCTGAAGAATCAATCAAGAATGAGTCCGCAAAAGATTATATTTTGAGGTATCTTCAGAAAGCAGATTTTAACATTTCAAATATTACTTCTAAAGAACAGGAAACGCAAAAGGGACTGATTAAATATACCATGTATCAGCATAGAGTTTTATCTGAGGATGGGAATAATGATTATTATGAGTTTCCAGAGCTGCTAGAGTCGGACGGTACAGTCTGTACATTTAGCTTGGCAGCTCAAATACAAAAAAATCTTGAGAAAGATGCTTTTCTTGCTGTTGACAATATCGAATTTTCTCTTCATCCGAAATTGATAGAACATATCATTGAATGTTTTCTGAAAGAATCAGAACAGGCCCAGTTGTTGGTCACTACGCATTATGACGGACTGTTAGGAGAGGAAGATTTTCTTAGAAAAGATAATGTCTGGTTTACAGAAAAGAATCCGGATGGTTCAAGTGTATTGTATCCTCTAACCGATTTCAAGGGATTGAATAGGATTAGTTCTCTCCAAAAAGCATATAGGTTCGGTAAATTCGGTGCAATTCCTAACCTATAATCATGTATTTTTATGAAAAAATCCAGAAAATATAGTGAATCCTGAGAAAGATAAATGGGTGAATGAAATATTTGCAGACTAAAAAATGATTTAACTCATGGGCTTTCTACCAAATGTGAAAAATTTCATAAACTGCATTGGGAACAATGACGACTTCGTTTGCTTCGCTGTTCAAAAAAGAGGAAAAGGATACTTTTGTTCTTATATACTTAAAGATGATGTTGGACTTGCTGGTTGTAATTCAGTTTGGGCATCGCGTTATAAAATTTTTGCTATGTCTCTCCATCTGAGAGATATAGTAGATGGGGTTTGCAATTAAGAACAAGTTTGTGAGTTTTGAATGTCTTATCTATGATACAAGAATCAAATTTCAGTGTTATGAGGTTTTTACAATCGGTGAATTGTGAGATAGTTTAGGTAATAATTTACTTATGGGGTAAGCATTATGTGACGGCGGTCGCTATTTTTTAGGATTGCCTTAGTCTTAGTAGTAATATTTTGAACAGGAAAAGAAGTGTTGTTTCTTTTATTGTTCAAATTATTGCTATATTGCAGTATGGATAGACAATTAAGTGAAATAGGAAACATTCCAGTAACGACTTCAATCATTGAATCGTTATATCCGGAACTGAAGTCTGCTAATAAGAAAGTAATCTGGCTCGAAAAACAAGGGGTTATCATCAGGCTGAAGCAAGGACTTTATGTGATTAACCCAGAACATTCAGGAAAGATTCTATCGAGTGAGTTGATTGCCAATCATATCTATACTCCTTCGTATATTTCAATGTCTACTGCACTACGATATTATGGACTTATCCCCGAGGCTGTATGTGTGAATCAATCAATGACTGTAAAACATTCCCGAAGCTTTCAAACTCCAGTCGGCGGTTATAACTACAAGTATATTTCGAGAAAGGCTTTTCCGATAGGAGTAAGGAGTATAAATAAAGGTGACTATGCATTTCTTATTGCATCACCGGAAAAAGCTTTGTGTGATTTGATTGCCAATTCCTCAAAAGTCATTCTTTGATCATAGCGCTAAAATGATACCACCTGTATCACTCAAATGATACCGCTTTGTT
>OJNH01000723.1_pt1 | contig 28509 bp, 21 predicted proteins | sample 1597361 | NCBI WGS metagenome assembly OJNH01 (sample SAMEA2452136, study PRJEB22498) | human gut metagenome | biome: human feces; feature: human gut; material: feces | place: Australia | collected 2012
CGCAGCTAACGGCTCTGGAAGCCGAAGACGCACAGGGCAAACAGCTGCTGGATGATCTGCAGAAACAAACGGCCGCAGACCACAGCGCGCTGGCATCTATCCGCAATCGTCTGCAGGATGCCAGGGTCGAACTGGAATCGACTGCCGCACGGACTACGATGATGGCCGAGCGGATGCAGCAGCTTGATGCCGATATGGGGCGTATGCAGCAGGAACTCGCTGCTAATGAAGACGAGCAAAAGCATTTGCTTGACGTGATAACGGCCAGCAAAACCAGCACTGAACAGCTGGCTGCCAGCAGTACCGCATTACTGGCCGAATTACAGACCGTTGTCGGAGGTAAAGATGAATTCGGGGCCAAACGTATTGCCATTACTGAAAAGCAGGCAGTGGCAGGCGAGAGGCTGGATTCTTTGAAAAAAGAACTGACTGTTGCTGAAACCAGGCGCAATCAGGCAGCGATGGAAATGGTACGTCAAAACAGCGACTATGACCATGCTCTGGAACAGCTGGCGACTGAATACCGTATTACTCTGGACGAAGCACGTGCCAGCGGTGATCTGCTGGATGAAAGCGATGCGGCTTTACGTCGGCGTGAACTGCGTCTGGAGCGTGAAATTGAAACCTTAGGCCCGGTAAATCCTGCGGCAATCGAACAATATGAAGCTGTCAGCGAGCGCTACGAATTTTTACAGCGTCAATACAGCGATCTTTCAGAGGCCAAAGCCAATCTGGAAGCAGTTATCAGCGAAATCAACTCCGGTATGGCCAAACGCTTCAAAGAGGCCTTCGGAAAAATAAACGAATATTTTTCCGACTGTTATGTGCGTTTATTCGGCGGCGGTACTGCTGCTTTAAAACTTACTGACCCTAATGATGTTTTAGGCAGCGGCATCGATATCGAAGTGCAGCCTCCCGGTAAAAAACTGCAGAGCCTCTTCCTGCTATCAGGCGGCGAGCGGGCCCTGACGGTTATCTCCCTGCTGTTCGCTCTGCTCAGCTATCAGCCTTCGCCCTTCTGTATCCTTGACGAAATAGATGCGGCGCTTGACGAAGCTAACGTTGACCGCTTTGCGAAATTCCTGGCAGCCTATGCCGAAAGCACGCAGTTTATTGTTATCACACACCGCAAAGGCACTATGGAAGCCGCGCATGTTCTGCACGGCGTTACCATGGAAGAATCCGGTGTTTCTAAATTACTATCTGTCAAATTGAGCGAAAAGGAGTGAGAACATGGGATTTTTAGAACGACTGAAAGACGGACTCAGCAAGACCCGCCGCAACTTTACTGACCGCATCGAAGAACTTGTAGGTATGTCGGCCAAAGTCGATGAAGACTTTCTGGAAGAACTGGAAATGATCCTTCTGAGCGGTGATGTTGGTGTCAAAACCACAGAAAAGCTTATCGATGCTGTTCGTCAGGCTGCTAAAAAGAAAGAAATTGAGGGGACGGAGCAGGTTATGCCGTTCCTCAAAAAATATATTGCCGAAATGCTGCAGGACGAAGGACAGCGTACCCGTATCGGTGCCAAACCTACGGTTATTCTTGTCGTGGGCGTCAATGGTGTTGGTAAAACCACTACTATCGGCAAGCTTGCTATGAGGCTTAAAGAGCAGGGCAGAAGTGTAATCTTGGGCGCTGCAGATACTTTCCGTGCTGCCGCAATTGAGCAACTTCAGGTTTGGGCAGACAGAGCGCAGGTGGATTTGATTAAGCATGCCGAGGGTTCAGACCCAGCTTCGGTAGTTTATGATACTATTGCGGCAGGCAAAGCAAGAAACAGTGATGTAATTATTATTGATACAGCAGGCAGGCTTCATAATAAGAAAAATCTTATGGATGAGCTTAATAAAATCAGCAGAGTTATTGAAAGGGAATTGCCTGACGCTTCAAAAGAAATTCTTTTGGTACTTGATGCTACAACAGGTCAAAACGCTGTTAATCAGGCAAAAGATTTCAAAGAGGCTGCCGGTATTACAGGCATAGTTTTAACCAAGCTTGACGGTACTGCCAAGGGCGGTGTGGTTCTTGCTATCAATAATGAACTTGATGTGCCTGTTAAATTTGTAGGTGTGGGCGAAAAGATTGAAGATTTGCAGCCTTTTGATGCAGATGCGTTTGCAGCAGGCCTTTTTGATGCTACAATTCCTGATGATGATAAGGAAATTACGGATTTTATTCAGCACGATGAAGATAATGCAGAAGAAAAAGCAGAGTAAGGGGTGTTAATATGGATTTTATTTTAGCAACAAATAATATGAAAAAGCTTGCGGAAATGCAAAGAATTTTATCCCCGCTCGGTATAAATGTTGTAACAGCAAAAATGCTTGGCGTTACACTTGAAGATGTTGAAGAAGACGGTGAAACATTTGAAGATAATGCAAAGCTTAAAGCAAGGGCGGCTTGTAAAGAAATGAATATGCCGGCTATTGCAGATGATTCGGGACTTTGTGTTGATTATCTTAACGGTGCGCCGGGTATCTTTTCGGCACGCTTCGCAGGTGAACACGGAAATGATGAAAAAAATAATGACCTTCTTTTAGAAAAGCTTGACGGTGTACCGCTTGAAAAGAGGACGGCACATTATGTTTGTGCTATTTGCTGTACTTTCCCTGACGGTCGTGAAATTGTTGTCAGGGGCGAATGCAGCGGCGTTATCGGCTTTGAAAGGGACGGTAATGAGGGCTTTGGATATGACCCTCTGTTTTTGGTTGACGGTAAAGCTTTCGGCAGATATACAGCAGAGGAAAAAGATAAAATCAGCCATAGAGGTAACGCACTTCGCTTACTAACAAAAGAATTGGAGAAAATCATATGACATCTAAAGAAAGAGCAGCTTTAAGAGCAAAAGCTAACGGGCTTGAACCGATTATTCAGCTTGGTAAAGAGGGTATAAGTGAAAATTTGCTTACCCAAATTGATGATACACTTGATACCAGAGAACTTATTAAAATCAGAGTTCACCTTGAATCTGCACCTGAAACACCAAAGGAACTTGCACAAAAGCTTGCAGATCCGCTCGGTGCCGAGGTTATTCAGGTTATAGGCGGAATTATTGTTCTTTATCGTGAAATTGATGAAGAGCGAATTGCCGAAAAAAAGAAAAAAAGAGGTTCAGGCACAGCAAAAGCAACAGCTAAAAAGAAAGTAAAGATTAAGGGCAAAAGACAGCGCCAAAGAGAAAAGGAAGCTAAAAACCCTTATGCAAAATATGACAGACCTAAATATTATGGCAGATAAGCTTAAAATCGGAATTTTCGGCGGCGCGTTTAATCCTGTTCATAATGGGCATTTGAATTTGGCAAAGCATTATCTTGATGAACTTGGGCTTGATAAGATTTTGTTTATACCGACTAATATACCGCCGCATAAATCAAACGAAGATTTTGCAGGCAGAAAAGACAGATTTAATATGCTCCGGCTTGCAATAAAACCGTATGATAAATTTGAAGTATCGGATATTGAATTTAAGCGTGACGGTAAAAGTTATACTTATGATACTTTGCTTGAACTGAAAAAAATATATAAAAATGCAGAGTTTTACCTTATAATTGGGGCAGACCAATTGCTTCATTTTGATAAGTGGTATAAGTATAAAGAAATTCTTACACTTGTAACTCTTTGCACAAGCGCAAGGGAAAATGAAGCCGAAAAAGCACAGATAATTGATTTTGCGTCAAGCTTAAACGGACTTGATATAAATAAATTTAAACTTTTGGCTTCACCTGTATTAAAGGTCAGTTCAAGTGAAATAAGAAATAAAATAAAATCGGGTGAGGATTTTTCAAATCTTGTGCCTGAAAAAGTGTATGATTATATAATAAAGAGGCGAATTTATAATGTATGATACCGAAAAATACGCAAAAATTTTGAAAGATACATTATCTGACAGGCGATTTTACCATTCGCTTTGCGTATCACAAAGTGCCATTAAACTTGCAAAGCGTTATGGTGTGGATGAAGAAAAAGCTGAGGTTGCAGGGCTTTTGCATGATATTACAAAAGAAACTGATAATGCTGTTCAACTTGAAATAATTAAAAATAACGGTATTGAACTTCACAGTTTTGATAAAAAGAGCGATAAATTTTTGCACCAAGCATCAGGTGCCGGAATGGCAATTAAGCTTGGTATTGATGATATGGATATTATAAATTCTATAAGGTATCATACCACAGGCAAGGCAAATATGACTATGCTTGAGCAGATTGTATATCTTGCCGATTTTATTTCAGCCGATAGGGATTATCCCGATGTAGATGTTATCAGAAAAGAAACGGAAAAGGGTATTGAATACGGTTTGCTTTACGGCACTGCTTATACAATTAAGTCGGTGGCAAAAAGGCAAATACCGCTTCATCCTTTGACTGTTGAAGCATATAATTGGATACTTGATGAGTATTTTAAATAGAAAGGGTGAAGTTATGCAGGCACTTAATATTGTAAAAACAGCAGTTAAAGCTATTGACAGCAAGAAAGGCGAGGATATTGAAGTAATTGGTATTACCGATTTAACTGTTCTTACCGATTACTTTGTAATTGCCACAGCTACAAGTTCAACTCAAATCAAAGCTATGGCTGATGAAGTTGAGTATAAGCTTGACGAACTCGGCGTTGAGCCGCACCATATAGAAGGCAGAAGCACAAATTGGGTTTGCCTTGATTATAATTCGGTTGTTATTCATATTTTCCATAAGCAGCAGCGTGAATTTTATTCACTTGAGCGTTTATGGGAAGATGGCGAAGTTTTAGATACAGCAAAATTATTGGAGGATTAAAATAATGGAATACAATTTTAAAGAGATTGAAGCCAAATGGCAAAATGTTTGGTACACTCAAAACACATTCGCAGCAAAGCAGGATTTTTCACTTCCTAAATATTACTGCCTTGTTGAATTCCCTTATCCGTCAGGTCAGGGACTTCATGTAGGTCACCCAAGGTCTTATACAGCTCTTGATATAGTTGCCCGTAAAAAAAGACTTCAGGGATATAATGTTCTTTACCCTATGGGTTGGGATGCTTTCGGTCTTCCGACTGAAAACTTTGCAATTAAAAATCATATTCATCCTGAAGAAGTAACAAAGCAAAATGTTGCAAGATTTAAGCAGCAGCTTCAGTCACTCGGCTTTTCGTTTGACTGGACAAGGGAAATTAACACTACTGACCCGAGCTATTATAAATGGACACAGTGGATTTTCCTTCAACTTTTCAAAAAGGGACTTGCCTACAAAAAAGAAATGGCTGTAAACTGGTGTACTTCTTGCAAATGCGTGCTTGCAAATGAAGAAGTTGTAAACGGTGTATGTGAGCGTTGCGGCAGTGAAGTTATCAGAAAGAATCAGAGCCAGTGGATGCTTAAAATTACTGAATATGCTCAAAGGCTTGTTGATGATCTTGATGACCTTGATTTTATTGACAGAGTTAAGGTTCAGCAGAAAAACTGGATTGGCCGTTCAACCGGTGCAGAAGTTGATTTCGGCACAACTTTGGGTGATACTTTAACTGTATATACTACCCGCCCTGATACTCTTTTCGGCGCAACATATATGGTTATTTCACCTGAACACCCGCTTGTTGAAAAGTGGGCAGATAAGCTTAAAAATATTGATGAAGTTCGTGCTTACCAGCAGGAAGCTGCACATAAGTCGGACTTTGAAAGAACTGAACTTAATAAGGATAAAACCGGTGTTAAGCTTGATGGTGTAATGGGTATCAACCCTGTAAATGATACTGAAATTCCTATCTTTATTTCAGATTATGTACTTACATCTTACGGTACGGGTGCGATTATGGCAGTTCCTGCACACGATACTCGTGACTGGGAATTTGCAAAGAAATTTGATTTACCTATTATCGAAGTTGTTGCAGGTTCAAAAGTCGGTGTTGAAAACGAAGCATTTACAGACTGTGCAACAGGCAAACTTGTTAATTCATCATTCCTTACAGGTATGACAGTTGAAGAAGCTAAAAAAGCAATTACCGAATGGCTTACTAAAGAGGGTAAAGGCCATCAAAAAGTAAACTTTAAGCTTCGTGACTGGGTATTTTCACGCCAAAGATATTGGGGTGAGCCTATTCCTATTGTTAAGTGTGACGATTGTGGATATGTTCCTGTTCCTGAAAGTGAACTTCCTTTAAGACTTCCTATGGTGGATTCATATGAACCTACCGATACAGGCGAATCACCGCTTGCAAAAATGACAGATTGGGTTAACACCACTTGCCCTTGCTGCGGAAAACCTGCTAAAAGGGAAACAGATACAATGCCGCAATGGGCAGGCTCATCTTGGTATTTCTTAAGATATATGGACCCGCACAATGATAAAGAACTTGTTTCAAAAGAAGCGGCAGAATATTGGAGCCCGGTAGATTGGTATAACGGTGGTATGGAGCATACTACTTTGCACCTTCTCTATTCTCGTTTCTGGCATAAATTCCTTTATGACATCGGTGTTGTTCCTACTAAAGAGCCATATCAAAAGCGTACATCACACGGTATGATTCTCGGTCAAAACGGTGAAAAGATGTCAAAGTCAAGGGGCAATGTTGTTAACCCGGATGAAATTGTTGACCAATACGGTGCAGATACAATGCGCCTTTATGAAATGTTTATCGGTGACTTTGAAAAAGCTGCACCTTGGAACAGTGATTCTATCAAAGGCTGTAAGAGATTTATTGAGCGTTTCTGGAATTTGCAAGAAATCGTTAAAGACGGTGACGAATATTCACCTGAACTTGAAGCTCTTATGCATAAAACAATTAAAAAAGTTACAGATGATATTGATAATCTTAAGTGCAACACAGCTATTGCATCAATGATGACCCTTGTAAACGAAATGTATTCAAAGGGCGTTAATAAAGCCGAACTTCGTGATTTAACTATCATTCTTAACCCATTTGCACCTCATGTTACAGAGGAAATGTGGGAAATAATGAACTTCGGCGGTGCTGTACACGAAGCAAAGTGGCCTGAATTTGACGATGAAAAGACTAAAGAAAACAGTGTTGAAATCGCGCTTCAGGTTAAAGGTAAGGTTCGTTCAAGAATTGTTGTTCCAATTGATATAAGCAAGGAAGATGCAATCGAACTTGCTAAAAAAGATGAAAAAATTGCCGCTGAAATTGCAGGCAAAGAAATTAAGAAAGAAATTTATGTTCCGGGCAAGCTTGTAAATATTGTTGCAATATAATTGGCAAGTGCCTTTTGAGGTGATATTATGCCTAAGAAAAAAATATATACAGTCGCAACTTCACACCTTGATACAGTGTGGAGTTGGGACTTTGAAACTACTGTCAGCCAATATATTTATAATACTTTAGTTGATAATTTTAAGCTTTTTGAAAAATATCCTTCATATAAATTTTCTTTTGAAGGTTCATATCGCTATGAACTAATGGAAGAATATTATCCTGAACTTTTTGATAAAATGAAGGATTATATTGCAAAGGGAAGGTGGAATGTCTGCGGCTCTGCATTTGAAAATGGGGATACAAATATTCCGTCACCCGAAGCACTTTTCAGAAATATACTTTTCGGCAATTCCTACTTTGATGAAAAATTCGGCAAAAGAAGTGTTGATATTTATCTGCCGGATTGCTTCGGCTTCGGCTGGGCACTTCCTGCAATTGAACGCCATTCAAACCTAATGGGATTTACTACCCAAAAGCTTGCTTGGGGCAGTGCATACGGTATTCCGTTTGATATAGGCAAATGGCAGGGTGTTGATGGAAGCGAGGTTTATGCAAGTATTAACCCGCACGATTATTATTACACTCTTACAAAGCTTCGTGATTGGGATTTTGTTCTTAATAAGTTTAAAGAAAATGAAAAGTATGACCTTAATGATACATATATCTTTCACGGTATAGGTGACAGGGGCGGCGCACCTGATGAAAAGAGCGTTGCTTTTGTTGAAGAAGAAATCAAGAAAAATGATGAAAGTGATATTGAAGTAATTGCGGCAAGCGCAGATGAAATATATCACGATATTGAAAATAATTATACCGACGAGCAAAAGGCTAAACTTCCGGTTTGGAAAAATGAATTTGTAATGCAAAACCACGGTGTAGGCGGTTATACATCGCGTGCAATAGGCAAGCGATGGAACAGAAGATGTGAAGAACTTGCGGATATAAGTGAACGCGCAGGTGTTATTTCGTCATATCTTGGCTTAACCGATTATAACCAAAATGCAATTAACCGTTCATGGAAACGCTTTATTGCACATCAGTTTCATGATGATATGCCGGGTACAAGCTGCCAAAGGGTATATAAACGCTCATGGAATGATTATGCGGTTTCAATGAATCAGTTTACAAATGAACTTGAAGCTTCAATGTCGCCTGTTTCATCACTTATGAAAACTGATTTTTGCTCCGGTATTCCTGTAATGGTTTATAACCCTGTTGAAGCGGACAGGCGCGGAGCGGTAACACTCCGCCTTGATGATGTTTCATCTTCTTATGTAAGGGTTTATGATGAAAAGGGCAGAGAAATTAAAAGCCAGGTAACTCCGCTTGAAAACGGAGTGCTTGAACTCGTTTTTGTTGCCGATGTTAAAAGCCTTGGCACAAGGGTATATGATGTTCGCCCGAGTGACAGGCCTTGCTGCGTTAAAAGTGAGATTTCAATCAATTCCGATAACGCAATGGAAAATCAAAAGTATATTGTTACTCTCAACCGAAAGGGTAATATATCATCAATTCTTGATAAAAAACTTGATGAAAAAGAAATACTTAAAGAGCCTATTACTCTTGGCTTATTCAATTACACCGGTTCAAAAGAATGGCCTGCGTGGGAAATGAATTTTAAAGAAGCAAATAAAGATGCAGACCGTATTCCTAATGTAGTAACCGTAACTGTATTGGAGCAAGGCCCTGCAAGAGTATCATTTAAAGTTGTTCAAAGTGACAGAAAAAGTACATTTACTAATATTATCGCCCTCACAGACGGATGTGATATAGTAGAAGTATATTCTGAAATTGAATGGCAGAATTTGAGAACTCTTGCCAAAAATAAGTTTTCTTTCACGGCGGAAAATGAAAAAGCTACTTTTGATTTGGGACTCGGCGCAATTGAACGCGGAAATATGAGCGAAAAGCTTTTTGAAGTTCCTGCTCAAAAATGGGTTGATTTAACAGATAAAAGCGGCGAGTTCGGTGTTTCTGTTTTAAGTGAATGTAAATACGGTTGGGATAAGTATAAGGATAATACACTTCGCCTTACCGCAATTCACACACCGAAGCGCAATTATCGTATTGATTCAATGCAGTCATTTATGGACTTGGGGCTTAACAGATATTCATTCGCAATTTTCAGCCATAAGGGCAAGGCACAGGCTAAAACCCAGCTTGAAGCAAGAAAATTTGTAACTCCTATGACTGCTTATGTAACAACTAAACACCAGGGTAAACTGAAAAATGAATATTCTTTCGGCTCTGTTTCAAGTAATGATGTAATTATTCGCGCAATCAAAAAAGCAGAAAACAGCGATGAAATTATCGTTCGCCTTAATGAAGGTGCAAACAGCGAGGTTGAAAACTTTACATTAACTTTGGGTGAGGGTATTCAATCTGCCAGAGAAATTTATGCAAGCGAAGAAGAAAAGGGCAGTGCTGTTGTTGAAAACGGAAAGCTTGTTACAAGCTTCAAGCCTTATGAAATCAAAAGCTTTGCACTTAAATTGAAGCCAAGCAGTATCGATTCGCTTAAAACAGAAAGCGTACCTGTTTTGCTTAATTATGATAAAAATATTATCACAAAAAAAGGCGAAAAAGGTGATTTTGAATATACAATTCCAAGCACCCTTGTGCCTGATGAAATTATGGCAAACGGTACTTTGTTTAAATTAAATAAGGGTGATAAAAATGCTCTTATTTGCCAAGGTCAAAAAATTAAGCTAGGCGGTAATGCGAATAAACTTGTTTTGCTTTGTGCTTCAATGGCAGGGGATAAAAAGGCTTCCTTTACACTTGGAAGCAAAAAGGAAGAAAAAACGGTTCTTTCGGCATTTGAACGCTTTGCCGCTTGGGATTTATATGACTATGGCGAAACAGCTTATATCAAATCGGGCAAAATCGGCTATGAATTTACACATTGCCATAAAGACGGAGAAGTTCAGTTTGCAAAGCAGATGTACTTTTTCCTTGTGGAATTTGAACTTGGCGGTGAAAACGAAATCACTTTGCCTAATGATTCGGATATTGTGATTTTATCTGCAAGTGAGGTTAATGCACCGTACGGTAAGCTTGTAAGCCCGACTTATGACGAGGTTGAAAAAAGGCCGTTTACTTTTAAACTCAATTTAAAAGAAAAAATTCAGTATGCATATAATAAGTGTGTTTGGCAACTTCACGATAAAGATAATTTCATCAAAGATAACAATAAGGGCAAGGATTACTGATAAGGGGAAATATTATGGCTAATAATTTTGGAAAAAACTGGACAACCAATAATAACAATTATCCGCTTGACAGCAAAGAGGTTGAAAGATACCTTTCTGTTAAGCCGAGTGAAAATCAACTTACTCTTGTTGACAAGCCATTTTATACCTTTATGCACTTTGGTATGAATACCGCTACCGACAGGGAGTGGGGTGCAGGTGTTGAAAAAGCATCTGATTTTACTATCAAATCAATCAATGCAAAGCAGTGGGTTGATACTGCAAAGCAGGCAGGTGCAACAGGCGTGATCCTTACTTGTAAGCACCACGACGGCTTCTGCCTTTGGCCGAGTGAATACACAGATTTCTGCGTTAAAAATTCATCTTATAACGGTGATATTGTAAAAGAAGTATCCGATGAATGTCATAGGCAGGGTATGGATTTCGGCGTTTATCTTTCACCTTGGGATATGCACGATGAACGCTATGGTACAGATGCGTATAATGATTATTTTTGCAATCAGCTTACAGAACTTCTTACTAATTACGGTGAAATTTTTGAAGTCTGGTTTGACGGCGCAAAAGGTTCAAATGCTAAAAAGTTTGAATACGACTGGCAAAGATATTATGACCTTATCCGTAAGCTTCAGCCAAAAGCTAATATTGCTATTTGCGGCCCCGATATTCGCTGGGTAGGTAATGAGGGCGGCAAGTCAAGAAAAAGCGAATACAGCGTAGTTCCTTGCGCACTTCGTGAAGCTGACAGAATTATGGCTTTGAGCCAGCATGATGAAAATCAGGCATCTTCTCTTCAAAAGTATAATCAAATGGATGAAGATTTGGGCTCAAGAAAAATTCTTGAAAAAAACGCATATCTTTGCTGGTTTCCTGCCGAAGTAGATGTTTCTATCCGCAAGGGTTGGTTCTTCCACGAAAAAGACAACAGAAATTCGAAAAGTGCTAAAAAGCTTTTTAAAATCTATCTTAATTCGGTAGGCAATAACTGCACGCTTCTTCTCAACATTCCGCCAAATGCACAGGGTGAAATACATAAAAAAGATGTTAAAAACCTTGAAAAGCTTGGTAAAATGATAAATAATATTACTAAAAATCCTATTGTTTATCAGGAACTCGGTGAACTTACCAAGGATAATGGATTTATTGATTTCACATTCAACGATGTTCGCAAGGTTAATTATGTTGTGTTGCAGGAAGATATTGCAAACAGCCAGCGTGTTGAACTTTTTGACCTTTATATTCAAAAAGCAAACGGTAAGTTCAAGCGTGTTTATAAGGGTACTGTTATCGGTGCTAAAAAAATTGTTAATCTTAAAGGCAAAAAGGCAAAGGGTATTCGCTTTGTAATTCGCCAAAGCCGTTCAACACCTATTATTAAATCAGTTGGCATTTACGAATGATTATACACCTGTATAATTTTGTATAAGCTAAAATTGTAAAGTTTAGAATTAGTTTAGCCTCTTTTATTTTTTGCGTGATATAATTAAAGCGTGATAAATAAGGGAGGCTTATTTTATGACTGATAAAGTTGAAAATGAAGAAAAAGTTGTTGAAAAAAACAAGTTTGCAAAAGACTTGTGTTTTGACAAGATTGTTTGGATTTTTATGATTAGCTGTATAGTGGGCTTTCTTGTTGAAACACTGTGGTGTTTAATTAAGCACGGATATATCGAATCGCGCCAATCTCTTGTGTGGGGGCCGTTTTCGGTTGCTTACGGTATGGGTGCAGTTGTGTTAACTCTTGCACTTTATAAGGTTAAGGATGCACCTGTTTGGAAAGTGTTTGGTGTATCATTTATCGTAGGTACAATAACGGAATATATCTGCTCACTCGGGCAGCAAATTGTGTTTGGCTCTGTTGCGTGGGATTACAGCAATATGCCGCTTAATATCAACGGCAGAGTATGCTTTCTTTATTCCTGCTTTTGGGGGCTTTTGGGAATACTTTGGATTAAGGCAATTTATCCTATAATGTCAAAAGTTATTGAAAAATTGCCGGTCAAGCTCGGCACAATTATAATGTGGGCATTTATTGTATTTTTTGTATTTGATTCATTTGTTTCCGCTACTGCGGGGCTTCGTATGGATAAGCGTGACGCAGGTCAGGCACCTAATAATGTTTATGAGCAGTTTCTTGATAATCATTTTCCGGATGAAAGAATGAATGAGATATACGCAAATTCCCAAAAAGTAACTAAATAAGAACGCAGCATTGCCGTGTCGGCGCACCGCAATAAAAAAGCAGTTCAAAAATCGAGTTGCCTTTTATTACATTTACAAATATTGACAAATACTGCACTGCAAGATATAATAAAACAAATCTGATATACATAGGTTTTTATATTTGTTTTGAATATAAAATTAAAAGGGAATCCGGTGCGAATCCGGAGCAGTCCGAACCTCTACCGTATTTGCTGACGAGAAATATTCGCTAAAGGCGGCCATTGCTCTTTTGAGTGAGAAGGTTTATTTTAAGGTTGAAGCATTAGTCGGGAGACCTGCCGTGTATATGGTTTTTGCAGTGCTTTAGGTTGGAAGTCGGCAGTATTTAACATATGGGATAACTATGCCCATATGCTTTTTGCGATACAATTTTTATGCACTGTTTTAAACGGTGCATTTTTTTATGCTCTAAATTGAAAGGAGAAAAGATGAAAAAATCAATTACAAAGGCTTTGGCAGTTTTTATGTCGCTTATGCTTGTACTTATGAGCGCACTTCCTGCTATGGCTGAAAATTCAAGCGAGGTTGATGCGTACCTTAACAGCACATACGCAAAGGCAATCGACCCGTACGGCAACCTTAAAAAGGATGATGAGGGCAGATATATTATCCCTCTTTCCAAAACAAGTGTTTCTCTTAAAAAGGACACGTCATCAAAGCTTTATACTTCTTCTTGGAGTTCAAGCGACGATACTTATGCAAAGGTGACAAACAGCAGCTATTCCGCTACTGCAAAAATCACTCATCCGTCATATAATGAAGGTGCTAAGGTTGTTACTCTTACTCTTAAAATATTAGATAAAACCGACGGCAAAACTGTTTTAGGAACAAGAGATTATGTTCTTTATATTGAGACAAAACTTGCTACTTATTCTCTTGACGTAACTGCTAAGAATGAAAAAGGCGAGATTATTGACAACGCAAAAGTCAGTGTTTTTGACAGTCGTAATATTGAACAAAATCCGTCGTCACTCAGCGCTAATACTGAATACACTCTTACCGTTTCGGCTTTGGGATATGTTCGTGACATAAGAAAAATCACTTTAACTCAAAATACTAAACTTGATGTTATATTAAAAGAGGGCGCAACAGTTGATTTTACCGTTAAACTTGCAACGGGAGCTAAAACGGATAACGCTACCTTAAAAGTAACATCAGCAAACGGCAGTCAAACATATTCTCCGATAGAGGACGAATACGGCTATGAAACCTCACAGTTTGAGCTTACCCCCGGCGAATATAAATACTATGCAACTTATCAAAGCGGCAGTCAAACGGCAGCGGGTACATTTACTGTCGCAGAGGGTACAAAGTCACTTAATATAACGGTAAATCTTAAATATACCGAATATAAGGTTAAATTTGACGTTACACCTGAAAATGCAAAAATCACACTTAAAAAGAACGGCTCAAGCGGCGCTTACGGCGACGAAATTTTGCCTGATGAAAACGGATATTATACGATTGTTTACGGTCAATACCGTTATACCGTTGAAGCAGAGGGATTTATTACTGTAAGTAAGACATTTAATGCTACCGATACATCTCTTAAAAATAATAACTATGTAATTACCGTTAAACTTGACTCGCTTTATGATTCACTTCTTAATAAAGCAGACGATTATCTTTTTGCTCAGTCGGGCGACGGAATGATGATGACTGAATTTTCAGGCGTTCATACAGACGGCGATTTCGGTTACGTTTCTGATGTTGACTCCGATTATCAAGATACAAACGTTATTGAAACAGTTGAAGAAAAAATCAATTCAAATGTAAAATCCGATGAAAAAATCACGGTTAAATTAAACGCCGTTAAAAATATTGACGGTGACGATGATAATACAGTTATTTTCAAAAACGGCAATATCTATTATAAGGGCGTTGATTCTTCAAATTATGACGAAGATTTTTACGGCGCAGTTTACGACCTTTCACTTACTTTAACTTGCGGCGATAAGACTAAGGAAAGCGAGGTAAGAGTAGTAGTTCCTTATCATACGTTTACAAGGCTTCAAAGACTTGACAGCGCTGCTCTTTATGCCGTAAACTTTGCAAATATTAAGGGCGAAAACAAGAGTGCAGCTGATGTTACCCGCAATCTTGATTTGATAAATACTGCAGATACGGATGATTACAGCTATTATTCAATTTGCTCAAGCTGGGTATCCGATCACCCCGAAATTATTGATGCAAAAACAGGTAAGGTAACAAGACCTGAAAAGGATACTAAGGTTAAACTTACGGTTAAAACATATTATTCAGCTTCGTTTGTTGAAGAAACAGATTTCTTCTTTGATCCGGGTCCTTTGGGCGATAATGCGGCTTACAGAAGTGTAAGAGTTATGGTTAAGGGTACAAAGCAGAACGAGGTTAAGGACAGCAAACCTGCAACAAAGCCGAGCGAACCTGCAACAACTCCTTCAACAACTCAGCCTACAACAAAACCGAGCACAACTCAGAACACTGAGGCGGTTAAGCCTAAAAAGACATCGATTAAAAAACTCAGTAAAGGCAAAAAGAAATTTACCGTTACTTGGGCAAAAGTAAGTGGTGTCAAGGGATACCAAATTCAGTATTCTTCCGATAAAAAATTAAAAAAGAACAATAAGAGCGTTACTGTTACAAAGCAAAAGACAACAAAGGCTACCGTTAAAAAACTTAAGTCTAAGAAAAAGTATTATGTTCGTGTTCGCACATATAAAACGGTAAACGGTAAAAAGATATATTCATCTTGGTCAAAGGTAAAAAGCGTAAAAACCAAGTAAGATTTATTTGTGTTTAACGACGCAATAAAAAAGACAGCCTGATTATTTAGGCTGTCTTTTGTTATATTCTTTTCTATTTAACTTCAAGATAAAATTCCACACCGGCAAGCGTTTTTGATTAACTTTCTCTCAATGCCTTGTTAATCGCATTTAAAACTCTTTTTTTATCCGCTGACCAAAGCGGTGCAATCAAATCTTTTTTTGCTCCGTCGCCGGTAAGGCGGTGAATTACAATATTTTTCGGTATAATTGCAACACATTTTGCAATCAGTTCAACATATTCATCAAATTCAAGGGTTTTAAATAATCCTTTTTCGTAGTCTTTTGCAAGGTCTGTTCCTGCTATTATGTGCAAAAGCTGGAGTTTAATTCCGTCTATTTGGCTTTGGCAAACATATTTTACGCTTTCAAGCATATCTTCTTCACTCTCATTCGGCAAGCCTAATATTATATGCACCACGATATTTACGCCAATGTTTTTTAGCTTTTTAACAGCTTCGTTATATACTTCTAAACTGTAACCTCGCCTTATATACTTTGCACTATCGCTATGTATTGTTTGCAACCCAAGTTCCACAAAAACAGGCTTGATTTTATTCATTTCATCAAGAAGTTCTATTACATCATCACCCAAGCAATCGGGCCTTGTGGCAATTGATAGTGCAACAATGTCAGGGTGATTTATTGCTTCACTGTATTTTGCTTTTAGTATTTCAACCGGTGCATAAGTGTTGGTAAAAGCCTGAAAATAAGCAATATATTTCCCGCTTTTGATTTTCTTTTCCACTATTTTTTTGCCGCTTTCGATTTGCTCGGTAATGCTTAGATTTCGGTTTTGTGCAAAATCACCACTTCCGCCTTTTGAACAAAAAATGCAACCTCTTGTATCTATTTTTCCGTCACGGTTCGGGCAGGTGAATCCGCCGTCCAAACTGATTTTGTAAACCTTTTGCCCAAATTTATCTTTCAAATATTTGTTAAAACTTAAATATTCCATATTTATCCCTCATATTATAGTAAATAAAGTATACCATAAAATATATCTAATTAAAATAAAAATTCATATTGTTATTGACTTGGTATCACCTTTAGTTTAAAATTGATTTGATAATAATTAGTAAAGGAAGAACGAAATGAGAGTTTTTTTAAGCTGCCTTGTTTGCAGAATTGTAACTTTTGTTTTGCATAAGCTTGGCAGGGGTGCTACATCTATGCCGGGTAAGGTTGCACTTAAAGTTAAAAGAAATGTTTTAAAAGATTTATCAAAAAATACCAAGGTTATAGTTGTAACCGGTACTAATGGTAAAACCACCTCTTGCCGTATACTTGAAGAAGGTCTGAAAAAAGCAGGCAAATCATATTTTATCAATAAATCCGGCGCAAATCTTATTACGGGCGTAACTGCTTCGTTTATAATGAATTCAACCGTTACCGGTAAGTGCAAAAAAGATTATGCCATTATTGAATGTGACGAAAACGCTTTTAAAGAAGTTTCAAGATATATTCATTGCGATGTTATTCTTGTAACTAATGTTTTCCGTGACCAGCTTGACCGTTACGGTGAAGTTACGCATACACTTAACGCTATTAAAGAATCGGTTAAAAATTTGCCTAATGCAATTGTTTGCCTTGATGCTGATTGCTCGTTGACTTACTCAATGTCAAAGGAAATTCCTAATAAAATCATCACTTTCGGTGTTAATGTTCCTTTTGATAAAAATGCAAAAGCACCTGAAATAAGCGATGCTAAATATTGCATTTTTTGTAAGCACGAATATGATTATACTTACCATACCTATGGTCATCTCGGCGGTTTTGTATGCAACAATTGCGGATATAAAAGGCCGCAACCTGATTTTGCGGTTGAAAGTGTAGAAGAAATGAAAAACGACCATTCCGTTGTTGTTGCAAATCTCAACGGCGACAGAAATATAATCAAGGTTAATATCGGCGGTGCGTATAATATTTATAACGCTATCGGCTGTGCGGCTGCACTTACTGCACTTGGTATTGAGCAAAAAAATATTATTGACGCTATTGAAAACTTTAACGGCGCATTCGGCAGAATGGAACATTTTAAAGCCGGAAATAACACGGTTAATCTTATTCTTGTTAAAAATCCGGCAGGCTTCAGCCAAACAATGAATTTCCTAAAAAGTATTGATGATGATTTTACATTGATTCTTTCGCTTAATGATAATGCTGCCGACGGCAGAGATATAAGCTGGATTTGGGATGTTGATTTTTCAGGCATTTTTGATAAGCCTAATGTTAAAGAGCTTTATGTAACCGGTAAGCGTTGCTACGATATGGCGGTTCGTGTTAAATACGAAGGCATAGGAAATCGCGAAATTAAGATTATTGAAAATGAAGATTATAATAAACTCGTTGATGTTGCAACAAGTCAGGGCAGGGATGTTTATATAGTTCCTACTTATACTTCTATGATGACTATGCGCCCTGTAATTGCTAAAAGACTTGGAGGTAAAGACTTTTGGGAATGATGATTAAAATAGCACACCTTTATCCTGATATGCTTAATCTCTACGGTGATAGGGGTAATATTATCGCTTTGACTAAAAGAATGGAACTTCGCGGTATTTCCACCCAAGTGGATAAAATCACTATGGGTAAATCTTTTAATGCCGATGATTATGATATTCTTTTTATCGGCGGCGGTCAGGATTTTGAGCAGGATGTTTTGCTTGAAGATTTGAAAAAAGGTAAAGATAAAGAAATTAAGCGTGCAATTGAAATGGGTAAGGTTATGCTCGCAATTTGCGGCGGTTACCAAATGCTTGGCAAGTATTATAAAACTCACGACGGTAAAATGCTTGAATATATCGGCGCAATTGATTTTTATACAGAGGGTAAGGATGAAAGAATGATTGGCAACTTCGCATACAAAACCAAAGAGGGTATTGAAGTAGTCGGATTTGAAAATCACAGCGGCAGAACTTATCTTGGCAAGGGTGTTGAGCCGCTTGGTAAAATGATTAAAGGCTTCGGCAATAACGGCGAGGACGGCACAGAGGGTGTAAGGTATAAAAATACTTTCGGCACATATTCTCACGGTCCTGTTTTGCCAAAAAATCCGCAGCTTGCAGATTTGCTTATTTCTTTGGCAGTGAAAAATAAGTACGGCTCCTGCACACTTGAGCCGCTTGATGATGAACTTGAAGATAAGGCAAGAGCGCAGGTTATGAAACTGTATGTAAAATAAGCATAATAGATAAAATAAAGACTTTGAGAAAGATTGTAGGGGCGACCATTGGTCGCCTTTATTTTTTGTAATCGTTTTGTAATTGTAAAAGATAAATATGTCTGTCGATATTTTATTAACATTTATGTTTTATAAGATACTGAAATTGAAAAATGTTGATTTATTTATATTTTGGTGGTTTTTCACCCTGTAAAAACGGCCCTTCACACTGATTGTATTGCATATTTAGCATTATTGTTTTAATATAAATCTAATACATTTTGTAAAGGAGAATTTATAATGAAAAAAGTTATAAGTTTAATCTTATCGCTTGTTATGATTATCACTATTGTTTCAAGTGTTAATATTACTGCATTTGCCGCAGATGGCAATGTAGAAAATGCGGTTCAATGGGCAATTAGTACAGCTAACGACAATACCCACGGATATCAATATGGTGCAAAAGGTCCGGTTAATTACGACTGCTCATCTTTTGTCAGTTCTGCCTTTATTAACGCAGGTTTTAATGTGCCTCAATCAACAACGGCAGATATGAGGCGGAATTTCACAAGTCGCGGCTTTACTGCTTATAGCAGAAGTTCGGTATCGCTTCAGCGTGGTGATATTTTGTTAAAGAGTGGTCATGTTGAACTTTATATTGGCAACAACCAATGTGTAGGTGCTCACAATAATTATGATGGCAAAAGCGGTGACAGCTCAGGCAGAGAAATTCAAGTGAGAACAAGAGGAACAGGATGTTACGCTTGTAAAGATTATACTACTGTTCTTAGATATACGGGTCAGCAGTCATCGGGTGGTTCTTCTGCTTCAATCTCGTGTGGCAGTTCCGTTTCGCTTGGTCTGTTTGACAATAAAACAACCGAATTTGTGGTAAACACTTCTGGCACATATTCGACTATCAGTTGGAGCGCTCCACCTTGCGTGTCTGCAAGTGGAACTTGGAAAAGTGGTAAATTTGTTATAAAAATGACATCAAGAAGTACAGGCAGCGGTAATTTAAGAATTGTGCTTAAAGATGTAAACGGCAAAGAAATAGCCACAAAAAATGTTTCTGTCAGCGTTTACGGTGCAACAATTTCCACTTCAAATAATGTTAATATTGATTTGTCAGGCTCAAACAGTAAAACGATAAATGTAACTGTGGGCGGCAGCTTGCCGAGTACATACCGTTTAAGCTGTACAACATCGAACAACAATGTTTTAGCTTCGTGGGATAATAAAAGCTGGAGCAAAACAACTTCATTAACAATTAAAGGTTCTTTTTATGGCACGAGTACAATCAAGCTTGACCTTGTTAATAACAGCGACAATAAAATTATTGCTTCAACCAATATTCATGTAAGTGTAACAAGTTGTGATGTTACGGTGAAATTTGATACGAACGGTGGAAGCGGCGCACCGTCAACAAAGATTTACAAAGCGTATCAGACCATAACAATGCCGTTGGAAAAGCCGACAAGCAATAAGCACTACACCGTCACTTTTGATGCAAACGGCGGTACTCTTTCAGATGTTGAGACTTCTTATTCTCCTAAATTTGAATATTGGTACGATTCCGCAGGTAACAAATATTATTCGGGTCAAAATGCCGTGTTTAAATCAAGCACAACACTTTATGCTCACTATTCCCAACCACAATTATACGCAAAGTCACCGACAAAAACCAATGTTTACTTTGACGGTTGGTATGATTCAAAAGAAAAAAACAGTAACAACGAGCCAAAAGGTAATAAATACACAAGCAGAAATTCATACATAACATCTAATATCACTCTTTATGCAATGTGGACACAAACTGCAACACTATTATTTGGCGATATTGACTGCAATGGAAAAATCAGCAATACTGATGTAGCATTGCTGTATAATAAACTACACGGAAATGTAAAATTCGGCAAAACATCTACTCTATTCAAGGCGGATGTTGATGGAAATGGAATAGTCAATGATAATGATTCAAATACACTTCATCAAGTTGATTTGGGGAAGTTAGCTTATAACAATTTACCTGTTCATTCAAATTGCTTAGGTATTAGTGTAAACTCAATCAGTAAAACGAATTATGAATATGGTGAAGAATTTGATTACGCTGGTATAGTATTACAGTCTAATTATAAAAATACAAATAATCATATACTAATTTCCGACGATTATATTGTTACTGGCTACAACCCATACACACCGGGCAAGCAAACAATAACAATTAAATTCTATCAATATTCAACCACCGCTACCGTTACCGTAAAAGCACCGAGCTATTATATTAACTTCAACGCAAATGGCGGATATGTTGACACGCAATCAAAAGCTGTAACTTACAACGAAACTTATGGCACTTTGCCTGAGCCTGTTCGCGACGGTTACACTTTTAGCGGCTGGTACAACACCGACGGTCAAAAAGTAACTTCTTCAACAGTATGCGATGAAAAAAACGATATAGAACTCATTGCGCATTGGCAAAAGAATACATATAACTTAGCACTTAAGGGTGCGGCAATAAGCGATGTAACTCTCGGCGCTGTTTCGGCAGAATATAACAAAACAATAACCGTACCGAAAGATATGCTTACTCAGCTTGGCAAGACTTTTGTTGGCTGGGCATTGACCGAAACCGCAAACGAATACTTATATCCGGGCGAAACGGTTGAAGTTACCGATAATATAGTTATGACTTCGCAGTGGCAAGCACCTGTCACTTTAACAGAAGACAAAGCTTCATACTCGGATGTTAAATTTGACAATCAAACCGTAGTATTCAAGTTCGTTCCAAACGAAACCTCAACATATTATTTCTATTCAAACGACGGCAGTGGTTTGAAGGCTAACATTCAGGATGATACGGGATATTATGTTGCTCAAACAACTTCAAACGAAAACGATTTTGAACTTAAAGCAGATTTGACAGCCGGCAAAACATATTACATCAATGTTAAGTCAAACAAGGCTGACGATATTTTCGGCTTATATGTTTCAAATCTTAACTATATTGAGCACGATTTTGAACTTATAAATGAAAAGCCTGCTACTTGCACAAATGCGGGCTTGGCAATTTACAAGTGTTCTATTTGCGGCGAAATCGAAACCCAAGCTATTAACCCAACAGGTCACAATTTTTCAAACAATGCACAATTTTGTTTGAACGGTTGCGGTACTGTTAATCCTAATTATGTCGCACCAAGTCAACCGGCACCACAGCCGCCAACTCAACCTACACAGGAATTACCGCAGCAAGCTGCACAGCAGACTGCTCAACAGCAGTCAACTCAAAATGATACAACAACTGCACAGACTGAAGTTGCGAAGCCGAAATCGGTTAGTCCTAAAAAGGTTAAGGCGGCAAAGAAAGCTATATCAGTTGAATGGAAAAAAGTCAGCGGTGTAAAAGGTTATCAAGTTCAAGTTGCAACTGACAAGAAGTTTAAGAAGAACAAGAAAACCGTAACAATCAAGAAGCAGAAGACTACAAAGACTACTGTTAAAAAGCTTAAGGCAAAGAAAAAGTATTATGTTCGTATGCGTACTTATAAAATAGTTAACGGTAAAAAAGTATATTCTGCTTGGTCAAAGATTAAGACTGTAAAAACCAAATAATATTGAAAAAAGGCTTGATTTTTCAAGCCTTTTTTGTTATAATACTTCAGCATTCGTAGAAATACAAGCGAATACGCACACACACGGGTTAAGCCTTAGGTGATTTTAATGGGCTTTTGCCATACTCGGTGTGGAGGAATTAACCTTAAAGGAGGAAATAATAATGGCAAATGTAGTTTCAATGAAACAGCTTTTAGAAGCAGGTGTTCACTTTGGACACCAGACAAGAAGATGGAACCCTAAAATGGCTGAATACATCTTCACAGAGCGTAACGGTATTTACATCATCGACCTTCAGAAAACAGTTAAGAAGCTTGATGAAGCATATATGTTCGTTCGTGATCTTGCAGCAGACGGCGGTTCAATCATTTTCGTAGGTACAAAGAAGCAGGCACAGGATTCAGTTAAGGAAGAAGCAGAGCGTTGCGCAATGCCATATGTTAACGCAAGATGGCTTGGCGGTATGCTTACAAACTTCAAAACTATCCGTGGCAGAGTTGCTCGTCTTGCACAGCTTAAGGCTATGAGAGAAGACGGAACATTTGACCTTCTTCCAAAGAAAGAAGTAGTTGGCCTTGAACTCGAAATTGAAAAGCTTGAAAAGTACCTTGGCGGTATCACAGAAATGAAGAAGATTCCTAATGCAATGTTCATCGTTGACCCACGCAAAGAAAGAATCGCTGTATCAGAAGCAATTAAGCTTGGTCTTCCAATCGTAGCTATCGTTGATACAAACTGTGACCCTGATGAAATCGACTATGTTATCCCTGGTAACGATGACGCTATCCGTGCAGTAAAGCTTATTGCAGGTGCTATGGCTGACGCTATCATTGAGGGTAAAGAAGGTCAGATGGGTGCAGCTGCTGTTGAAGAAGAAACAGCAGAAGAGGCAGCTGAATAATTTTATTTATCTTATAATTATATCAATCGAAAGGATGTAATATAAATGGCAGCATTTACAGCTCAGGATGTTAAAACATTAAGAGAAAAAACAGGTTGCGGCATGATGGATTGCAAAAAGGCTCTCACAAATGCCGATGGTGATATGGACAAGGCTATTGACTTCTTAAGAGAGCAGGGCCTTGCAAAAGCAGCTAAAAAGGCAAGCAGAATTGCTGCTGAAGGTGTTGCTTATGCAACAACTAATGCAGACGCTTCTGTTGGCGTAGTTATCGAAGTAAACGCTGAAACAGACTTCGTTGCTAAGAACGATTCATTTATGGATTTTGTTAAGGCTTGTGCTCAGACAGTTATCGAGCAGAATCCTGCTGATGTTGATGAGCTTCTTACACTTAAGGCAGCAGGCTCAGAGCAGACAGTTGCTGAACTTCTCCAGGAGAAGATTCAGACAATCGGCGAGAACATCAAGATCCGTCGTTTTGAGCGTATGGAAGGTGCTTGTGTTGCTTATGTACACGCAGGCGGTAAGATTGGCGTTCTCGTTAACTTTGATACAGACCTCGCTGCAAAGCCGGAGTTTGTTGCATACGGCAAGGATGTTGCAATGCAGATTGCAGCTCTTAACACTCCTTACCTCAATGAGAGTGAAGTTCCTGCAGAAATCATCGAGCATGAGAAAGAAGTTATGCGTCAGCAGGTAATCAACGAAGGTAAGCCGGAGCAGATTGCTGACAAGATTGTTATGGGTAAGATTGGTAAGTTCTACAAGGAGAACTGCCTTCTTGACCAGGAGTTCGTTAAGGACAATAAGATCAACATCAAGCAGTACACACAGAATACTGCTAAGGAGCTTGGCGGTTCTATCGAAATCAAGAAATTCGTTCGCTTTGAAAAGGGCGAGGGCATTGAAAAGCGTCAGGATGACTTTGCCGCAGAAGTTGCAAGCATGGTTAAATAATTATTTTGGCGTACAAAGCATAATAATCGGAGCAGAGAATGACTTCTCTGCTCTCGGTTTGCAGAAAACTCGAAATTCAGTTTGACCGAATTTCGGGTTTTAATTTTTAAGAAATTTTAAATATCGCAAATTGCAATAGCAAGTTGAAAAAATAAATTTTATTTTATCGAAATTAACGCTTGACAAACAAATGTATATGTAATATAATAGTCAGGTAAAATAAAGCAAAGCAGAGATGCTTTCACCTGTGGGGTGCCGTCTGCACGGGTCGATACCGAAGTTTTTTAGTATTGTTATGCGGACGGAGTGTTTCTGTCCGCATTTATTGTTTTTATGAGACTTTGGAGGTGTTTACCCATCAGCAAGAAAGAAATTCAGATTAACGAAGAAATCCGTGACAAAGAGTTGAGAATTATCGGCTCTGATGGTCAGCAGCTTGGCATTATGTCAGCTAAAGAAGCACTTGATTTGGCAGAACAGAAGAACCTTGACTTGGTTAAAATTGCTCCGCAGAGCAATCCTCCTGTATGCAAAATTATGGATTACGGAAAATACCGTTTTGAACAGGCTAAAAGGGAAAAGGAAGCAAGAAAAAATCAGAGAGTTGTTGATATCAAGGAAGTAAGGCTTTCTCTTAATATTGATACACACGATTTTAATACAAAGCTTAATAATGCTCTGAAGTTTATCAAACACGGCGATAAGGTTAAGGTTTCAATTCGTTTCAGAGGTCGTGAAATGGGACACCCTGAAATCGGTCTTGAAACAATGAAACGATTTGCTGATGCTTGCAGTGAAACAGCTGTTGTCGAAAAGCCTGCAAAGCTTGAAGGCAGAAATATGCTTATGTTTCTTGCACCAAAGACTAATAAGTAATTAAAGCTAAGGAGGATACTAATATGCCTAAAATTAAAACTCACAGCGGTGCCAAAAAGAGATTCAAACTTTCTAAGAACGGTAAGGTTATCCGTGCTCACGCTAACAAAAGTCACATCTTGAACAAGAAGACAACAAAGCGTAAAAGAGGTCTTCGTCAGACTGTTGCTGCAGATAAGACAAACACAGCTCAGATCAAGCGTCTTATTCCTTACAAATAATCATTGAGGACTACTAACTAACATAAACGGAGGTAATATATAATGGCACGAGTAAAAGGTGCGATGATGACTCGCAAAAGAAGAAAAAAGACATTAAAGCTTGCTAAGGGTTACTGGGGTGCAAAATCAAGACACTTTAAAATGGCTAAACAGGCTGTTATGAAGTCCGGCAATTATGCATATATCGGTCGTAAGCAGAGAAAGAGAGATTTCCGTCGTCTTTGGATTACTCGTATTTCGGCTGCCTGCAAGGCTAACGGCACAAATTATTCAACTTTCATGAACGGCTTGAAGAAGGCTGGCATTGCTCTTAACCGTAAGATGCTCTCTGAAATTGCAATTTCAGACCCTGCTGCTTTTACTTCACTTGTTGAACAGGCTAAGAACGCTTAATTTAACTTACTTTGTAATTGCGTTTGGGTTATCCCAAACGCAATTGTTTTTTACAGAAAATTGGATGGTTTTATGACTATACTTTCAAGTAAAGATAATTCTAATATAAAAAATGCCGTAAAGCTCAGAAAAAGTGCAAAATATAGGCGTGAATCTGGACTTTTCATTGCAGAAGGTGTTCGCATTTGTATGGATGCAATGCTCAGTAAGGCACATATTGACACCTTTTTCGCAAGTGAAAAGGCCAGTGAGAAATATGCGGATGACTTTTCAAATCTGCAAAAATATTCCGACAAAACATTCATTGTATCTGATAAGATATTTAATCAGATGTGTGATACAGAGTCGCCTCAAGGATTTCTGTGTGTAATAAAAGCACTTGACAAAACTGCTTGTTTTGATAAAATAAAGACTGGTGACAAGTTTTTGGCACTCGATAATCTGCAGGATCCCGGCAATTTAGGTACAATTCTTAGAACGGCTGAGGCTCTGAATGTTACCGGTATCGTTCTTTCTGCCGATTGTTGCGATATTTACAGTCCTAAAGTTGTAAGGGGCAGTATGGGGGCAGTGTTCAGACTTCCGTTTGTTGTGTCGGATACAATTTCAGGTTATCTGAATGCACACAGTGAACTTGAATCTTATGCGGCGGTCGTATCAGCGTCGGCTGATAAGATTACAACGACTCCCTTTGTTTCACCTTGCATTGTTGCAGTAGGTAATGAAGGAAACGGTCTTAAAGAAGAAACAATAAGTGCCTGTAAACATAAAATTACTATTCCTATGGAGGGAAGAGCCGAGTCGCTTAATGCCGCCGTTGCGGCGTCAATAATAATGTGGGAAATGATGAAATGATTTCGCGTAATGCCTGTTACTGGATTTGGATTACACTTTCGATAGGCTATAATAATCCAAAGGTAAAGAGAATATCCGAAATGTATTCCGATGTGTCTGCCTTTTATTACGGCGGTATTTCGGAGTGGCGTCTTTGCGGAATTTTTTCACAAAAAGACCTTGAACGATTTTCTTCAACCGGTCTTGATGACGCTAAGAAAATCGTAGACAGATGTATTGAATGCAATTATTCGATATTATGCATTGACGATGAATTGTTTCCGAAATGTCTTTACAATATTGAATGTCCTCCTGCTCTCATATATGTAAACGGTGTTATGCCTGATATTGACAATACTTTTTCAATCGGTATTGTCGGTACTCGCAGAGCAACTAAGTATGGAATAGAAAATTCCTACCGTTTTGCATATGCACTGTCAAAATACGGAACAATTATAGTCAGCGGAGGCGCATTAGGTGTTGACGGTGCGTCGCACAGAGGCGCACTTGCTACGGACGGAATTACAATTTGTGTCAGAGGTTGCGGACTTAATTGTTCATATCTCAGGGAAAATTCAGACATTAGAAGTACAATTCCAAAAAGAGGTGCTGTCATTACAGAGTATCCGCCTGATGAAACACCGAGGAATTACTATTTCCCTGCCCGAAACAGAATTATAGCCGCTTTATCGGACGGATTGCTTGTTATGGAAGCGGGAAAAAAGAGCGGTTCGCTTATTACCGCAAATCTTGCCGCAGAACAAGGCAAAACAATTTTTGCTCTGCTCGGAAATAACAGCCCTCAGAATGAAGGTTCAAACGCTCTTATTAAAGAAGGTCTTGCAATACCCGTTACCGATTTTATGGACATACTCTGCGAGTTTGACAGCCTGTATGCAACCACTGATGATGAATTTGATATTGACAATATTTCTCTTGCTGATACGGGCAATTTTCCTGTTAAAGGTATAAGAAAACAAGCTTCTGCAAGAATTTATGTTAATAAACAAAATGATCAACAGCCGGCTAAAACCGCAGTGCCGTATGTATCAGAAAAATCAGAAACGGTTGTGCAAAAACCTGTTCATAAAGAAAACTTAAATTTGCCAAAAACAGCTCAGGATGTATATGAATACATCGGTAATGAGCCTGTTCATATAGATAAAATTTCAGCTGATTTGAAAATCCCTGTGTTTAAGGTGCTTACCGCACTTACGATGCTTGAAATGAAAGATCTTGTTTCGGCACTACAGGGAAGAAATTATATTTTAAAATGATATTTACCGAATATTCTTATTCGTTATCCGATATTCCGTTGCCCTTTTACACATAACAGGGCAGAAAGGCAGTGAAAACATATGTCAGATTTAGTAATTGTTGAGTCACCTGCTAAGGCAAAAACAATTAAAAAATACCTTGGTAGCGGTTACGAAGTTGTTGCCTCAATGGGTCATGTCCGTGATTTGCCTAAATCAAGATTAAGTGTTGATATAAAAAAGAACTTTGCTCCAAAGTATGAAATTATAAAAGGAAAAGAAAAACTTGTTGATGATTTAAAATCAGCCGCTGAAAAAAGCGAGCATATTTATTTAGCAACCGACCCTGACCGTGAGGGAGAGGCAATTTCTTGGCATCTTGCCTATATTCTCGGTTTACCCACAGATGAAACTAACCGTGTGGAATTCAATGAAATTACAAAATCCGGTGTTACAAACGGTATGAGCAATCCGAGATCAATTAATATTGACCTTGTAAATGCTCAGCAGGCAAGAAGAATTCTTGACAGACTTGTCGGTTATAAACTCAGTCCGTTTATTTCTCAGAAAATCAGAAGAGGTCTTTCTGCAGGACGAGTTCAGTCTGTTGCTGTAAGGATTATTGTTGACAGGGAAGAGGAAATCAGAAAATTTAAACCTGAGGAATACTGGTCGATTGATGCAAAGTTCATCCCAAAGGGCAGCAGAAAATCTTTTTCTGCATCTTTATATTCCGATGAAAACGGTAAGATTAAGATTACCAACGGTGAACAGGCTGATAAAATTGAGGCTGATCTTCAAAATGCCGAGTATATAATTACAAAGGTTAAGAACGGTACAAGAAAGAAATCTCCTGCACCTCCGTTTAT
>OJNH01000744.1_pt1 | contig 28095 bp, 17 predicted proteins | sample 1597361 | NCBI WGS metagenome assembly OJNH01 (sample SAMEA2452136, study PRJEB22498) | human gut metagenome | biome: human feces; feature: human gut; material: feces | place: Australia | collected 2012
AGAATGCCTATCAGACTTTTTTTAAAGACCGTTCTCTCTACTACGCAACCTTCCCAATCCGCGAGCAAGCCGAGAAGGGTGACGTTTGGAACTATCAGCTAAAACATGTCTATGTGGTGGCCCTGCTCAACTATGAGATGAGCGATCCAGCCTTCTCTACAGAAAGCATCAACCACGACATCGGCCTACTTGACAAGCAGACTCATCGTGTGTTCAATGATAAATTGACTTTCAAGTACGTTGAGATTTCGAAATTCAACAAAAGTTTAGAGGAGCTTGAGACCAATTATGACAAATGGCTCTATGTCCTTCGCAACCTCTCCCGCCTTGATAGCCAGCCAGACTATTTGCGCAATGAGATATTCAACCGCCTGTTCTCCGAAGCCGAGATAGCCCAATTCTCCAAAGTCGAGCTCCGCGAATATGAGGATAGTCTCAAAGCCTATCGCGATATTAAGAACTCATTGGATACTGCAAAAGCCGAAGGTCGTGCTGAAGGTCTTGTTGAAGGTCGTGCTGAAGGTCGTGCTGAAGGTCGTTCAGAAACTCTTGTTGAGGTCGTCAAAAACCTCTTGTCAATTGGTACACCCATTGATAGTATCATGAAGGCGACGGGCATGACCGAGGAAGAAATCAAATGTTTGATGTAGCATCTCTTCCCAGTACCAATAGGAAACATATCCCCATTCGAGTGGCGGCATAGCGCAGAGCGATACTGCGATGGGGAACAATGTTGTATTACGGTCCGAATGACGGAAAAGTATTAACGACAGATTAGCGTCCGATTAACGGCGATTAATGTGAATACCCTTGGCAGTTTGACTGCCAACCATACCCTCAACGTCTCTCGACCCTGAGTCGAGACTCCGTATTAAACGTATAACCCCTATAAACAGAAATGCAGAACAATTTTTCAACAAGCAGTTATTATTTAAACGCTACTCACTAAGCGAACAGCATGGCTGCGCAACGGGAGGTAGCTTCCATGTTGTTGCATCCATACTCGCGGGAACAGAAACTCCAACAAATCAACTCACTGCGCCAGAAGCCAGCTTTAAAAGAGATTGTCAACGAGCAGAGGCGCAAGCAGCAGTTATAGAACAATGGGCTAAAACTACAGGCTGTTGGGTTGTTTTTAGAAAAACCTCAAATCCGCAACTATTAGGACTTAGTGCGTTTTTTGCTTGCAAAGCGAGAAACAATCATCTTGACGCACATGTTCTTGTGCAGCAGAAACGTCTCAGGCACTAAAGCCCCTTACCCCACAAAGCGACTTGAGGTAATACACTAGTTTAACCAGAAAGGCGTGGCTTTAGCCAAAGCCTGTCTGGAACAACCTGGCGTAAGCATAGTTGTCAGTATAAATGTTCAACACATGCCTTCGTGATGTCTTGATCCATTTTGCCGGGACGGAGACAAACTTGAAAACAAAGGTCTTGACTCGGCTAGTGGCTCGCAATCCAAACTTTTGGGTCTCCAACCTCTGCATGACGGCTTTATAGAAATTTCTGATGAGGGCTGTCATGAGCAAGAAAACCGTATTCTGTGACATGAATGATTTTGGCAACCGGTTCCATCCAAAGCCATTGTTCATGTCGTCGAAGATTCGCTCCTTGCCACCACGAAGGTTGTAGAACTCCACGATGTCTCTTGCGCTCGACTCGTAGTCGTTGGTCAATATGCACCTGTAGATGTATTCTCCTTCCCAAATGTCAAGCTCTCTCCGTTCTTCTTTGTCGCTGTATGACAAGACGATATAACATTCCCTTCCATTTCTCAACAAGGATGGAGTTCAACTCAAACTCGATGCCATTGATCTCGACAGACTGCCAGTCCGTCAAGGAAAACATGGTGTCGTAGAGGAAAGAGCACCTGTTGGCGCGGATATAAAAATGCTTGCAATGGGCCTCCACCATTCCCACAATCTCTTCCGAGCACGAGCCGCAATCCATGCGGGCACGAGCAACATGCACTCCCGATGCCTCCAGTCGCTTGAAGATTCTTTCCAAAGTCTCTTTCTGGTTAAAGCGCACGTTGGTATTGCCATCCCTGTTCTCAATGCCGACAATCACGTCGCCGATGACCGCAACGCCAGGACTGTAGCCCAAGAACTTCTTGTAGGTGGGCTTTGCGTCATACTTTTCCGTCTCTATGAATTGATGGTCAAAGTCAAAATCGTATTCAAACCCAGCCTTCAGCTGACCAGTTGCAAGTAGGGCATTGAACAACAGACTGTTCATTTTATCCGCAGTATTGAAATCATAGACTCTGCCAGAAGCTGACTGATAGGTGGTGTTCTCACAAGTTAGTTCCTCGATAGCGCGCAATATGGTGTCCGCACTGCAAGTGCGAAGGGATGGATGAAGAGACAAATGCCTCACGAGGTGAGTTGTCACATCTTCGACACATGAGCCGCCACAAAGATAGACGCACATCAAAGAGCGCAGGATCTCGCTATACTGATAGCCATACCATTTGCATCTCGTCCCCAAGGTGGAGTCTATGGTTTGAGCCAAAAGAGCATCAAAATGCTCCATGATTGGAAAAATTCCTTCCAAAGGAGTGAGTTTCTTGGATTTTATTTGTACATTTGTCATGTCATTCGGAGATTTTGCTATACTTCTTTTGCAGCACTAAGGTAGGTGAAAAATCTGACATGGCAAAGTCCTGAGTAACTTTTTGTTGATCAGGTACTTATAAAAAATGCTAACTCATAGTGCTGCGGAAATTAGGTTAAATTCAAATCAATAATTTTATGATGTCCATAAACCAACAAGAAGAAGCATTATTTCAAGAATGGTCTAATGCCCTTGAAGTAACTATGGATGAATTTGTCAGTGACGGACTCCTTTTTCATGACGGCTTGATTTTTGATGGAGCGAATTGGGTTAGAACATGTTCTGGTAATAATACCGAAATTTGGAATAATTCATCAAGACGCCTTTTGATAATCACAAGGGATCAGCCAAGTGATGATGGTAATGTATGGGATGTAAGAGGTGAAACCCCATATTCACCAGATGGTTACTCTCTCAAAAAGATACCAATGCTAAAATGTCTAATACCATGGGCATATGCATCGTTGCTTTATGACAACGAAACTCAAGGTATGTGCCCTAAAGATGAGATTAGTAAAATTGGTTTTTGGATGACGGCACCAATAGCTAGAATAAATTGTGGCAAAGTAGCAGGAAATAGAGTCAAAGATGGAGGATGTCCTCGTAAAAAAGTAATTGGATATTTAAAGGAAGGCAAGACTTTTATTCTCAAACAACTAAAGATATATGACGCAAACATAATCCTATGTTGCTCAGGATATGATACGCAATCAAATCAAATTATAGATTTTATAAAGTCAAACTATTTGCAAGATTTAGCCCAAAAAAATAATTACATTTGGTTTTCTGTTGCTCAAAAGAAAATTATTATAGATTCGTATCATTTCAGTAATAGATACATCAATTCGTATCAAGAAGCTAAATATATCAGAGACAGTATTTTGGAAGCAAAATCCAAAGGATTTACTATTGATTAGTAAATACACGTTAGTATTGCTGAAAACGGAGGATATCCACCCACCCCAAACGGGGATATCCGCTAAAGCTTCGTATAACACTTCGGGATGCCTCCACAATGAAAGCATCCCGAATTTCTTTTTATCCTTCACTTATTTCCCAACCAAGATTTTCTACTTGATGTGCGAAATTACTAAAAATATCACCCCACTCTTTGCAGACGGCAAACTTGATACCATCGGCCGAAGTCAGGATGTCTTTTGAATCAGTGAAAGTAATCGTTTTATCTGAACTGAGCAAATATTTTGCAAGATAATTTCTTAGTTATCAATAATTTGTCTTAAATTAGTAGACCCTAATTATAAATATGGCTGCCTATACATTTGTGTAGACAGCCATATTCTTATTTTGAGTATATTATTATTCTGCGCTGAACAAAGTCCATGTCAAACAATTCAGACCACCGCCACAATTAGTGTTCACATCGGAATTCTCTAGAATTTGAGTCATATCACAATCTATAAGCTCTACTTCATAAGAAGCTCCAAAGGCTTGCTGGATTTGTTGCACAGCTGCTTTGTCGAGTTCATCCCAATCTAATTTTGGAACGATAATACGTTTACCAACTTGTAGAAAATTAATGTATCCCCAACTTCTTGATTTCAAGAGGCTCCACATCTTGGTACCTTTGATTCCTTCAATATCTCCAAAGTGCAGACGTTCAATATCAAAGTATTCTTTCAGTGGCTCACTCAGACGTTCTTCATCGTCCCAATCACAGTAATTTGTAATCAGGACTTTTCCTTCAGTGATATATCTAACCATTCCATCGGCATGTCCAATCAGGTTTTCATCTTTTCCTTCCCATTCGATTAGAATAAGACGAATCTGATTATCAAAGAATTGGTTCCACCAGTCTGTAAGTTCCTCTTTGGATAGATTGTTCTCATTCAATACTTTGCTACACATGATGATTGTTGGCTTACCAAACTTGTCGATAGCCTTGATCACATTGCCTCCATCAAGAATAAGAGGGATTGTAACAACATTAAGATTAAGCTTGTCAGCCTTGTCAGTATGTACTTTGTGTAGCAACCAGTTTGTGATATAAGCTTTCTGGTCGCTAAGATAATCCGGGCTATAGGTGTAGTTCAGAAAGAGATCATTCGTCAGCTGCACTGGCATATAATCTCTTGACCAGATGTCACGAGTGTTAAGCAGATCATAGTGCTTCAAGGTCGTAACAGACTCTTTCAATGCGGCATACATCTTTACCCTTAACTGAGGATCCAAACCGTTGCTCTTTCCATGTAGAAGACTGGAATAACAAACCGTATTGGTCATGTTATCCGTTATGAAGTTATCTTTTGATATTATCATACCTTAATTCCGCAACACTATTGTAAATTAAACCTTTTAAGTACCTGAGCAACAAAAAGTTGTCCAGGATTTTGCCATGTCGAAGAATTCACTTATCTTAGTGTTGCAAAAACAAACAAGAGAATCCGACGATAGACATGGCAAAGATACAAATTAAATCCGAGAAACTCACTCCTTTTGGAGGAATATTTTCAATCATGGAGCAGTTTGACTCCACATTGTCATCTGTAATCGACTCAACCCTCGGTCTAAGGTGTAGATTGTTCGGTTATCAGTACAGCGAAATCATCCGTTCACTCATGAGTATCTACTTCTGTGGTGGCTCATGTATTGAGGATGTCACTACTCATTTGATGAGCCACCTCTCGCTTCATCCGACACTTCGCACTTGTAGCTCTGATACTATCCTCAGAGCGATAAAGGAGCTGACGCAAGAAAATATTTCATACACATCAGATGCGGGTAAGAACTACGATTTTAAAGCCTTGCCGTCAGAGAATGCGTTTCCGACTTTCTTGCCTAGCTGGATATAGCTATGATGAATAGGGTCGAAGACAATCAGCTCCATCTTCTCCATGTTTGGATTTCCGTCTTCTGCCAGATACTTCTCATCTACAAGAATATTGACGATTTTGGCAATGAGATAATAACCGGTTTCGCTTTCGTCATATTTCTCCTTGATGCGGCACTCCAGGGTCATTGGGAAATCGGTGAACACAGGAGCGTTAACCATAGTCGCTTTCTCGATGTTCCATCCCGTCTTCTCCATCTTCTTCAGGTCGTTCTTGGCAGAAACAATGCCCACGAAATCAGAAGCCACCATGGTTTTCTTGGTAGCGAAGGCAACGGTAAACTCGCCACCAAGCTTCAGGTTGTCTGTGGCGACGTGAACAGTATGAAAGATCTATGGATGATGATGTCGTGATAAATGTCGGGAAAGATTTTGAAAATGTCGGGAAAGAAAAACTGATTGAACTTTCTGAACGTCAGCAGAATATCATTTCTGTTGTTAAATATCATCCGGCAATAACGATTCCGGAATTGGCGCAGAGAATGTCGGGAAAGAAAACTGTAACGACACGTACTATTGAAAGAGATATTGCTGCTCTTCAAGCTAAGGGAATCTTGAAACGTGAAGGCGGTAGAAAAAGTGGTAAATGGATAGTTGTAAACATCTGAATAACCCGAAATCACTTTTATTGTATTGGAAATTAATATTAATTACTGAGCCCACTTTAAAAAGTAAGGCCTGTTTAAAATGTTTATATTTCACGAAAATAATTTCTGATTTATGCTGTTGTCTGGAATATTTTTCGTATCTTTACACCGTCAATCAAACCGAATGACTATGTTTAAAAAGACAGATCCGAATCCTCAGTTAGATATATTCACAGCTCCCTCAATGCAGTTAGGAAGTCGTGCTTCTAAGAAGTATTCTGACCCCAACGCATGGCATAACCAGTTCTATAGCCTCGTGACAACCAAGATTAACGAGGAGATACTCAAGCCTTTGTTCCCAGAAGGCAAGAAGTGCGGCCGCCCAAATGCCTCCATTCGCATTCTCGTAGCTATGTCTGCCTTGAAGGAGGGCTTCGGTTGTAGTGATCGAGAAGTGCGAGTTTGACCTTCTTACCAGAAAGGCTCTTGGCATGGAACTTCTGACAGATGTTACTCCATCAATAGATACCTATTATCTTTTTCGCCGCCGCATCTGCGAATATCAGGAAAGAACTGGTATAGATCTGATGCAGCTCTGCTTCGAACAGCTTGCTGGCAATCAGGTACGTCTTCTCAAGATATCAGGCAAGTGCGTCCGTATGGACAGTAAGCTTATCGGCAGCAATATCGCTCGCCAGTCTCGTTATGAACTGATACATACAACTTTGGTCAAGTTCCTCAAGACATGCACGCTTTCCGACCTATCCTCAGAGCAGGAAGAGCGGGCAAAGGAATACTTGAAAGAGGATTCCTCCAAGACCGTTTACCGTTCTGACTCTGATACGCTTCAGAGCAATCTTGCCAGAATTGGCAATTTCATCATGGAGATGCTGGCTGCTTTCCCTGCCGCTTCCCCTGCACATGATCTTCTTCAACGTCTGTTTGATAAACAGTATGCCGTAAAGGACGGAAAGGCTGTTCTTCGAGACAAGAAGGAGGTAAAGGCTGACAGTCTTCAGAATCCTAACGATCCTGATGCAACCTATCGTGCCAAGAACGACCAGAAGGTGCAAGGCTATGTGACCAACATCACAGAGACTGTTGAGGAAGGCAAGTCTAGCATCATCACTTCCGTTCAGGTTGAGACAGCAGTATTTGCAGACTGCCATTTTCTTCAGGAGGCCGTGGAAAACAGTGAACGTGTCACGAATTCTACGATTGAAGACCTGTATGCAGATGGTGCCTATCAAAGTCCGGACAATCGAGAGTTTGCAAAGAACCACAATGCCATACAGCTCAAGACGGGTAAGATGCAAGGTGGATGCAGATGGGAACTGATACCACATGACGAGGATGGTCTTACCATCAGGGAGATTGCTACTGGCAACACCTACGAGGCAGTCAAAGCCGTCACAAAGCAAGGCTCCAGAAAGCGATGGAGAATCCCATGGAACAACAAAACCGGTTGGCGTTACTTTGAAGACAAAGACATTAAAGCCTATCAGCTAAGGAAGCAGATAGAAAGACTTCCTTTGGAGGAACAGCATAAACGGAATAACGTTGAAGCTGCCATGTTCCAATACAGTTTTCATACACGTAATGGCAAGACCCGATATAGGGTCTTGCTCAAACATCGTATGCATGCATATAGCAGATGTATGTGGATGAACCTCCGAAGGATGGTAATATTCCAGATTTCAACATTTCAAAGATCGATATTTGCCCTTTTCGGGCCTATCAGAGAAGCTTTTGGCTCTTTCATGGCAATTTCTCGAAAGATATTCACCAGCGGAGCCGATTGCTATGTTTCACTCAGAATGACCACACTGGTCATGCTGGATTCAAAATATGCCCCTTTTTAAAGTGGGCTCAGTTATCATACTCTTAGCTTTTAGACAATTCGATGTTCAATATCTCACCATGAGTCTTGTAGTTACCAATGCTTTCGCCTCGGATCACTTTCTCTGCTTCAAGCATTTCACCTTTTCGTATTCTGTAAACAAGGAGAAGATCATTAACGTGAAGGCTGCTGTTTTCACATGATACAACCTTCAGATAGTTCTTTCCTTCATACTCAACAACCACAAATGTCAACTTTCGATTAAGATATTGGATTGTTATCTTTGTGTCCAACTCAAGGGCATGAATATAAAGTGTATCATCGTCAAATCCCCAATCACTTACAAGATTCTTTGATGCTGAATATTCTTCCCATGACTTATGCCCAACATAGAGGGCTATTGTGTTCAATGTATATTCGCTTGCCTTTCTATCATCCTTGATATAATAGAACAAACGCTTTAATGTGGTTACGCCTATAGTACGTCCTGTTTCATCAAAAATGAGGGAAGATAAAATGCTGAAGTCTCCTGCTTTGTCAAACAGGAGACCAGTCTTTCCCTTTAGATCCTCAATAATCGCATTATTCAATATCATATTTCAACCTTAATGAAAGAAAAGTTGTCTGAGATGGTATCGGCAACGACATCTAATTCTTCCTTCTTAGAGTCATCATAGCTTAGTGCCTTAGTCATATCTATCTCCTTATGGAAGCCATCCGAACAGAGGACGAAAATATCCCCAGGCTCAATCTCTATTTTCCTGACTGGAGCAACATCTATCGGATCTTCGCCCATGATGGATTTTGTCACGATAGAGGAATACTTCTCATAACTTGATGCTCGTAAAGTCTTGATCTTTGCAAGTTCATTAACGACAGAATGGTCTTCTGTTCTATAAACTTCCTGACCATCTCGGTACATATAAATTCTGCTATCGCCAAGCCATGTGAGATAAGCACTGCCTCCTGTGACAAAAAGCACAGTGATAACACATCCCATCTTCTGTGCTGCCATAGTCATTCGCTTTAACATTAACGCATCGTTTGCAAATGAAATAGCCTCTTTTAGAATTACTGCAGGAGTGTATTGCAGATAGTTCATCTCAATGAAATCATATATAGCCTCTGAAACTACTTTTGATGCAGTAGCTCCATCCGAATAACCACCCATGCCATCTGCAACGACGAAAACAGCAGAGTTATCGGGAAGGGAACCGTGGATAACGAAATCCTGGTTCACTTCTCGACTTCCTTTGTTTGTATATTGGAATATCTTCATTACTTAACTGCCTGAATTGTATCACCACCATGTTTAGTAACACGTGGACGAATACTAATCTTGATTGGTCTTTGAGTAATAGCCTTGTCCGAAGCCTTGTTAGCCCACAGATATGCTTCACCAGACCCCAAAGCAGCCATCTCTGTTGCTGTAAGGGTCTGTAGCGGGGTAATAGCTTTCTGTACATGCTTCACCCAAGCAGGTGAACTGAATCTATGCATGACTACAATAGAACTCAATTCTATGATTTCTGTTGGAAGACTCATAGGATCCTGACTTGCAATCATGATTGATACACCCTTATGACGCATCTCACGGATAGCTGTAGTAATAGAGCCTACAAGTTCCTTGTCATTCATGTACTTATGTGCTTCATCAAAGACAATGAATTTGTTGAATGCACGTCCATCAACCTTCATGACAGAAGAGAAGATATTGAGCATCACGACGAACAAGCCAAGAGCCTCGTCCTTCTCGATGAACTCATCACGAAGGTCAACAATGATCAAGCGTCCTGGCTTCAAGTATTGCTGCAGCTTGTTGCCATCGGTAATATATTCTTCTGCAAAATCAAGTTTCTGCTCTGCAAGAGAACGCTGTAAAGTGCTCATGTGATTGCTGTTAGCAACACCATTTCGGATATTGACAAGACTCATGTCATTTCTACAAGCCTTCATAATCTGCTTCAACTCTTTGATGTAGGTAGAATCATTACCCATAGCACCAAGCAAGAACATCCAGTCACGGACTGCTAATTCTGATGAATCAAATCCGATTGGGTGAACATCAATATCAGGGTATTCTACCTTTCGGGTTTCAACCTGACTTTCAGGAGCAAGAAGGATAACATCCTTGATGCTACCTGGCTCTGCACCATATTCCGCTTTGAGTTTTGCTAACTGACCAGCTTCATCATTTGGATAGACCATTGATGTAAATTCAGGAGCATAATCCATGCTGTCACTGTAGTGGAAAATAACACTGGCCATTGGTGCTGGCAACAGATTTACCTTAGAGAATTGACGGAGTACCATTTCTGTGATAGAGCCGATCGTATAACTCTTTCCGGCGCCTTGTACACCAAACAAACTGATGGTGTTACATTCATTCAGGTCTAGACCAATGACACGTCCGTTACTGTTCATCTTACCGAGAATACCGAATTGAGGACTATCGCTATTCTTTCCGATAATCACATCACATGATGGCTCTTGATAGTTTGGGTCTACAGACTCTAGTTCCGAAATTGGTTCTACAACAGGTTCTGGTGCAGGAGCAACGACGGGTTCTGGAGTTTGAGAAACTGATTCTAGAGCAGGTTGAGCTGAAGAGTTAGATGGATCATCAGATGCAGGGGCATCTGTATGTTCTGGTTCTGGTTTTGGCTGAGGTGTAAACGACACAGAAGGCTGATCAACTGTTGGTGTTACAACAGGTTCGGCTGGAACTTCCGTTGAAGTTTTCTCTACTACAGGCTTGGCTGTTGGCTTCTTTGGGATAATCACCTCGTACTCTGGATCAAGTTCAGGATTATCTGGTGCAGCCACAGATTGTACAGGAATTACGACATCTGCGTCAAGAGCCTTTGGTGCTGAACAAGTCGGCTCAAAGAAATTGACAAATCCCTCATCCATAGCTTCAAGTACCTCAGTCTTCAGCGAACCTTCAGTATTGAGGATTTCACCAATTATAGGTTCACCCATTGAATAAATGAGGGCATCACCATAGAAGTGTTTCTTCTGACGTTCCATCTGAGTAAAGTCAAAGACAACACCCAGTTGCTTGAATCTGATTGTATATCCATCAGCCAACTTGCTCAGGAATATTAAATAATCGTGAGCAAACTCAGGATCAAGCTGACCATAACGCATTGCACGGCGAATGTAGAACTCCAAGAAAGATTTTAACTCCAGCACCTTGAGTTCTCTGTCAAGACGGTCTGTACCATCAACGGCGATCTCAAAGTGTGAACGGAGTGCAAAGATTGTGTTCTCAATCTGATTAACCATCTTCGCATGAAGTTCTTCTGCATTGTAATGAGCATTGCGACACTTGATTTCTACGACAGTAAAGAGTATCTCTTTTGTAGCAGAATCAATCTTAACCACGAGGTTGTCTGCACGTTCCTTGTTCTCGTTTTCCAAGTCGATGAACAATTCTTTGTGAAGATCGATAGGAATAAGGAATGATTCCTTAGTGATGCCTTTCTTCTCTAAGAAGCGTTTACAGAGAGTAGTTCCAATGACCTCAAATCCCTTGCGTGATGTCGCATTGACCTGCATAATCAAAGAACTACTTACAGAGCGGACATCTTCCAAAATCTGTTTGAAGTTCTCGTATCTCTCAAGGTTGATACCATACTCATGGAAGAGAGGAATCATCAATGCACCAATCTCGCTTGTTGGTTTGGTGGTCAGATATGAAGACACACCTGTAGCATCCTCACAAGGAACGTAATCCAACAGGTAAGGAACATCATTTTCACCGAGACAAGGAAGATCATAGAACTCTGGTCCCATGTTCTTGTCGAAAGTAATCACCCAGTCGCTACTATCATGAATGAATGACAACAGCATCATATCATTTTCTTTCAAACGAAGGGTGGTAGCAGGAACAGACTCCTCAAGTGTTGAAGAGAGCAACTTTCCAGTTGCCTCTTGCAGCCGTGCAAAAAGACTGACCTCCATATTTGCAGACTCAGACACTGGGTTAGGGAGAGTCTTATTTGAATAGTATCTGTTCCAAACGAATGACTTTCCCTCCTTTGCAGCGTTCACTACATCCCTGCAGATAGTTCCATTCAAGTAGAAAGAACGGCTTAACTCGTCAGGACGAACCAATTCTGTATGTACTGCAAAAGGATTAACCAGAAATGAAAGGTGTGCCTGATACTTATCGTGGTCATCAATAAAATCGCTGATTTTATTCAGTGAGAAACGAAGTTTAGGGAACAATCTGTTTGCGGATGCCTGTGAGAACACCTCAGCTTCTACAGCAGTTCTTCCATAGCCTTCAGGATCAAGCAACTCCTTGAATGCTTCACCTGACTGAAGCATGTTGTCATCAGTGAACAGACGTATCTCGTATGTCAGATCAAGACCAAGCCCGATCTTCTCAAGTTCAATGAGTGCCTGAGCAAATACAGCTGCATCACCGGCATTAAAGAGGTTGATGACAAGTTTGTCTGTATATGGATGAGACAAACCATAGTTGAACAGATGACGAACAACAAGTTCCTTGCTCACATCACTATCAATCTGCTTCTCACGGGCAACATTAAGCAGCATTGCAGTATAAGACTTCAACTGACGGTAGCCAGATACAAATGCTTCTTCACGACCATATGATGGTTGTGCGTATGCGCCCCAACCGAATGTGATTTCTCCAATATACTGATATGCCTCCTGTAATGAGTTTTCGCAGAGAACAAGAGGAGCAATCTCCAAAGGAAGCAATCCCATGAAGAGTTTATCCAGCTTTCTGTACCATGCCTTGCGATATTTGGGATACTCCAATGTTTTCTCCTCCCAATCCTGATACAACTCATACAAGTTGATCATCCATGCCAGTCGTAATGGATGTAGCGGGGCAATGAGTTTTACTTTGACATTGCTGCCATCTGGCATTTCTACAGTCAAAAGAACTGTATCAAGATTTTGCAAACTGATAATCTGCTCCTCACTCAATTCAGTCTCCTGAATATTTCTCAGCCAAGAGTCATATTCAGCAAGATAGCCTTTGACAAGACCAATAATAGCAGTGAAGTCTGTAGTACATGTAAGACCTGTCTCATTATCTGCTGACTCACGGATAACAGAGAACAATTCCTGACGCAATGCTGTCAATTCATCAGAAATATTCAGATTCTTGGCTGCAACGAACAGAGGATGTTGCTTAGCTGTATCTGTTGGATTCAGCAACTTGGTGTCAGTTGGATTGCCGCTGAGCAAAGCTTCAACATGACCAAATTCATCACCGTTGCTGAGGAATGTGGTTTCCAACTGAATCAGTTTCTTTGGCAACTGAATCTGATAAGCATAAGCCGCACCAAAGTCAAACTGATAGGTATTATTCAAAGTTCCTTCTATCCAGAGACTTCTGTCTGCACCACCTTCAGGGAGTTCCAGTACTTCTTCCTTTGAAAGATGTGTACTGCGATAATGGATAATTGCCTGAGTATAGCTATTAACCTTACCACGTTTGTCGACTTCACCTTCTCCTGTATATTCGTCAGTGGTAATTGTGAAGCTCTCTGATTCGTTACAGTATGCCACATGCTGTTCCAGACGGTATTGCTCCATCTGAAGGTTCGGATTCTGTTCCTTCGCATCAAGCCATGCAGCCTGAACACGTTCTTCCTTGAACACCTTTAAAGTGTCAAGAACAATGCCGTTCTCATCAAGGGCACGGACACGAAGCATATATTCTCCCTCTTCAAACATTCCAGACGCTATGTTCAATGATAGTTTACGAGAGGCACGCTTGTTTGTACCGACCTTTGCTTTCTTGACAACACCGACCTCAGTAAAGTCATCGATGTTGACGAATGCAATCTCAAATGAGAAGATGTCAGGATTGTCTTTGGGAGAAGGGTCTGTTGTAATCGTGAATGACACCTTGCCCTTCTTGTCTTGTGGGATGGCAAGCAACAGAGCACCCGTATCTGCATCACGGACAAGTTCTTTCTTTGGATCCTTGCCAGAAGTTATATCAACCATAACCTTTACAGGCTTGCTCTCATTGTCTTTGTCTATCCAAGGCAATATTGCATAGTTGAACTCAGGATGATAATCATGAATGCTCTCAAAGAGAGATTCTGCATCCTCGATGTTGTCAGTAGAAGTTAAGAATACCATCAAATCCTTCTGAACGGTATTTCTTACCAAAGGGAGACTAACAATTCTGTCAGCTGCCGTCAATGAGAAGTCTGCCATTACAGATGAAACTTTCTCTAAATTGATCATGAAGCGTCTTCTGATGGCACCTTCATTCTTAATGAGATCCTTGTCTGGGAGCATACCAAAGAGGTATAAGCCGTTACCCCAAGCTTCATCGGCATACTGCTTCGTCTCCAGGTATAGGAGATAGTTGATGACTGTTGTTCTTGCAGGCTTAATCTCCTTAAAGAGGTCTGTCATCTGCGTCCAAAGATATTCCTTCTCCTCAGGTAATTCACTTATGAGTTTATATACAAAGGAATCCTGCAGTTCAGCTACCGACAGATTCTGGAATGTTGCATCACCATAAGAGTCTTCTGCTGATGTTCGGCTGTTTGAAGGTACAAGAATCAGTACCGATTTATCTGGATTATTGCGTAATTCAATAAGCTTTGTTGCATGGATGTACTCGTCACCTTTCTCTGTTTCTGAGAGAATATAAACTTCCATTCCACTGTTCAAAGGACGAAGCAATGGAAGTAAGACACGAAGTTCCTTCATAGCCAGACCTGTAATTTTCATACAGTGTCCAGGCTTGGCAGACTTCAACTTTTGTGAATACGCTTCAACAACATGTTGAATGAAACGTTCGTAATATAGAGTTTTTATATTTTCCATTAGTCTTCCAATTTATAACGTGGTCGAATCTTTTGAAGGATACATGCGTCACTCATATCAGTATAGAATCCAATCTGACGAAGTTTGTTTTTGAACGCATCCATGTTTACTCTGAATGCGGCATTCATCTCTACGTCAGCATCGGCAAAACGCTCTTCTCCAATTCCGTTGATGATGAGTCCATAACGCTCACGGATGGCACTTGCTAACTCATCAATAGAGAGAGAACGAGTTTCATAACCTCCATTAGCTCTCTCTTTAAGAACTAACAGCTGAACTAAAGTTTCGAGCAACTTGCTGCCTAAAGCTCCTCTACGAGGATGACGCTTTGAACGGCTGTCAGCCAACAACATAGAAGAGCTATTCTTCATGCAGACTGCATCAACGAATTCATGAATGTACTTATACTGACTGGCTCCCAAATTAGATTTTTCGAGTACATGCACAAACATGTCGAAGTAGTCTTTCTCGGGGAAAAACTCCAGTATTTCATGGAAGTCGTTCTTGTCAAACTCCTTTTCGTCGCTGTTTGGAAGGCTGTCCTCAATATCATTGAGTTCCTTCTCATAGTACTCTCCCTGCTTATTGTTATCTTCCTTGAGAATGCGGAATGCTTCATCTACATCACAGCGCTTTCTTTTCTGGATAATATCGACCATGTAGGTGGCACGAATATACTTGCCATAGCTGTTCTCCATGCGCTCTATATCCTTGCAAGCATACTGAGAGACAATGCTGTCAAGATTATCTGTCAGATCAACGACCATTGACCAGTCGTCTATAACATTACGAGCACCTGCATCAACCATCTTTGGCAACAGATACACTACTTTCATTGTATAAAGAGCCAGATGAAGACCGCAGAGAATTCGCAGATAGTCAATAAATACTGCTCTTGGCAATTTTTCTTTATAGAGGAGCAATCGACGAACATCATCGGTAAACAGGGCTGCCTGTTTCTCCAGAAGTGGTTTTGGAATAACATCAACATCCTTGTTCATACTCTTGCGCTCACGCAGGGGCTTGGTAATATGGAGAATACCTGTTGTGTCAACATCAAGATCCTCCTGGGTGTTGATTTCGCCAGATGCCTTATCCCAACCTTTGCTGAGATACTTTACCAATCCCTTCATGACTTCAGGATTGCTCTTTAACATCAGATACAACTGATCTGAAGCACGATAATCACGACAGTACTTTCTGTTCTGCACACGGAAACTCAATAGGTGGAGTGGTTTCAGTGTTGACACGTGCTCCTTGATGACATTACCTCGGTTTACCAATTCCAAAAGTGAACTACGAAGCCAGTCTTCAACACCATCAGGATTATCCTTCACACCTTTGATTACACCTTGCTCCTCAAGCGTGTTGAGATTGGATTTCAAGGTGTCTATGGTATATTCTTTTCTGAATGCTAACTGGACAGGTTGTCCATCGGCATACATTTTGATGAACAAGTTAGTAAGAACACGATCCAGTCTTACCGACTTGAAGTCAACGTAAAGCAATTCTTTGTTCAAGAATGCAACGGTACCTTTCTTTAATTTCAGTATCATAATCGTATTCTTTATGCGTTAAGAGGTTCAATAACAATATGTTTCTTGTCATCGAGGCGAACTATAGTAAACTTTCTGTTGTTCTTAGTGACAAGGATTTCTGTATAGGTCTTTGCCTCTAATAGATTCTTGAAAATCTGTAGTTCAATGAATCGGCCTCGAAGGTCGTTGACAGAAGGGCTGAAACCTGCACGAATATATTGAAGCATTTCGTAGAGATCAAGACTGACTGTCAACTGGATGAACTTATCTGTCTTATGACGGAAAGTAAGGCTGTCACTTTCATACTCAATATACTTAGTCAGGTGATCAGTCTTATTCACGAACAACTCGAATTCATCCAATGGGAAACGACGATAGCTCTTAGAGATAGGATCGCCGACATTTGAACTTGCTAACAGCAGATACCCTTCAGTCAGGTTTGCATTGTCGCAACCTTCACTCGCGGAAATGGCACAAGCCAGATCCTGCATCGTTTGTTTAAGAGCATTCTCGTCTTCAACACGAAGTTGTTCCTCGAACATACTTGCATAACGATATGGGAGACGTCTGCGGAAATCAAACTTGCCCTCGAAATATTGATGACGGACATAGCTCTTGTGGCGACCTGTTGCTTGCATCCTGATGACATCTGACTTTACCTCATAAGCAGGAATGATAATGTTATTCTCGTTGAAATCATTCAACAGATTACGATTGCGATCACTAAAGATCAGATAATCATTAGCACGCTTTGAGGTATAATAAAGGTCTCGGTCGTATGCTGGAAGAGCAACGCCTGCCACATCTGTCTCACGAAGCAATTTGACCAATCTGTCATTAGAATCGAGAGTAGGAAGCATGAAGTCTTTTGCTGGCCATGCTACTGGTGCTGTTACATTGAAGTAATAATACTGCCAGTAATATTCTGGTAACTGCTCTGTCTGAACATACTCAACTAATTGCTTGACCTCATCACATGAGTAGTCACGTGTAAGCATCCAGGCAATCATAGAACGCAAGTCACGCATGGTGATATGGAGCTCGCGCTTATAAACAATGGTTCTTACAAGCCATTCCAGACGATTGATAACTTCGTCACCAGCACTGCTATCCTGGAATGTATCTACATTATACTTGATATAGCAGCGGTCTGCGATAGGACAACTATCACACTTAGACCATAACTCTGGACGAGTCAATTTCTTAACCTGTTGAGCCAACAGACTTGAAGAATTACCATCTCTTGCTGTTACTGAACGAAGGTTAAGGTTGATGACCATAAGTCCTGGAAGAAGTTCTGCATGACCTTCCTGATAGAAATATTCCTCGATGTTATCCTGAAGCTCTCTCAGCTCTGGACGAGTAGAGAGGAAGTCCACAAGACGACCTTCGTTGATAGCAATCACACGACCTTCATTGGCCAGAGTATAGTCATTCAGACTGTTGAAAGGAGCAAGGAACTGTGCCAATACATCATCGTTGGCCTTGTCATCCTCATCCTGTGAGCCATCATAGTTTGACTCGAAACGTACACCGTTAATAAAGAACTGTGAACCGTTATTGGTATCGAATGATTCCTTATTGGTTCCCTGATCTTCAATTCTATGGATAAAGGCGGTCTTACCATCACCGGCATTACCTGTAATGATAACCAGCTTATATTTTAAATCCTTGATGTCCTGAATAAGCTGTTTATCCAACTTAGTCTTTGAATAGGTCAAGTCATCAAAAACATGTGATTTCGCTCCTGCGCGTGTTCCGCTATTACCATGACGACTCTGGCTATATAGGGAATTGATATAATCCACCGGATTTGCATTGACAGTAGAGGTGTTTATGATAGTTGAAGTGTCCTTCAAAATACCATTTACACCAATCTTCTCTAATACCTCCAACATCTCCTTGGCAGATGTGAATCGCTTATGTCTATCAGTAATGATAGCCTTCATTACAAAGTCAGCAATCTCATCGGTCAACTTATCATTGTAGTTGCGAATATCGGTTGGTTGCATGTGGATATTAGGGCGCATATTGCTTCCTGGCCATGGATAGGCATGTGCAAGGAGCTCATAGATAGTGATACCCAATGCAAATGTATCGGCTGACTTATCCCAGTCAATCTTGTTTCCTGACACGACAAGGTCAGGAGCCATATAAGGGAATGTTCCACCGAATGACTTATCGTCGGTGGTTGTAGAGATATTGAAGTCGATAAGCTTATAGATTTGACGCTTATGCCACATGATGTTGCTTGGCTTAATATCTCTATGATATACTGGGGGATTCTGATCCTCTTGCATATAGCGGAGGGCTTTCAGAATCTGTATTGCCATCTTATATACTTCATCAACAGGAAGACGGAGTTCACCTCTTGTGTAGTCTTGCAGGTTTTCCCCTTCAAGAAGTTCCATCAAGGTATAGAACAGTCCCTGTTGAGTGCGGTCGTTAAACTTGAACTCCACAATGTTAGGATGATGGAGTGATTTTAATGCTTCAAACTCGTTGATGGCATTGTCAACGGAGGCATCACGCTCAAAAATCTTGATGGCAAAATACTGCTTCTGCATATCGTGCCACACCTTGAACACACGTCCGAAACCACCTCTACCAAGAATCTCATGAAGAGTCATAGAAGGAGTAACCTTGACACCTGGCTTCATGTCTTTCAGGTATGCAACCTTTGTCTGACCTGGAATATTATTATCAGGCTGGGTGTTCTGTGCCTCAATGGTTTTCTTCTGTTCTTCATCCATTGATTTGTTGACGAATTCAATAAATTCATCTGCATTCTGCCAACGCTGGAATGGATCAGCAATGATCGTGTGCTTTACAACCTCGTCCATCCATTCAGGAAGGTCTTTAGATACCTTGCTTGGCATGAGATCTTCTGTAAGCACACCTCCTAATGCGGAAGTAAATGTGAGACTACTGTCAAAAGGCAGCTTGCCTGTCATCAGTTCGTAGAAGATAACGCCAAGGGAGAAAATATCACTTCCTGAACATACGTCACCCTCCAAGAACTCAGGTGCTGTATATGGCGATTTAAGATTGGTGTCATGCTTTACTGTGAAGCTGAGGTCAGAGTGCTCGATAAACCATGCCATACCAAAGTTTGCCAAAGCAGCCTTGCCCCCTTCATAAACGAAAATATTCTCTGGGCAAACATTACGATGATATACTTGTTCCTTATGCGCTGCTTTCAACGCATTGGCTACATCAAGGATGATGCTGATCTTATCTGTCTGTTTGAATGTCTTCTGACGAAGCTTACTTCTGAGTGAGCTCTCGTCTTGGTAGCGACTTATCTCATAGTAATAAGTCTGCTCCTCATTCATTCGGCAGTCTGTCTTGACAATATAAGGTGATACGCCGATCTTTTCCTGTGCGAAGCTTGCATTCTGAACAGTTAGGCTCAGTTTCTGCAGTTCTTCAGGACTCTTTCCGGCAACGTCAAGAGGATATTCACGCACTTTATATTGAGCAGTTGCAATAAGCTTCGGAACACAGAGATATTCTGCGAACTCCTCTGTCTCTTGAAGAACTTCTTTAATCAGGTAGTTAAAGATCTCTTTACGCTCTGTACGCCTGCGTTCTACGGATTGACCAGAGAGCAAGTCAACAAGCTGTGACTGAATATTCATAATCATTCCTGAAGTACGACCTACAAGTTCAGGCTTGGTAAGGAAGTCTATCAGTTCGCCACCCAATGTGAATGTCTGCTTGTAGCAATCACATTGAGGATCCAAGCCAAACTTAGACTGCTGAGGATGGCTTAGGGTTACAGCTGTCAGTATCTGCCCGAAACGCCAGTCCGGGTGCTGATTCTTTATCTTGCTTGCGAGAATACGGCTCTTCAACCCCGCAGTCTTATGAGGATTTGCTACCTCTTGTCCACTACGGAACCAAGCCCAGTCATCTCCTTCGAGATTACCAGCCCAATCCTTATTCTCAATGTGATAAACAGCATGTGGAGCTACCACAATACAGTCATACTCCCAATACTTCATCACTCGGTTAGGGCCGGTTATAGATATATTGAGATTTGGAATGACTATATAGTTGTTTGGCAACTTCACACTCAGAAAGTCAAGCAAACGTTGTTCACCAACATTTACTGGACCATCGTCATGTAATGGTTTTCTCAGTTGTGCCATATTGTTTCATATTATATGAGTACTTGCCACTCTCCGTGCTTCCTTCCGCCAACACGTTTAAGTAGGCCTTTCTTCTGTAGTTTACCGATAACGAATTTCACGCCACCTAAAGATAAATTGCTTATTGCATCTACCATTTCGCAAATGGTTGCCTTTGGATTCTCTATTAAGAATTTTAGTACTTCTTCTTCTGAAGAATCCAAATTCTTTTGGATAGTGGAATTATTCTTTTGGATAGTATCTGAGTCCTTTTGGATAGTATCTGAGTCCTTTTGGATAGTGTTACTATCCTTTAAAGGCTTCTTTTGGGTAGAAGATTCGCTCTTTTGGGTAGCTCTCCAAATCGTAACCTTAAATTGGTTAGCAGACACTTCATTGTCAAAGTCGATGTGATTGTCCTCTCGCATTGCACGAACAATTCCCGAACCCAAACCACGATAAATCATCGTCTTGGCTGCGAAACCTGCCATCAGAGGGTTACGTTGACGAGAGACACCGAGTTTTATATCATCTACAGTTAGTCCACCATAAAGACAACCAGGGTTGATGATTTCTATGCGGTCGTTGAAGATCAGCAACCGGATAGCGGCATGGTTTAGCAGATCAAAGTGCACCAAGGCGTTTTGAAGTAACTCTTCTAACACTACCTCAGGTATTTCGAGGATTCCAACTGAATTAAAATTCTGTCCTTTCTGTTCATGATGCAGATAAGATTTTAGAAAAGCCATACCTTCATAGAACATTCTTGGCAAAGTGCCGGATATGTCACGGCTGTCGATATAGTTGGTATCGCCAAGTTCGTTACCGGCAAATACGACAGCTTTGATAACTACCGAACGTTCATATTGTTGTGGGTTTTTACCAAAGAAGAGTACTCCAGCACGTGTTAGCTCGCCATTCTGCTTCAAAATGCCTAATGAGCGGAGCATTCTCTCCAATGGTTGATCAAAATCTTCTATCTCCCTGCCGTATACTCTTTTGAAATAATCCCGCACATACGCTATCTCTAAGTCATTCATTGACGAACCTCTTTCGCCATCTTCTTCGGGATGATAATTGCCTGTAGTTTGAAATAAACCAAGAATTTCAATATTTTCTGTGATACGACGCTTGTCAGCTCCTTGCTTTACCCAGATTTCTCCGTTGAGGTTTTTGTAGGGCTTGTTCTTGCCTTCCTCGATAGAACATATAAGGAAATGCTTTTCACCAATACGCACAACTTCTGTATCTATATAGATTGTTGGGCGCACTTGTTCATTGGCTGCATTACCAAGTTCACGACTGATAACTTGTATCTCGTCGTATGACAGACCTACAAGTTTACCACTTTTATCTTCCACACCAAAGAGGATTACTCCGCCCTTAGAGTTAGCAAAGGCTATCATTTCCTTTGCTATTTCCTTCTGCGAAGTAAACGCTTCCTTAAACTGTACTTTAGTGGTCTCGCCACAAAGACACAGGTCTTTAAAAGTATCTTCAGTCATAATGCAATCCTTTAATGTTTATTCCACTTCTCGATTTCTTGCTCGACCAAATGTATAGCTAATAGTTCTTTCGTGTTAGATAAATGTAATTTTGTATGTGCATCTTTTACCATTTTATCAATCTCTAACATCTTCTCTAAGTTTATAATAGGAACTGGATATTCATACAAGAACGAAGGGTTGGGGTAACATTGTTTTGTACCATAATGGGAGGCTCTTATAAGCCTAAAACCATAATCAGACGATAGCCAAGCAAATAAATAGCCAGATGGAACTGACTTGTTAGATTTCATTCTAAAGAAAGCGCTCGAAACGAGTTGGCCTTTAAGATCTTCTCCTACATAAACCGCCCGACAGAAACTTTCACCTTCTCCAAGTGTACCAATTTTTGCAATAAGTATTTCACCTTCTTGTAACAAATCCTTTGCGTATTTTTTCTTTTTTACGACCCATTTACCTCTTACTATTTGATCGAAAATGTCAGATTGGTTAATGAGCATAATGCCATGTCCTTCTTTAACTTCATTCACTTCTATGCCTGATGACGACCATAATTTCTTATCGTCAAGTGCATCGAATAAACGAATATGTTTTCCCTTTCTAACTTCATCAATGATATTGACTTGGACTCTTTCTGAATAATTAAAAGCATGAAAACTTAAGCTACCTAGGTCTTTGATATTTTTTACAAAAAAAGAGACTTTCCTATCGTAGGTTCTTGGACCAAAATAGTTATAATCTTCGTCTGTCAAGTCACGTAAACCTGCCTCTTTTTTTAATAATTTTCGTGCTTCGCAGAGAATCTTTGACGATTCTTCTCTTAGTCTCGCCGCTTCTTGTATCAAGTCGTTTACTCCTTCTTGAAAGAATTCTGCAAAACAAGGTACTTTGATGTTTCGTACATGTTCAGCATTGATATGTTTGACTACACCGCCAAATTGAGATTGAGTAAGTTGGTTATACCCATATTTCGATGCTAAAAAAGCATACAGATAGCCCCGAAGAATTTTTTCGTCATTGGGTACAATTCTAATTAAATCGTGAGTTGCTATATGGTTTTTAAAAGAAGAATTGGTATATGTAACATTGCCAATAGTTCCAGAACAAGTAACTACTATCCAATCTTTTTTCAGCATAAGATACGACAAAATAGATGCTTGTTTTTTAGACAAGTATCTACCTGTGTCCAAATTAGCCAATACCGTATCTGATGCGGCTAAATAAGGAATGCCATGTTCTGCATCTTTTACGAAAATGCGAGAAAAAATATTTCCAAGAAATACATTTTCTGTAGCATCCGCAATCGACACTTTCTCAAAAGGTACATTTTTAACTTTTTCTCTAAGAGTGATAGCATCACTTAAATGAAAAGAGGGATCAAATCTTTGAGTAGAATGTACGTTTTTTGTATTTACAACATTATATTTCATACTTTTCCCTCCTTAAACTCCTTATACGCCTTTGCCACCTTTGGCAGGTCATCCGCCAAGTGCTTGATGCGCTCTCTACGTTGTCTTACTATCTCACGTCCATTATCAGCGTAAGTGAGCCATTTCTTATAATGTTCAAACAGAATTTCTGCTCCGTCATCGTCTTTTTCGTAAACAGGAACACCACGACGGTCTTTGCCTACTTGTTCTACGATTGCCATAAACACATCGTAGTCCTCGTCCTCAATAGGTACAAGCATTTCTGCGTCTGTCTTCTTTTGTAGGAAGAGGAGAGAAGCCTGTACGCCTACCTGTGGCAAGAATGTTTCTACTGGCAAGTCCACGCTGGCAAGCAACTTGAAATGTTGCAGAATCCACAAACGTACACCCTCTGTATTCGGATTGCCCAAAATGCCATCAGGCAACACGATAGCCATCTTGCCACCGGGTTTCAAGAAGTTGTAGCAAGCCTCTATGAAAAGCACTTCTGGAGCTTTGCTGTTCAGCTCGTAACGTGCAGCAATCTCTTGATCTACTTCTACTTTTGTGCCAAATGGTGGGTTTGTAAATACCATATCAAACTTACCATGTGCATTGTTTTCCGAAGTGCCAAAATGGAAGTCTCGATCAGCACTATGCTTGATGCTTTCGTTTACAGCTTCGGCAATGTGAGGAACGTCTGGTTTGCTACCATAAGGATAGTCGAGCGAGTTGATGTTATAGATATTTGAATGTCCGTCACCAGCCATCACCATATTCATACGTGCAGCCTTCTTCAAATCCGGGTCGAAATCGAAACCGAAAATCATCTTCTCGGCATACTCACGCACAGCATCATCCACTTCAGCAGAGTTTAGTTTGGCTTCAAGATGAATGTCATCCAGTTCAGGATAGAAATTCTTGGCAATCTTATGACGTACATGGTCGAGCACCATCACGAGGAAACCGCCCGAACCACAAGCAGGATCGAGCACACGACAATTTTGGTCGGGATCGAGCATCTCAACCATACATTTGATGATATTACGTGGTGTAAAGAACTGACCAGCCTCCTGCTTCAGCGTGTTGCTTACAATGGTTTCGTAGGCAGTACCCTTCACGTCAACCGTAGCATCAAGGAAAGAATACTTTGCCAGTTCGCTTGCTACGAAAGCAAGGCCACGGTCAGAAAGCATAATCTGTTCATTACCGTCGAACACATCCTTGAAGATATTGCTATCCTTCAAATCCTCGAAAATACCTTTGATGCGCTCAGCTACTTCATGCTGTCCTTCTGGCGTGTTTTGTTCTTTTACTCCCACCCAAAAACGACGACGGTAGCTGATACCTTCTCTTGCATCAGAGAAGCGACGTTTTTCATCATAGAGTTTGCAGAAGATAAGGTTGAGAAGTTCCCAAAAGGCCGTTTTCTTCATACCCTCATTACCATAGATATAATCATGACAACGCTTGAAGGTCTTGACAAGCGACTCATTGGCTGGTTTGCGTGGTATAGCTCGCTCGCCTTGTGCTTCAAGGTCTTCAAGAGTTTGTCCCTCGGCTGGGAAATCTGAAATGGCTTCACAGGTTACCTGACCAAAAGCGTCTTCGAAAGCATGCACATATTGCAAGTCTTCACCATTGGTCCAACAGGCAAACTCGCAGTCCGTGGTACATAAGATGTTTTCTGTAGTAGCTTCTACGCCATTCTTCTTGTCGTTGGACTTTACCTTGGCATTCTTGGCAACAATGATGAAACGGATGAGTTCGTCAGCATCATGAGCGTTCCCAGCATTGAAGATAGCCAAATCCACCTTCTGTGTCTTTGTCTTTGCGCTTTCCGCATCATCATACTTCACCTTATAGTCACGCTCCATGTCTTCTGGCGCGAAGCCATACTCTTCTGTCATCATCGCAATCATCGACTGCAATGTCATCTCCTTATCAGTTGCTTTCACTACACGATTGGTGAGTGAGCATACCATTTCGTTTTCTCCAAGAACTATTTCGTTCTGAGAAGCTATATTATTGTCCGAGTTTGCCATATCGTGCAAAACTATGTTTTTAAATCCATACAACCATATCCATGTTAGTCCATCTCTTGTGCTCATCCTTTAATAGTCAAAACAATGAAACTAATTTGATCGGATTTGGTCAAATTGGAGTTTTATTTTCTATAAATAATTATGTTTTCCTCCTTGTTGGGAACGAGAAGGGCCTTCACGTCAACTTCAAGACATGACGCTATTTGATACAATGTTTCTAATCCTGGTTGGGCGGAGTTGGTGCACCACTTACTCACCGTAGCAGGATCTTTGCCAAGTTGTTCTGCTAACCATTTGTTGGTACGCTTCTTTTCAGCCAGTACAACTTTGAGCCTATTAAAATCTTTTTCCTTTACCATATTGCTTAGGTTTTACATGCTCTATACCTTTAATACTTAAAACGGATTAATCTTCGTTTTATTGTGAAAGATACGACCATTTATATTGCGTATTATGCAAATATAGTGATTATAACCTGAAAACGAGTATTTTAGGTCATTTTGTTTAGTTAGGGTCCGCTATTTTATCTTGGCCCAGGGAAGGCGGTCGGCAAGCTTGACCCAGCGGTTGGACTTGCTCTGTCCCGAGAGAGACCCTTGGAGTTCAAACAAGTCGTGTATACGGTATTGTGAGTAGTATTTCGTGTCGCACTTACGAGTTTTAACACCCAAAAGCAATCATTTTATCTGAACAGAGCAAATATTTTTACAAGTTAATGGCTTATTTGTCAATAACTTGTCTTAGATTAGTAGACCCTAATTATGATAGGCCAAGCCATGGACTTTGACGTAGCCAGCGACTCATCGCAAGCCATCCACAGCAAGACAATTGCAAAAGTACAAAAAAGAATTGGGATTTACAAGAAAGTCAGAAAGTTCTTACAAATTTCAACAAAATAGTTGATGATTTACTTCTTAAACAAATCAGAATGGGTTCCTGTATCAAGCAAACATAGAATTAACTCATCATTATCATACTTCCATACCAAAACCCAATCAGGAAGAATATGACAATCATTCCATCCTTCATAATTTCCATGCAAAGGATGATTCTTATACTTTGCTGGCAATGGTTCTCCTCTCAACAAAATAGACACAAGTTCCTAGAACAAGGTTTTATCGTATCCTCGTTTGATACATTTCTTGTACGTTTTTTTAAATCTTCCAGAAAGCTGTAACTTATACATAGCTAAGCCTCCAGATAGTTCATCATATCCTCCATTGTATCGAAGTTCTTAACATTGCCCTCCTTTACATCGAGAATTGCCTTGTCTAACTCTGACATTTTAGAGATAGAATTCACTTTGCTAGCAATCCATCCCATTCTTTCTGCCAATTCCTTCAAAAACTGCATATCGGAACTAAGAAGTTGCAAATATATTGTTTGTAATGTCGTATCCATAACACTATCATTTTAATAACACCGCAAAAATATGAGAAAGATTCGGAACTAACAAATATTCTGAGAGATATTTGCATTTATTCTTTTCTCTTCACCCAAACCTTGTGGCTGCCGCTGCCCGTCGAATCTATCGGCGAGGTTCGGTCGGCGGTGATTTCCTTCAGCTCCAGGGAGGCGGCGGTGCGGCTCAGGTTGTTGATGCAAGCATAATCAGAGAGGGTAATGAGGCCATTGGTTTCTATCACTTCCAGGGCACGGGCGATGCGTTCTTCCCTGGAATAGAGCTGCTTGCGAATCACCTTCACGCCACCCATGTCTCGCTCCAGGTCGCGATCGGTTTTATGCTTCACACTCTTGAGAAATTCAGGAGACGCCTTGAAGTTGATGTCCTTCACGCCCACCTTGCGATACGTCATCTTATCATCTTCACTCTGCATTTCCGTAGGCTTATCGTCCTCGAAACCGAGGGAGAGCGAGAAGGTGCCGATGCCTTCTATATTTACATTGTAGCCCATGGAGAGCATTTCTACCAGCATATCAGCCACATCAAGCAATACTGCCTCCGTGGTACTTTCCGAAATACCACGATGGTAGCTCTGCATCCTCTTGATGAACTCTTTCCTGGATAGTGTTCGATTGGTCACTATCTTGGGATAAACTCTGCGCTTGCCTTCATTACGCATGTCAGTTAACTCTTGCAATTTGTACTTTGCCATACCGATTCCTTTCTTATTAAGATTGTTATCACTCCATATTGAGACAGCCATTACGGTCAAGAGTAATGATGATTGCTCCCCATCATAATAGTTCTCATACCTAAGGATAAAAGTATTTATTCCTCGACAAAAGTTCTGTTCAACGTCATTGAACAGATATTCAAAGACGTTGAATGTAGATTCAGTGACGCCGAACGCACATTCAACATCGCCGAACGGAACTTTCTACTAGGCAAAAGTACATTTTTTCCTAATAACAACCAAGACTTTTCCTAAGAAAATCTATCTTGACGGGCGAGGTTCCGCCCTCAGTCAATGCTCATGCCGAGCATACACGCAACAGGCAGACCGCCGATGAGAGCAGTCTGCCTGTCTAATTCTATTAATCTAAATGATTGATTGTCTAAAAAAAGTCGCTTGGATTATAGCGGCGAAGTGAGGATGAACTCGCGCAGGACATAGTAGCAGAGGATACCAGCGATGTAGCCGACGAAGGCTATCCAGGTAATCTTCTTCATGTACCACACGAAGGTGATCTTCTCCAGTCCCATGACAACCACACCGGCAGCAGAACCAATGATGAGCATAGAGCCACCGACACCAGCGCAGTAGGCAAGCAAC
>OJNH01000752.1_pt1 | contig 27955 bp, 13 predicted proteins | sample 1597361 | NCBI WGS metagenome assembly OJNH01 (sample SAMEA2452136, study PRJEB22498) | human gut metagenome | biome: human feces; feature: human gut; material: feces | place: Australia | collected 2012
GAAAGCGCATGATAGCCTACAGCGCGGACGGTGGAGAGACCTTCACGACAGGGACCGCAAACAACTCCCTGCCTGATCCGAGATGCCAGGGAACGATTCTGTCCGCTGTCAAAGACGGAAAGGAGGTACTTCTCCACTGCAACTGCTCCAACTCTTCCTCCAGAACACAGCTGACGCTGAAAGGCAGCACTGATTCCGGCGCGACATGGTGCGGCGGGCAGGTTATCTGGGAAAAAGCGGCGGCATATTCAGACATCGTGCTTGTGAAGGACGAGATTGTCGGAGTCCTGTACGAGAACGGTGACAACGGCTCCTACGAGAGAATAAGTTTTGAAAGGGTCCCTCTTGGATACGCATTCATAAAATAATCTAAAAGATGAAAAGATACTCTATCATATTCATGTCTTTCCTTGCGGCGCTTATGGTTTCCTGCAAGGACGAAGATGCAAACGCCCCGCTGAAAGCGGATTTTGAAGAATCCGCGGCGGAAGTGCTTGTCGGCGACGAGGTGACATTCACCGACATCTCAACCGGCAGCCCGACCAAATGGAATTGGACATTCGAAGGTGCGGAAACCGAAACATCAATCCTTTCCCAGCCGGTTGTGCGCTGGCTGAAAACAGGAACGTTCACGGTAAGGCTTTCCGTCTCAAGAAAAGACGAAAGTTCCGAACTGGTCAAGGAAAAACTTGTCCATGTCGGCTACCACACATCCGTAAAGGCCGATTTCACGATGGACAAGAAAATGGCTTTCGACAATCAGGAAGTCACTTTCACCAACAAATCGACCGGTTTCCCGGAAAACATCAAATGGACATTCACCCCGAAAGAAGGCGAGCCTGTCGTCTCGACTGAAGAGAACCCGAAGCTCATTTTCCTTCCGGGAATATATTCAATCAGACTTGAGGTCAGCAACGCCATCGCGTCCGATGCGATGGAAGTCGAGGACGCGTTCACGATTCTGGACCGGTTCGCCGTCATGTCAGAATTCAGCGCCAGAAACACAACCACCTATGCCGGCGGAAACGTAACGTTCGTGGATGAGTCCACAGGTAACGTGCAGAACAGGGAATGGACATTCGAAGGAGGAGAGCCTGCGACATCCACCGAGGCGAGCCCTGTGGTGAGATATTCATCAGTAGGGACATACAAAGTAAGGCTGCGCACCTATAATGAAAAATATAGCGATGTGGCTGAAAAGGAAGGTTACATCCACGTCGTTCCTTCAAACGGACTTGTGTTCCTGCTTCCGTTCGACGGAGACATCCTCGACTACGGGCCATATTCTTTCAAGGCGGTCAATTTCAGTATGTCCAAGAACGACAAGACTCTGACGCTCAGCTATGAGGATGCGGTCCGTTGGTATTTTAATAATATTTTGTTAGGGGATTTCTCTAAACAATTTGTCAATGATACAAGAATTGCATATTTGCATGATTTTCCTGAAGCATCAAAAATCTTTCCTAATGTAGAAATAAAAAGTGGAGTTTGCTATTTTTTGTGGGATAAATGTCATTCAGGAGAATGTGTAATTGAATCTGGTTATGGAAATCAGACAACTATTTCAAAACGATACCTTAAATCTGAATTTGATGAAGGATTTATTAGATATAACAATGCCCTTTCAATAATTAATAAAGTTCATTCTAAAAACGAACCATCTTTTTCTTCTCTTGTATCTCCTCAAAATCCATTTGGATTTAACACCGCTGTAAAAGGTTCTAAAGATAAAACAGATAAATCTGTAATTATTATATCTAAAGGTAAAGATGGTTTAAACGAACAATTTATTGATAGAGATGCTGTTAGCTTACATTCTGAATGGATTGACCAAATTAAAATTCTAACATCAAAAGCTGCAGAAGACGGCCTACTTCCTGGTAAGGTTATTTCAAAACTATACGTTGTTGGATGTGGAAAATGTTGTAATGGGACATATATGGTGATAGGACCATTTGGAAATAATATAGAAAAGTGTTATAACGTTCTCTCTTATATTAAGACAAAATTCTTCAGATTCTTGGTTGGTATGAAGAAACCAACACAAGATCTAAAAGATAAAACTTTTTCACTAGTTCCAGTTCAAGATTTCACTAAGCCATGGACCGATGATGAACTTTATAACAAGTATGGACTAGATATTTTTGAACGCGAATATATAGAATCAATGATTAAACCCATGGAATAATGCTGCCGTGTTGTTTGATCACCCCCAACAGATGCGGCAAGAACAAATCTTGCAGTTCTACCGCAGCAATGAGCACTGTGACATACGCACGAGGATTCACAAAATATCAAGACCCGGTACTTCCATGGAAATACCAGAATACTTTCATGGAAGTACTGGAGTACTCTCGAATAAGTACTGTAATAATTTAATAAAGAACTAATAATTGACTATAATGACATTAAAAATTAAAACATATGTTCAACCTCTTTTTTAATCTTGCAAATTTTTATTATGTAATATTGCCAGGTGGTGTTATATCATTGATATGTTACCATAAATACAAAAAAACACACTCACGGGCATTACTAAATTGTCTGCCAGGCGTATTCACATCATTAGGACTGCTTGGAACATTCGTATCAATCTGCTTATCACTGGGGGGAATTCAAGATGTTGCTCCAGAATTAATAGATCATACAGGAAAAACGTTAGCAGAAGTGAATGCGGCAGGAACTCAGGATTTGGATATTACGAAAATCATTAAGGAACTTATTCCTGCTTTTACAACTTCAATTGCTGGTTTAATCTTAGCTCTTATTGCAACAGTGGGTGCTAAATGGATTTTTGCTAATGAAGAAGCAAAGGAAGATGAAACTTTAAAAAACAAAAGACCAGAAGAATATATTCAAGAGATAGCGTTTCAATCTTCTGAAATAAAAGAAAAATTGGTTGCACTTATTCAACTTCAAAGGGAGCAAGAAGAAAAGAATAGAGTATATAACGACAAATTAAATAATAATATCAGTAATCAAAGTACAATTCTTAAAGAGTTTATTGATGGCTTTGTGAATCGCATGGATGGTATATTTAAGCAGATGCAAGGAGCCATACAGCAGCAAGTGCATAATTTTGGCGAAGAACAATTCACAAAGACCAGTCAGCTCCTATCCTCTATTACTGAGCGATTAAGTAATGTGTCAGTTGACATCATAAATAATCAACGTAAGTCTGTTGAGAACATGATGAGCAATACTAATGAAGAATTGAAAAATATTACCACTTCTGTTTCAACTGTACTCGGGAAATTAAGTGGGGACATTCAGACTTCACTCTCATTAATGGGAACAGAACAAACTAATCGCTTAAATAGTATTATAAGCAGTTATGATTCACTTGCTACAAGACTATCCGAACAGAATAGCGAATTTGCAACCAAAGTAACAGCGCAAATGCAAGCTGAGTACGAAAAGTTACAAAATCATAATGTAGAAAGCCTACAACAGATGATTGACTTAAAAGATGCATATCAAGAGACTACATCAAATATACTGAATAGCACGTTGGAAATGAACCAGCAAGCAACAAAAGATGTGAGAGAAGCCATAAGTGGTTTTGTCACAGATCTTCAAACAAGTATTACGGACCAATGCAATAGCCTATCAGTAGCTATTACATCCAACGTTGAATCCTTGAATCAGGCTTATCACTTCATTGAAAGTCTCGTTGCAGAGATACGTCAGAATTATGATCAGGCAGTACTTTCATATGGAGACGCAGTCAATGTAGCCCACAGATGTAATGAATCTTCCGAAAAAGTGATAGCTTCTACAAACAACAGTCTGAAGAACGTAGAAGAGACTAATAAGAGTGTCGCTAAGGTGATCGATATTCTTGTCGAACGCCAAGACAATATAGAGCAACTGACAAAACAGATAAGTCATATCAGTGCTACAATCATTGAACTCCAAAAGTTAGAGAAAACGCTTAATAAAATAACAAGCAGCAAATGAGTGGAATTTCATTTAAAGAAGAAGGAGAAGAACATAATTTCTGGCAGAATTATACGGATTTGATGTCAGGATTCTTGATAGTTTTCATAATCACCAGTCTGATTGCATATGGAAGCTATAAGGTATATGTTGACTTATATCATAGCAAAGGTATTACAGAAGGTAATATCAATGATATTGTAGTAAATGCTGAGCTATATAAAAAAATAAAAGATTTTCAGGACGCTCAGAAATCCATTAGTCGAAAATATTTCCGATATAACGATAAATTCAAAAGATTTGAATGTACAGTTGATGTTATGTTCCAACCGGAAAGTCCTGTCATACCAACCGAATGTTATAACGAGTTAGAGGCTGCCGGCAAAGAAATAGAAGATATTATCAATGAGTTTAAAGAATCAACTAATGTCTCTTTCAAAATTGTAATAGAAGGTAGAGCAGCTCGTTCTTTTAATACGCCTAATCCAACGCCATCTCATATGGCTTACGCTGCAAGGTTGAGTTATGAACGCGCCCGTAATCTCCATCTTTTTTGGAAAAGCAAAGGATTAATGAAAAATATAGAAAATCAGAATGGTGAGGTTTTCATTTCCGGATCGGGCTTTGAGGGGAAAGGAAGATATACTGGATATGGTCCAAATGGCGAGGACAAGAATAAAACTTTCATCATACAGATTATCCCATACATAACATATTGATGGCATTATGAATATAAGAGATATAAAACAATATATAACCAATCTATGCGGTGAATATAACCTGGATTTGCTTGGAAGTAATAAGGAAAAGTTTCTGCAAACAGTATATGGAAAAAGTCAATCTACAGATCAGGTTGAGTCAATTATTGAGGGAGCAGCCAGCTTTGCAAGCAATGCAGAAGAACAGCTTTTTTATGAATTCGTGCAAAATGCATACGATGCCAATGCAGACTCTTTATTCTTTTATGCTAATGAAGACTATCTTATTGTTCTGAATAACGGAGAACCATTTTATACTGACTTCGATATATTTGATTCTACAGAAATCCGTGATGGACAATTGTATAATTTTCTTGCTAAAGGAAAGTCTGTAAAGCGTAGCGACGATAGTAAGTTGGGGAACTATGGTCAAGGTTCAAAACTTCTATATACCTTAATAGCAAAAGTTAGTGAAAGTGAGGAAAACAAGACCCTCTTAATAAATACATTGTATAAGGAGAAAAAAGGTCCTTACCTTATCTCTTGGTACAACAGAAATCAACTTGCTAATATTCTCCAAGAACAAGGAACTTGGATACCTGCAAAAGCAAACGATTTTAGGAGCAATATCTTGTTTGTGAAGATTTTGATGAGCTATTTTCCTATAGCTCCAGGAGTATCTGAAGAATTGTTCTCCAATCAGGAAGCACAGGAGGCAATCAAAGCGTTCGACACACTGGTTGATCCAAGACGAAATTTGCATTTCTTAGATAGGGGAACAGCCATAATTATCCCATTAGGTAAAGGTAAGTATGAAAAAATAACTTCTGAAACTAACCTTGAAAGGGTAAAAACAAGATTGGGTGGATTTGCTTCAATTACTAAAAATCAGGAAAAAAATGCTGGAAAAACTGTTGCCCATATTTATGTTATGGGAGAAGAAATAGAACAGCACGACGTTCAATCTGTCTTTGTAGAATTCGAAGTTGAAGGCAATAAATTTGAATATCACTTTGCCTTTAATCCAGTATTTGCAGAAAGGAACTTTGTGAATTTATTCAAAGGCTTGCCCATACTTGAAACGAAACTACAATTAGGATTTATCATTGACAGCCAAAAGTTCGACGTGGATGACAGCCGTCAACGAATTATCGATAAGGAAAAGACACGGGGACAATTGGTGAGAGCATTTAGTGAATTAGTAAAAGAACTTCGTAAAATCAAGGAGTCAGACCCTATAAAATTTGATTACATCTATAAATCCATTGCAGCTTCAAAATATCTGAATAGTGAAGATTTCAAATACATCAAAGATGCTTTTCAGGAAGTGTTTGTTCCATTCTTTGAAGAGTTTGTACTTACTTCTAATGGTGAGTATGAACATCAAAGTAATGTTCGGGAATTTGAGGAGGATTTGCAAATCCCATTAAATGAGATAGGCATCACGAAGTATAAGTGGATAAGCCCGAATATAGCGAAGGAATTGCATAGACATAAGATTTCACCAGAAAAAATTGGATTTTCCACTCTTATAAATGATGCTGAAAGTAATATGCTTTCGGCATGGATAAAATCGTTATCAGCTTGTGATTATGAGAACTTTTTCAAAATATTAGACAGCCACAAGACTGAATCTGATATTATCAACATTAAACTGTTTCGTACTAATAATAGATATCTTTATAGCTACAATGAACTGAAAAGTACTGTCAATGTATACTATCCTTATGAAGAAAACATGAAGTTTGGAGATTGTGAACACATTAACGAAATACTTTCGGATATTGATGAAAACAGTTACCGCCAGCAGTTGTTAGATAAAATAAAAACTAACATTGAATCTTTCAGACTTAATGATTCTACTATAGACGATGCTGCCAATTTACTTGCATGGATCGGTAAAGACAACGAATATTATACGAAAAAGATAAAGCATGATATATCCCTTTTGCAGAACTGGCATGACGAATACATTCCTTTTGATAATCTACTATCTGAGAGGCCAAATGGAACTATTCTGTTCGATAACTATACAGTTAAAGGCTATGTACCGGAGATCGTAAAAGAAAACAAATGGATACTTAGTCCAGACAGAGCACCTAAAGCATGTTGGCAATGGGTTGTAAATCACTGGGACGATATTCAAGAAAAAGAGGATTGGAGAAACAACACACATAAGTATATTGCCGACATCAAATCGGTGTACGATGCAACTCCTGACGAAAATTCAGGTATAAAAGATACTCAAAAGTTGACACTCTATCTTGATGAAGATGGAATGCCATCGAAAATATTACGGGCAGTAGTCAACAACATATCTAAACTAACTGAAGAAGAATACAATTATCTTGGTAATAAAGTAGCACATTTACACTTGTTACCTTATGAATACCATAAGGAGCTGATGGAAGGTCCATTTAAGGTGGAGACCGTTCAGTCTGCAAACATTGTGAATGATGGACTTCAGGCAGACGAGAAGTTATTGCGCATATTCATTAAGATAACTGATGCTTTTCTAAGTCTTTATCGTACTCAGGAAATAGGTGGGAAATATGTAATTACAAAAGCTTCAAGTGGATACAACTATACTGATTCAGTATCAGATGATTTACAGGCCGAACTTTTGGCTGTCAACTTCTATCGTATTCCCAATAAAGTACAGGAAATACTTCCAACTGAGAGAGGGAAGTACAAGTTTACATCTAATGAGACAATGCTTCTTAAAGCTATCGAAAAGATCAGTAATCCTATCAAACTTCTTCCACTCGTAAAGGAAGCCAATACAACCGTGAAAGACAGCTTCTTTTCACACCTGAAAGAAATAAAGATAGACAGCAAAATTACCAAAGAAGATTTAAAATGGAAAGTAATTGAATTTGCAGTTCAAAGTAACTCAGAGGGACATGAATATATTAATACTGTATTCGAACTTATCAGACATAATGCAAAAGAATTACCATCATCTATCACTCGTCAAGTCGTCCATATAGGTGAACATGAATATGATGTATATCTTCTTGATGAAGATTATAAACATGAGAATCAGGTGGTCGATTCATTTTTGAAATGTCTGCCTTCAGAAAATGAGATGGAGTATTTCAGGGAGCATTATTATGATGGTAAAGAAGAGGAAGTTTCTGTTGAGATTCTTTACGAAGAACTTAAGAAACACTATCTGACTGTTGAGCAATTACGCTTCTGTTTAGATTATGCATTTTATTATGGTGACGATTGTGATGATTTGGAAATTGGAGAAGAAGAAAATTTGACAGATGCTCTTGATATGATATTAGGCAATAACTTTATCGGTTTTGACAAACACTTCAAGATAGAAGGATTAGATCTTGATAGTCAAGTCTATGCCCGACACAAGTTGCTGCTTGAAAACGAATATTTACCGACAGAGATCCAAGAATGGTTAGATAGAAATCCAATAGGGATAACGTTGTTCACAAAATTAATTACATCTATAAATCCATTTATTGCAGTTCGTCAGTCACTTTTAGATAACGATAAATATAATGATGTATTATGTTTTTCAAACTCTGAAATGACAGAAATTATAGACCGTACAATTGAATGGGCTATAAGCAAGAATCTAACATATGAATATAATTCAGACAGATTCAATACTATGATGTCTATTATTGAAAAGCTGCCTGATGACTATGAAATAATGCCATTTCTTCGATATACCGGTAAAATTGCAGCAATAAATGAAAATAACGTGACACCAAATCCAACGTTTACCTTAGAGAGGTATCAAGATGGAGGAGCTTTCTTATCATACTATTCATGGGCAGGTGATCAATTCATAAATCGTTTGAGTAAAAGCCAGAAATTGTCTAAGTTCATCAAGGACAAGATCGTTTATTATTTCAGTGGAAATGATGTACTTCTAAATCATGGCTATAAGAAGGAAACCAGATGGACTGTACAAACATCTGTTGATGTTAAAGATTTTCCAGAATATAATGATCCTATATATCGAAAATGGAAACAATTGAAGGAGTCAAATGGTATTACTATTCATACGTCAAATAATCCTATTGTGATGAACTTTAACATAATGGCAGCTAATACCAGTATATTTGCTGACAAAATGAATGATAGCGAGTTTGGCTATGAGGCTGGTAAGCGTGTTGTTATTCAGCAGCCAAATAAAGAAAATTTGTCTTTGATGAAAACCATAGCTAAACACATAGCAGACATGGAGTTCTTCAAAGAGCCTTTCATTGCTTTGCAATCATTGTATGTTGATGAATGGGAATTAATGCAGCAAGAAGGCACAGGTAAGGATGAAGGAAATGGAAAATCGAACATTGACCTTTCAAAAAGTGCATTAACAGAAGATCAGGCACAGGATACTCTTAATAAGATCTCTACAGAAACTGCTGATAATATTGAGAAGGTAAATGATCTTACCAAGCAAATGAATGGAGAAGACCTTGAGAAGTTGAATGATGTGGCTGAACCTATCAAAGAATTAATTGATGGATTGGGAAAAGAAGATATTGAGCATTTGGCTTCACATAAAGACAAGTTGCTCCAGATGATGGAAAACTTGGAAGAGGCAGAGGAAGAAGAAAAAGAGTCCCAGATACGCCAGACTATAGGTTTTATTGGTGAACTTATTTATGCACACTATCTTGATAATAAGAAAAAAGAATATGTACATGCTGCTTTAGAAGGAATTGGAGATTATGACTTTGAGGTTAAATCAGACAATATGTTTGTGGATGTCAAAACCACTCTATACAGTCTGAAAGACGGTACTGCTCCATTCTATCTTCACAGGTCGCAAAATGAGTTTATGAAGAAGAATCCGGACTCAAAATACCATATCGTTCGCATTTCATTAATTGACCTTAATCTTAAAAAGTCATACGAAGAATTGCGTGATACCTATGGTAAAGATGCTAACCCGATGGAGAATTCACATCTAAGAAAAAAATGTGAATTGATAGCAAAAAGATACTGGCGCGGAGCAAAAATAGAAGAATTTGATGCTCTTTCTCCTGAATATGCAATTAGAATAGAACAAAAGATTAAATAATAAGAGTCATGTTATCATCCGTTCAACAACTATATTACGCTTGGGATATATCTCATAAGAAATCTGTCAGCGATGACAGCCGTTTTACAGGCGTGTTATCAGAAGCACGTGTTGACCTAAATCCCCATCAGGTTGAAGCGGCTTTATTTGCTTTCAAATCCCCTTTAAGTAAGGGTGCAATTCTTGCAGATGAAGTAGGTCTTGGTAAAACTATTGAGGCCGGTATAATTTTGTCGGAAATGTGGGCTGAGAACAAAAGAAATATTCTGATTGTAGTTCCTGCTTCATTGCGAAACCAATGGAATATTGAGTTGATGGAGAAATTCTATCTCCCCTCTTTTATCCTCGATAGTGGTTCGTTTGACGAGGGTAAGTCAATGATAATTAAAGGTGAAAAGAGTATTTTTATTTGTTCCTACAACTTTGCAGTTAGTAATGCTGAATATTTCAAAAGTCTGGCTTGGGATTTTGTGGTTTTGGATGAAGCACACAAGCTTAGAAACGTATATAAAAAGAGCAATGTAATGGCTAATATACTGAAATCAGCATTTAAGGATTATAAAAAAGTTTTGCTTACAGCTACACCACTGCAGAATAACTTAAAAGAGCTATACGGACTTATCAGCATTATCGACCCAGAATTCTTTTCAAGCCTTGACACCTTTGCTGAACAATACAATGCTGTTACTACAAGAGACAAGGCGAAATACGGGGAGTTGAAGGGAAGAATAGCCAATATAATACACCGGACTTTAAGAAATCAGGTAGAAGAATACGTTAACTTTACAAAACGAACTGCATTTGTTCAGGAATACTATCCTTCTCAAATTGAGACTGATTTATATAATTCTGTCAGTGAATATCTTATGCGCGAAAACACATTTGGAATATCAGAGAGACAACGTCCTTTGTTGTCACTGCTGGTTAGAAAAATAATGTCCTCTTCGGCATACGCTCTTGGCTATACATTGGAACGCTTTATACACCGCTTACAGGATTATAAAACAACAGGTAAATTGTCATCAGCTTTTGGATGTATAAAAGATGATTATGAAGGTGGATATGATGAATTCAATGATAATGATAAAGACATTCAAGACTCTAATTCAGTGTTTCAGGACATTGATGACGAGATAAAGGAATTGCGTAGCTATTGCGAAAAGGCTCGTTCGATAAGGGATGAAACAAAATCAAAAGAGCTGCTAAATGCTTTAAACATTGCATTCGAAAAGATAAAGAACCTTGGAGGAAACAGAAAAGCCTTGATTTTTACCGAAAGTCGCAGGACCCAAGAATATCTTTATCAATTTCTGTCAAGGAACGGTTACAAAGATAAAGTGGTCTGCTTCAATGGAACAAACACTTCCAATGAAGCAAAAAATATCTACAGGCTATGGCTAATGAAATATGCCGGTACCAATAGAATATCAGGTAGTGCTGTGATAGACAAGAAACAAGCCTTAGTCGATACTTTCCGCGATAATGCAGAAATCATGATTGCTACAGAAGCTGGTGCAGAAGGTATAAACCTTCAGTTTTGTTCTCTTGTAGTTAACTATGACATGCCTTGGAATCCACAACGAATTGAGCAGCGAATTGGCCGTTGTCATCGTTATGGCCAAAAGAACGATGTAGTTGTTGTAAATTTTGTAAACAAGGCAAACTATGCTGATTGTCGTGTGTATGAATTGCTCAATGACAAATTTTCGCTATTCAACGGTGTTTTCGGTGCAAGTGATGAGGTTCTCGGGGCTATTGATTCAGGTGTTGATTTTGAGCGCAGACTCAACCTAATATACAATACCTGTCGTACGGAACGTGAAATAGCATCAGCCTTCGATGAACTTCAAAAGGAATTAGAAGATGTTATAAAAGAGAGAATTGCCAATACACGAAAGTCTCTATTGGAAAATTTCGACGAAGAGGTAGTCAATAAGTTGCGTGTCCGACAGAATGAAGATAACAATCGCATGAATACATACAACAAACATCTATGGAAGATTACTACGTCTGTATTAAAAGAATATATTACTGACGTGGATGAAAAAAAGTATGTCTTCACACTTAGTAAGCCTCTATCAGATAACATTCCTGCCGGTACGTATATTCTCAACAAAGATTCGGATAACTTTATTCAACTGAGATATGGACATCCGCTTGGACAGTTTGTTGTACAAGAGGCGATGAAGACTCAAACTAATGATTCGGAATTGATATTCGACCTTGAATCATACCCTTATAAGTCTACATTGGTAGAGAAATATAAAGGAAAAAGTGGTTTTGCTTGTGTGTACAGAGTGTCAGCCGCAAATAAATTTGACGCCGAAGAACAATTGATTGCATGTGCTCAAACAGAAGATGGAGAAACCATTCCAAATGAATTTTTATTTAAACTTCTGGAGTTGGACTGTATAGAAGAGAATAAAAAAGACCTTGAATCCATAGAGAAGAGTTTTGATACTGAATATCAAAAACAATTATCTGGATACAAAGAAATGATTGACGAAAGGACAAACAAATATGTAGATTACGAGATAAATAAATACGAAATGTGGGCTGATGATCAATTACTTCCGCTTCGTAAAGAAGTAATGGAACTAAACCGGGAGTATGATAATTTGCGCCGACAGATTAGAAAAGAACATAATGCAGCATCTAAGATTCAATTGAAGAAACAAGAAAATCAGATGGCAAAGTCATTAAATCAAAAAAGAATGAGACTTTATGACATGGAGGATGAATATACGGATAAAGTTGATAAAATGATTGATACGTTACAGGCTTCTATGGAAAATTCTATATCATCTGAGCTATTGTTAAAAATTAAATGGTCAATAGTATGAAACATAAAGATATACACCCGTCAATTGAACAAATAAAAAGCGGCTACATAATATTCCTTAAAAATATCCGCAAACAAGAACCTGAAAAGTTTGCAGAAACATCCGAGAGGATATTATATATGTTTATACGTAGATTTATAGATACCAATTTTGATGGAATTCTAAATCAATTAGATCATAACTTCTACGACCGTGTCCGCGACCGTATTGCAACTAACAGGGAAATGGCAGCTATGGACGAGGAAGCGGAACTGATGTACTCTGTCCATCTGAAAACTTACTCTCAGTTTCTTGAATCAAAGTCATTCCGGAATTTATTCAAACGCAAAATAAATTTAGAAGGTAACGGCAAGGTGTCACAATCTCAACAAGAGCCAGAAGTTCTCAAATTCCGTAAAGAGACTGAAGGTGAGCGCAAGCATATCACAAAGGAAATGGATGTGATACGTCGAAACCCTCAGCTCCGTCAGCAGTGTATAGACCGCTATGGTTATCAGTGCCAGTGTTGCGGTATGGACTTTGCCGAGATGTATGGAGAAGCACTTGGGGCAAACTTTATAGAAATACACCACCTAAAGCCAATTTCTACATTTGAAACAGAAGGAATTCCAAAGGATTTCGTAGAAAATCTTGTACCTTTGTGTTCTAACTGCCACTCTATGATTCATCACATTGAACAGAGCGAACATCCGCTCCGCGACTTACGTGAAGCATACAACGGCACAAAGAAAGAGCTGAGAGTCTTGAAAGAAGATTAAGAAATCATTATCACATTAATAAAATTGTATTATTCAATATACCTAACAACGTGAAATACAAAAGGGAACAGTAGTAATCCAAAGTAATTCTGTTTGCAGATTTGTTTGCAAAAAACACATTTTACAAACGGAATTGCAAACGGGAAAAAACTCATTCAGGGTGTCCCTCAAGAGGAAGTCGGAAAAAAAGAATCTGACCATGATAGAAAAGCTAACGAAAGGACTAAAAGATAAAATAGCATCATTCGACATCAGTAAACCATACGTTTGGCTGCTGAAACTGTCGGAGGCAGATTTCAATGAGCTTGAAGTCTGTCTGAAAGATATTGCTTCTGCTAATGACATATCTGCTTTAGTATCCCCTCAATATGCCGTAGAAACTATAATCTATATAGCTGAATGGTATAAGCGCAAGTATCAAAGAGGAAATAGTAATCCACTGGTAGAAAAGCTTGACCTTAAAGCACTTTGGACGAATACCGGCATTAACCAGGAACTGTATCTCTATCATGATGATAAAGGCAACAAACGTTGGCTGTATTCTATTTACGTGCTCGGTGGTCTTGCTATTAAACATGAACTTGGTAGAAATGACAATCTGAGATTCTTGAAAGGCCTGTGCCGCATCTATCATGGTGAAGACTATACACTGGAAAATCTGGATGAAGCATCAAGAGCTGTTGCTTTCCGTGAAAGCATTAAACGCTGTCACTCACTGTATGAGTATATGCAGGAGATACTCAATGGCCAAATGCCATTCGACGAAGAGGATTTGAAGGATGACACTTCAGATGTCAATCGCTTTGTAGCCGTTCTGAAAACGGCAAATGACGAGATTCTGAGAGTGAAGTTCCGTTTTGAATGGGTCGTTACTTTTTCACCTGCTTACACGTTTATGTCCCGACGGCTTAATGTCTTACTGAAGCCGGAAGAAGTTGGCGGAGGCTTACACCAGTATTTACGATATGACAGGGTTCATCTTTGGGGCGTGCCACATCCTGAAACCCAGAGACATCTTTACGTCTATATTAGATTCCGTTATAATGAGAAAACGATTGAGCCATCAACCATGAATAAGCCAATTATCACCTATTTAAATCATGGCGTGAACGACTTTGTAGCCTTTGGTGTGGAAAAAGGCGTACAGGTGAAGCATATTCCGGCTACTCGCTTCAACAAGATAGAAATCATAGTTAAAGATGATGATGGCAATGAATATCTGGCACAATCGGTCGATGCTATGGAATACATCCAGCTATGGAAATCAGATAGTATCTATAATGCATGGACATCAATCCAGAATGCGCAGAGAGAAACAGTGTTACTCTTCACTCATCCATGCAAATTGAAAGATGCGACCCTTGCCAATGAAATGTATCGCATGCCGTTCAATGACAGTCGGTTTGGTATCAGCGAAATATGGAACTGGGTTTATATATACGATTCAGTTACTTTCTATACTCCCACAGGACGGGAAATATGTCTGTATAACCGGATAGGATACGACCAGATTACGACAAGACTGTATTCCGATACGATTCACTACGTCAATGGGGGCATGGTGAATCATTATTATATAGATGATCCTGACATCAGCGAAGAACCTGACATAGAAAAACTTCCTCTGATTTTCGGTAAGGAAGACATCCTTGTGAGACATTTTGCAACCAAAGACGACATTCTGAATGCCAGGCCGGAAAACGTTACTACAGCAGAATTGATAGAATATAAACAGCCAAACGGAAGATTTACAGAATGGACATCGGTTAGCGAGCCTTCTTATGGAGAAGCCATACTTAGAATTACAGTGAAGGGTAAACTGTTTCTGATGACTGTAGCTTATCTTCCAGAACTTGGAAAAAACAATCCGATAGTACGCGACTTCGATTGCACAGCTATCCGCTATCGTACTATGGATGGAGAAGAAAAAAACTATCGGGATAATATCCCTTTAGATGGTAAGGTATTGGCCCCGACACTTCCTATCCAATACGGTGAAGACGAAAGTTTCTTTGTAGTAGATGTATATCGCCCTACCCTCGTAAAGGAAGTCTTGCTTGACGGCAGCATCATACAGTATCTGAAAAAAGATGAAACTCTGGACTTGCCTTACATTTATAAGGATAGAACACAAGTTAATGATTTCAGTCGCAAAGGCTATCAGGCTTATCCATGCAATAATCTTGGTAATATCTACACAGAGGATTTCATCAATATATCAGGTAATCCAAGTATCGGGGAAGCTGCTATGAATGCATGGCGTATGGACAGACATTTCATGGGGAATTTGCTTGATGTGATGGCTCCAGACTGTCTTGTGGTATGCTTTGGCAATTCACAGGTTAATAGTTCTTGGGATGAAGGAAATGCTCTATTCTGGAATTATGATGTTCGGACAGATCCTGAGCCCATCGATCCTGATAATGAAGCAGACTCAAAAGATGTAGGCTTGATATTCCAGGACATTCGACATTCTAATGATCTGTCCTGCAATTTTGGATTGGACATCGACAACGACCCATGGGCTTGGGACGATATAGAAGAGTCCGTACTGAAATGTTTCGAAGTGGCCAATACCTATGGTATCTACTTTTTCCTAATGAAACCACTGAGAGACTTGGATATTGACAAGATACCTGAAGAAATATATAAGCCCTTGTTTGAAAAAAGAGGTGGACATCTGAGCGGTGAAGATAAATTGGGATTAATCAGAATGAGTGATGAATTAGGCTTTGACTGGCCAGAATTTGATATTTTTGTTGACAACGAATAACGATAGAACAGATATGAATTTCTCCGAATTATATAAAAATAACCGCAAGGCGGTAGAAAGAGCACTCGTAGCAATGTGGTGTGGCGAGTCGAACAATGAAAGTCAGCGTTCTTACATCAAGCAGATAAAGGCACTTATCAGTGACTTGTTTGCTCCCAAGAATGCAGTGCCTGTAATTCAATGTATGAACTCCTATATACCTGTTTCACCTGATAAGGTTGAAAAAGCTAAGTCCTTGGTAGGTAAACTCTGGACAAAGCCATATCCACCATACGAACATCAGTATAAATGCTGGGATGTATTGCTGAACCAACATACTGCCGACAACAAGCCTAAATCAATCGTTATAACAACAGGAACCGGCTCAGGTAAAACCGAATGTTTTATGATGCCTTTGGTTCACGACCTTTCTCTCCATGCGCAACCGGGAATGATTCAGGCTCTCTTTCTCTATCCCCTGAATGCTCTTATGGAGGACCAGAAAGAACGCTTGGAGGAATTATTGACAAGAGCTGAAGAAACAACAGGAACCAAGCTTACCTACACAGTGTACAATGGTGATCTTCCTGAAATGGAGCCTAAAAGTACCGATACATCTGATGATGCAAATAAGTTACGTAAACGGATTGAGCAGATCACAGGTGGAGTGTATGAATTTGTTCAAACTGACCCTAATGAGAAGGGACATTTTGAATTGAGAAATGCAAAATATTCCCACATGGTATACACTCGTAAGGATGTACGCAATAATCCTCCGCATATTGTTCTGACCAATCCTACCATGTTGGAATACATCCTGCTGCGTGGAAGTGATGCAAAGCTTATTGCGGCAGGAAAGAACAGTCTCAGGTGGGTTGCCATTGATGAAACACACTCTTATACAGGAGCCGGTGCAGCTGAGTTGGCCATGCTCTTGCGTCGTGTGTTGCTCGCCTTTAAAGTTGATGCGCAGGATATACGGTTTGCCACTTCATCAGCCACTTTTGGCAATGGAGAAGATAAGGAAAAAGACGAACGCGAATTAAAGGAGTTCATAGCCGGAATTACAGGTATAAGAATTGATCAGGTAGAAGCTGTGGGTGGTAACCGTACTGGTGAGACAGAAATTCCGCAAGGTGAAGATGAAGAACGATGGAGAAAAATCTTCCATTCAGATTACATTTCATTGGATGAATTGTATCCGGAGGAAGCTACCATAAGTGAAAAGTTACAATGGCTGGATGAAATGTGCCAGCGTGAGGAAGACAGATACAAAGCTGCAGGACTGAAAGTTCCTAATATGAAACTGAAGGTGCACTATTTTTACCGTGTACCCAACAATGGGCTTTATGTCCGTCTGAATGAGTTTGCTGATGGTTCCTTCAAAATTTATTCAGAAAATATCATAAACAGAAAGAACGATAGTGAGGTTGATTCTTCAGAAGAAGTCCCACTATTAGAATTAAGCCGGTGCAAGCATTGCGGAGAATACGTAGCTGTTGCCATGGTCAACATGGAAGATTGGACATACGAACCTGTAGCAACAGACGATAGCGATATGTTTGATCTGGATATGGAAGAAAGTGATGACAGCTCAAGCAAGAAGTATGTCATATTCGGCCTGTCCAAAACAAAAAGTATGAAGGGAGATAACAATGTATCATTCCGTTTGCTTCCTGAAGCCAAGCTGCAACCTGTGACCCCAGCTGATGAAGAGAATACTGACAGCTGGCATGTAGTAGGCAACATTCAAGGTTGCTGCCCGTATTGTAATGCAAAACAAGGGAAGAGTCACAATACAGACAAAGATATGGAGGACGATGCAAATGGAAATATGGAGGATAACCGTCTTCAGAAACTCCGTCTTTCTGCAGATTTTATTTCTCGCATAATGGCACCAAGCATTCTTGATCAGCTGGACAAGGGAGAATCGACAACAGGGGGTATTGTACTTCACGACGGACAGCAATATATCAGTTTTGTAGATAGTCGTCAGGCTGCTGCAAAAGCTACATTGAAGCAAAATCTGGAACAGGAACGTATGTGGTTCTATAGTACGATATATCATGAGATGTGCCGCAGAAAAGCAAACGGAATCACCAAAGAAGCTGCTATGGCTCAAATTATGGCAGATATGCGAACAACTAGTGACCCACCTTCGATGATGAAACTGGCCAGCAAATTGCAAAATCTCCAATCGCCTGACCCGAACGTGGTACAAAAACAATTGGATGATATGTCAAATGTTAAAAACTATATGACATGGTCAGAGATTGCAGAACTGCTAAAGAAAGATTCTTACTGCCCTATATTTGCCTCTGTATTTGTGAAACGATCGGGAGAAAGTGACGAAATAGAAGATGGATTACCCTCTGAGGAAATCATCGACAAGTATGTTCAGAGCATTATGGTGATGTATCTGTCACACCGCCCCGCATCGGCAGCTTCACCTGAAAACTTAGGATTGTTCGAGGCTTGCTATCCGCAGCTCAAACAAATAGAATTGCCTGCTGAAGTACAAAGTTTTAACAGCATTCTCAATAATCCGGCTAACCAAATTACTAAAGAGGACTGGCAAAACCTGATGCAGGTTTACCTTGATTACACTGTCCGTAACAACCAGTCATTCTATCTTCGAATTCCTGGAAACGAGAAGATTGACATATTTTCTACAGTGCGCTTTGCCACAGAAAAGCCTCGCCGTCGACCGTTTAACAAACCTAAGTTGGAAGAAGGTAAAATATCTCAAGCTCGTATTGTACGATATTTATGCGCATTGATTGCACGTGATGACCATTCACTTACCATCAACGGCGCTCAGCGTCAGTATTTCAAGATAATTTCTGATGCCGTAGATGCCCTTTGGAATACATTGACCGGCAACGAATATAAGATTCTTCAGGTGGGACAACGTCTGAACGATAACGGGAAATTTGTCAATGAAAAGGACAACGCTCCACGTTTCAACTTGAATGATCTTTGTTTCAAACTCTATGATGATGTGTATCTGTGTGACACAAAAGCAGATGTAGGTCCTCATGCTGTATGTCTTCGACCTATTGGTAATAACTTCAAGCGGTTCTCACCTTATCTGGAGGGTAGCACTCCAGTTGAACTTAGAGAAGATCTGCATGAACATTGGGATGTGTTCCCTTACTATGTAGGCTCTGGTAAAAAAGAAGGTGACAGAGTATCTATTGAAGAATGGGCAAAAACACATCGGGCATTGCTTTGGAATCATAATATCTGGGGCACAGATGGTATTTTTTCTGACCGTCTAGAGGATATTCATGCTTTTCCAAATCTTTTCATCCAACAGGAACATACAGCCCAAGTGGATAAGAATGTGGCCCGTGGATTACAATCCAAGTTCAAAGACCATACTATTAATATCCTTGCTTGCTCAACAACAATGGAGATGGGTGTAGACCTTGGAAACTTGGAAGTCGTAATGCTTTCAAGTGTACCTTCGATGCCGGCCAACTACAAACAGCGTGCTGGACGAAGCGGTCGTAACAATAAGGTTCGCAGTGCCTGTATCACACTTTGTAGTTCTGATGTGATTGGTCTCCGTACTTTGAGGAACCCGATTGAAAAGATTATAAACCGACCTGTTCGTGTACCGACTGTTGATTTAATGAGCCCGCAGGTCATACAGCGTCATGTGAATTCCTTCCTTGTCCGCTCCTTCGGGGTGTTTACCGACGGATCAAATGGCGGTCGTCTTACCCAAAAAGTTGCAGATTACTACACTCCGTTTGAGATACGAATCAGCAACGGGAAAATTAAAATATTGAAGAACGGTGTTAACGAAACAGACCCGGATGATTTATTAGGTGATCCTAAAGGTACCATGTATGAGAAATTCAACATATTATGTTCGAAGCCTTTGGATAAAGAAATCAGGGAGGATCTGACCAAACTCCTGAAGGGAACATGTTATGATGGCAATCTTACTCAGGTCGTAAAGAACGCACAAGATATAAACGACAGATGTTATGCCGAGCTACGCAACAAGCTGGTTGACTACAAAACAGCGTTCTCCGGAAGCGGTAAAATCAGCGATAGGTTCCGTATCAAGCTAAAGATGCAGTACATTGAAGTGTTGTACAAACGACTTCTCAATTTCTGGGCAACCAGTAGGTTTACTCCTAACGCCAACATGCCGGTTAATGTGCTCACTCTCGACTTGAACAGTAACGGGAAGAAAGACTTCTTCACTCCGATGACATCATCTAACCCCTCCTATTCTTTACGTGATGCCATCGCACAATATGTGCCGGGTAATAGTGTTGTTGTAGATGGTGTGGTATATTCTGTTCGTGGTATCGAGGTAACGAATATGTATGATAACAACCATAAGGCATACAAAACCATCTATCGTAATAGTGATAAAACAGTTATTGACGATCCGAATCTCAGTAACCAAATCAGATGGTCTGTGAATAATGCAAACGGACTGGAGATGATTCAACCAGTTGGTTTTATGCCTGACATGAACGAGAACAGAACTCGAATTATGGATAACAATGTCTTTACAAGAGTCAGTGCACAGCTGATTGATGCTGACGATTGGCCCAATCACGTGACTGAGCCACACCTGTTCTCCGTTCGTCGTAACAATGAATCAGGCAATGCCAAGATTCTCTATTACAATGAAGGGAAGGGTTATGGATATTGTTTCTGTCCAAGATGTGGAAGAACGGTCGTAGAGGAAGAAATTGCTGATAAGAATAACCAACTAAAGTTTCCGATTGAGTTTAATCCATTGCATGCTCCGTACAAAGAAGGGCAACCGCCAAAGCCTAATTATCATTTTGCCATTACTGGAAATGAAATGCGCAAGGGCTGCAGTTGCTCCAATGATGTCTCTAAAATAAAGCGCAATGTCATTATTGGCGACATGATTCAGACAGACTTTAGCGAGATACGTATCCGACATAAAGGGATGAACAGGTGGATGTCCAACCGTGATGAAGAAGAAAACCTGCTTTTCACACTTGGAATAGCATTTACCCAGACACTGGTGGATATTTTAGGAAAGGAACGTGGAGCAGTAGATTTTACGATCATGCCTAACGGCCATATCTGTGTCTTTGACTGTAATCCCGGTGGCGCAGGTTATGCCAACCAAATGGCCAATATGCTTGTGATGAAGGAGGTTATCAAAGCTTCAAAGAAGTTGTTGAGTGAAGCCCGTGAAAAGCAATCGAAAGATATGCTGCTTGACAAATTTACTCTTCGTTATGCAAAGTTCCTTGATATTAATGCAGCTTTAGCGTGGATTGAAGAAGAAGAAGAAGTTGGAGATACGGTTCCACAAAATATCAAAGATGCGTTTCCAAATACTTCTCCATCGCAGACCACATTATATGACCTGAAGAAGGCGTTTGCTTCTTCACATCAGGATGTTGTGTTATTTGCAGATAATGATTATCAGGAGTGGGATTATGAAGATAATGAGAACGGTTGGCAGCCCCAGTATATGAGCCACTTCGTTATGAAAAGCCACAATACTTCCTTCTGTATCTTAAAGTCAAAGCCAGATAGTATGTCTGAACCAATTAAGGCCATTTGCCGCGAAATTAATGCGTGGGCTAAGGGAGATGAGGTCAAGACCATATCAAACCCATGGGTTGATAAAGACATCTATCCTATTGCTTATATTGATGGCTATCTCTATTTTATGAACAACAAGGAAAACGCCCAACTCAATATTCAATGGGGCAATAACACCATGTTCTTCGTCCGTACAGATAATCCGGCATCAGGTGCCTCTGTAATTGATCTCTCCTACAAACCATCGGCTAAGCTTTTAAAACTGTCTGGAAATAAATATAGAGAAATAAGCACCAATCAGTTAGGAGATATACTACAGACTGAATCCGGAGGGCTCATAGATCAGTTCATATCATACGCAAAGCAGAATGCCGGGACGTTGAAAATCAGTTATCAGGATGAACATCTAAAGAGCATCATGGGTATTATCATCACACTCCAGACGATTGAACACATCATAAAACAGATTGGTTCAGAGTTTGACATCGAGTTTATGGTAGAGATATATAAGGATGATAGAGGAAATGCAGACAGTATATGTGCAAACCAGCCTTCATCTGAGAAACGTGATGCATGGCTTACATCTCTTACCAAAGCGTGGATAGACGATCTTAGCTATGAGCATGGAATAAAAGGTACTCTTATCCCTGTTGTTTCATTAAATAAGCGAACACTCACTCACTGGCGTGTGCTTACGATTACCTGTGGTAAAAAAAGACTCTCTATCTATCCTGATGGAGGATTTATTAATGAATGGAATATCGGAAGACAACCTAACGGTGAACGATTTGATGTGAAGACAATCACTCATGACACAAATATTCATCTGTTTAGAAATAAAGACATTAAATTTGATATTATAATTGAAGACTGTTAAATAGAAAATAATATGAAAGGTGCTGTAAATATAAGCGATTATTTCTATGGTGCTAAAACACTATTTATTATACCACTATACCAGCGCAAGTATGCCTGGCAGCAGAAACATTGTGTTCGTCTGTTTGAAGATTTGAAAAAGATCCATACAGAAAGATTGCTTAGCCATTTTTTTGGAAGTATTGTAGCGATAAAGGCCAGTGAAGTTGAAGATGATTTACTTATTATCGACGGTCAACAACGTATTACTACTATCTCTCTTCTAATACTTGCAGCAATCAATGCCGTAGCGAATGGTGACATGGAGACAGGAGATGAAGACATCGAAGAAGTAAAGAAGAATTATCTTTATGCCATTAGAAGAAGGATTGACCGAAATATAAAATTACGTCCTATTGAAGGCGATATGGAAGCATACGATGCACTCTTCACCAACAATTCAGAGAACTTTATTAAGAACACAGGTATTACTTCAAACTATGAACTCTTTTACGAGCTGATTAAAGTGAGTGGACTCACATTTCAGAATCTGATTGCAGCTATAGAGAAACTGGAGATTATAGATATTCGTTTAGAATCGAAAGATAATCCTCAACTGATTTTTGAATCTCTCAACTCCTGCGGAAAGGATCTTGAAGAAGCTGATAAGGTGAGAAATTATTTGCTAATGTCTCTTTCTGCAAAAGAACAAGAAGACTACTATCTTGCATATTGGAGTAAAATAGAGAAACTGACAGACGGAGAGCCAACCATGTTTATACGTGATTATCTTACCATAAAGAAAGGCATCATCAGTAATATAGAGGATCTATACTTTGATTTTAAGACTTTTGATGAAGAAACGCATACTGAGCGTAAAAATCTCCTTGAAGATATGCTAAAGTATGCCAAGTTCTATCGCCAAATACTAAAAGGTGAAACCGGTAATACACGTATTGACCGCAAGCTAAAACAGATAGCGAATATAGAATCTCTGGTTCACTTACCTTACATATTGTCTTTCTTTAATTATGCTACAGAAAACAATGTTAGCGAAGATGAGAAATATGAAGTGTTGGATACCATTGAGAATTATTGGGCTCGCCGTATTATCTGTAATTATCCGGCGAACGCACTTCAAAAGATGTTTGCTACGCTTCATAATGATATTATGAAGATTTATAAACGTCATCACGATAGAGGCAAAGAGTTACTTCTTCCGTACTCTCACATCCTCAAATATGTTTTGCTGAAGAAACAAGGTACCGTGTCATTTCCTAATGATAACGATGTAAAATCTGCCTTCCCGACAAGACAAATCTATCGTATTCCAAGCAGCTACAAATTCTTCTTGTTTGAACGTATGGAAAACGAGAATAGCCCAGAAGCCAATGATACGATAGTAAAAAAGATGAAAGATGGTACGTTTACAATTGAACATATCATGCCTCAGACCCTTACCCCACAATGGAAAGAAGAATTAGGTGATAATTGGCAAGAAATATATGATACATACCTCCATACATTTGCAAATCTAACACTGACCGGATTCAATACGTCCTATAGCAACCACTCGTTTCAGGAAAAGAAAGAAGGATACATTGACCGCAAAGGTAACAAGATAAATGGATTCAAAAACTCAGCATTCTGTTTATCAAACTATCTGAAGCAGTGTTCAAAATGGACTCTCGACGAAATTAAAGAAAGAGAGAAGATTCTTCTTGAAAACTTTCTTCAGTTATGGCCAATGATAACAACTGATTATGTTCCCCTTGAGAAGGAGTATGAGTTGGTATCTTTTGATGACGATGAATATGAACTCAGTTGGAGACAAATCATAGGTTACCGTTACAGGGACGAACACCATGCTGTTTTAAATTGGGTAGAAATGATAGTTCAGGTGTGCAAACTCATATATAATGAAAACCCGACTACAATGACCTATCTTGCTACAAAGAATAACTGGGTACACGACTCTGAAGCTAAAGGAAGAAGTAAAATAGCTGAAAAGTGTTATGTACATACCTCATGCAGTACCAACACCAAACGCAATATACTTAACTACTTATTCAAAGAATGCGGGATACCATCAAGTGTTCTTGAATTTGAATTAGTGCCATTGGTAGATAAAGTAACAGATTCTGAAGAGGAATAATGTCTTGTCTTTTTTCAACGATAAAATTTGAATTATAAATGAAGCAATTTAAAGTTATAGATCAACTCAGTCTCATAAATGGAGAACTCGTGTGCAAGAAACCGTCTAATCGTTCTTATCAGAAAGCACACTTCAAACAAGGTGATCTAGATGGAGCTTGCGGCGCATATTCGGTCTCTATGGTACTAAATATCCTCGGAGTATTTGAAGCGGAAGAATTATACTCTGATACATATTTTGATCGTCGCACTGCTGAATGGAAACTTATCAAAGCATTGAATGAAAATGGACTATATCGAGATGGATTAACATCTAATGAGATTCAAGAAATCGTTACAAAAAATTACTCAAAATATGCAAATATCCAATATGCAAATAAAGAAAATGATATTATTGAACTTACAAAACAATGGATTGATGAAAATGTTCCTGTTATATTACGCATGGGATACGATGCACATAACGGACATTGGATTGTCGCAGTTGGATATGCTCTCAACGAAAAGAACGAACTAACAGACATTCTGACTCTCGATCCAGGTAATGGTTCACCAAAGTATTGTCTGTGGAACGGTATCCTTAATATCAATAAAGAACATAGAAAAAAGTACGGATACCACTACAATACTGACAGATTATATTTGGTTGATGTAGATGAAGCAATCATCATTACAAGAAATAAGTTGATTCGATTTTTATAGGCTTATCTATAATTTATACGGCCAAGAATATGAGTAACAATAATAAATATCTTAAATATGCACTTAATGCAAAGGGTGAACTTGTACACATAGATAGTGTGTCTAATGGTAATGACTGTGGATGTGTTTGTCCTGCTTGTAAGAAACCACTACAAGCAAAAAATAACGGCACCCACAGAACGCATCATTTTGCCCATCAGCCAGGAGTTGACTGTCCTACAGCATACGAAAGTTCCCTTCACCTTTTGGCCAAAAAGAAAATTCAAGAAGCATTTTATGAATCCCAGGTAATTAATATTTCATTTGAATACAAATCCTATTGTAGCATGAATGATACTTGCATGTACATGAAATACGGTGACTGTGCGGAAAAAACTATAAAATCATTTAACTTGAAAGATTATTATGATAAATGTGAACAAGAAATATCCTATAATAATATAAACAGAAGATCCGACCTAAAATTCTCATCATCAACACATCCTGATAAAGAGCCATTATATTTAGAAATTTATGTTACACACGCAAGTGATGCAACAAAGCTACACAGCGGGAATAAAATTATTGAAGTTAAAATTGAAAATGAAGAAGATATTGATGAAGTAATTAAAAACGGATTCATTGAGAGCCCGAAGCGAGACGTATTTGAAGAAGCTGAAGTTCCATCCCTGAATATATCATTCTATGGGTTTAAGAATAGTGACTATAATCTCATTAAACATAGCTCTTATATTTGCATTTCCAGATATATATTATATTCTTCAGGAAAATTTATCTGCAAACAGGAACATTGTAAGTGTAATGAACTACGCAAAAGCAGACCTGACACACTTTATGAATTTTGTTTTCACAGCAATCAGGCTTTTGAGCTTCGCGATATAGCCAAATGGCTGGGATATAAGAGGTTTAACATAAAAAACTGTCAAATGTGCATGTATTGCGTAGATAGCTATAATGACACAGGTAAAATATGTCGTTTGTATAGGCAGTTAAATATACCAAGAACAGAACGTCCTCTTAATACATCTCGTGCGAAAACATGTACTTCATTCGTTTTGAATCAAAAAGAAATGAATGAATGTCTTCAAAAAGTTGACAATAAAGAAATACCACCTATAACTGAGCTCAATTAATCCTTACTAATTAAACTATTTTGTAAATTCCTTCAAATATTTTTCTATTATGCAGATAGACTTCACAATAGAAAAATACATTTGCAGTGTAATCAAAAATAATTCAAATTTTTACGTTATGTCAAAGTTCAAGTTCTTATGTGCTTTATTTATGGTGGTTGCCGTGAATGTAAGCGTCAATGCACAAAGTAATCTAACCAATAGTTATAAAGGATATGTTGATGCCGGTTATTCCATTGGTATAGGAGATTATGAGTTCGGAAGAGTGGAAATCAATACCTCACATGGCTACCAGTTCAATCCATATTTCTTTTTAGGAGCCGGAGTTGGACTACATTTCATGCCGTCATACGAAACAAGTGGAATGGATATTCCATTGGATGTAAGAGACAGTAAGGTTGATATTCCTGTGTTTGCAAATATCAGAAGTCACTTCAGCAAAGGAAAGTTTGCTCCATTTGCTGACTTGAAGGGTGGAACCTATATAACAAATGGTGGTGGATTATATGTCATTGCTTCTGTTGGTATCAGATATGCGCTGAACGACAAACAGGGTCTTAGTCTATCCCTTGGATATACAAATGAGAAATTGGAGTTTGAGGTATTTGATGGATTTATTGGCTATGACAGCATGGACTACACAAGAGATAAAAAACAGTATAATACTGAAGCAGTTGCTATCAAGCTTGGATTTGATTTCTAACATTAATAACCAAAATCTATAAACAATGAAGAAAGTAATATTTACGGCACTGATGTCACTTTTTCTATGCACTACAATAGATGCACAAATTTTGCGGACAGATGAACTGGAAGACTACGCAAAAGAGAAGTATGGAGAAAAATGGGTTGATGCAGCTGAAAATCTTGGGCAGCAACTCCAGCTGGACAAGAACAACGGCATAACATACGTTCAGATTATTCCTGCAGAGGGTAAAACAAAAGATGAACTCTACGTACTACTCAACTATTGGTTTACGGCCACATTCAATGATGCAAACTCTGTCATTAAACTAAATGACAAGGAATTGGGAACTATCATTGCACAAGGATATGTAGCAGACATTGCTCAGCACGCTGGCGGAACCAACAGCTATAACGTAAATATCAGACCGGTCATTAAGTGTGATATTAAAGATGGCAGAGTAAGAGTAACCTATACCATTCCGTTCTATTCGGTTAATATTGCTGTCGGTGGAGGATGGATTGGAGCATTAGGAGGTACCATTCCAACACGTTCGGACGAGAACTGGACATTGGACACCTGTTTTCCTTTTGTTAAGAAAGACTCACACAAAAAGACATCAAGCAAGGCCCTTGTTATGGCTCATGCCTACTCGAATGTTGTTATGGACAAGATTGAAGAGTGTATCAAGAATGGTCTAACAGGCAATGAGGACAACAACTGGTAATATCGTTATTTTAACGACACAATAGTACGAACACAGTTCAAGAGGATGATAGGGTCAATAACCTTACCATCCTTTTTTGTTGTCAGGTGCAGAT
>OJNH01000755.1_pt1 | contig 27908 bp, 33 predicted proteins | sample 1597361 | NCBI WGS metagenome assembly OJNH01 (sample SAMEA2452136, study PRJEB22498) | human gut metagenome | biome: human feces; feature: human gut; material: feces | place: Australia | collected 2012
GCTATTTCCGATTGAACATCTCTGTGAGCCATCCGGGGAGACCGAATGACTTTCACAGAGATGTACGATCGGAAAGGAGTGCCCGGAATAAACTTTTCCCGGCAGGCAAGTGCAAGCACTTATCAGCTGGGAAAGGTATATTCCTGTCTGGGCACTCCAGTAGCCGATTGTCTATCCCAAAATTTATACTTTCGGAAAAATATTGTGTAGTCTTGCAGGTGAGGGTGAAGCTCATATAGAGACAATAATCTCCTTAGGCACACCCGTGTAATACTCTATTTTTTCTATGGGCATATTATCGTTTTTCATTTTAACTATGGATTCAATGGTCTCTTTCGTCAATGAATGGTTCGAAAAAAGGATGTTGGATAGCTCTTTTATAGCTCCTGTAACCCTTTGCCTGTCTGTTTCTTTTTTAAGGTCCAGCTCACTGAAGGAGGATAGCTCATCGTGGAGGACGAGGTAATATATTCCCCCTACCACTAATGCGGATATTGCGACAATGTCAGTTTTGGAGCCAGAAAACTGGTCTGCGAATTTTCGGCATAATGGCAGCGTGTGCAATTCTCTTAATCGTGCTGTTCGCTGGGTGGTCTCGTTGTTGTCTGATAACTCCCATCGTAGAAGCTGCTGCATGACTTTGTTTTCAGAAAGCGAATTAAACAGGTCTGTCAGGATGTTTAAGTACAGTTCTTTCTCGTTAGATGATTTCTTGTGAGATTCAACTATGTCGCTAAACCAATAATCGAATTTCTTGACGTAGTTATCAATAAACTGACTCAGGTCTTCATATCTTTTGTAGAACTGCACAGGCTCTATTTCTGCAAGCTGCATAATTCCGGTAACAGTCAATTTGGAAAATCCGTTTTCCTCGATCAGCTGACTGGCTGCATCAAGTATGCTGTTCTCAACATCCTTGGCACTTCTTCGCTTTCTCCTTTCTTTCATGTCTAGATTTTAAAATTAATCTCTTTGTTTATCTCATTGAGCGCATGGATCAAGGCATCTAACTGATGGCGTTCATGGGTAGCATGAACGCTGACCCTTAATCTGGCTTCTTTGGTTCTTACAGCAGGATATACAATTCCGATTGTAAAGATACCTTTTTCTTGCAACATTTTCGCAATCTCATAGACTTTTTTGTTATCCCTTATCAAAATGGGGAAGATAGGGGAAACGGATTTGCCTATGTCAAATCCTTCTTCTGTCAATCTGTTTCTAAGATAATTCGTGTTTTCCCAAAGTCTGGCTCTTATGCCCGGCTCCTTTTTGATTATTTCCAAGGCTTTCAAGATGGAAGCTGTGACTTGTGGGGTAGGAGCCGCTGAAAAGACATTGCTGTCCGCATAGTATTTCAAATACTGTATCACCTTCTTGGAAGCTGCTGCAAATCCTCCTACACAGCCGAACGACTTGCTGAATGTTCCGGTGATAATATCAACCTGTCCTAAGCAGTTGTAGTGTTCCGCAGTTCCCCTTCCGTTGGTTCCCATCACCCCTATTCCGTGCGCATCATCCAGCATTAACATAGCTCCATGAGCTTTGCAAAGGGAGATTATTTCCGGAAGCAGGGACAAATCACCATCTTGTGAATATACCCCGTCTATTATCACAAGCTTAGTCTGGTACTGATCCTTGGATTCCTTCAGTGCCTTTTCCATGTATTCCAAATCATTGTGTCCGATTCGTTTCACGTTGGTTCCTTTTAATCCTGCCATTGCGCTTGTGTGGATATACGGGTCTATCAGTGCAATGTCATTTTTCCCAAGCAGGGCTCTTAGTATTCCGGCATTCGCTCCGAATCCTGAAGAGAATAGTATGGCATCCTCCTGTCCTACAAAAGAAGCTATTTCATGTTCCAGTTGCTGGTGTATGTCAAGATAGCCACCTATCACTTGCGCAGCGCAAGCTCCAGTACCATACTTCTTGATAGCCTCTATGCCTGCTTGCTTGGTTTCTTCTCTTTGCGACATGCCCAAGTAATCATTGGAAATGAATGCGCTAACTGGTTCATCGAATCCTTCAATGGTCATTGTTGCGCCAATTCCAGTATGTGAAGTAATCCAATAGCTTTTGCATCCGAAGTCATTCAGTTGGTTGATATATTGTTGGAAGTCGTTGGCTCTTTCAATAGCGTTTGTTCCATACGATAATTCAAAGTCCTTCAGTGAATGGTAAGTTTCTTTCATATTAGTATAATTTAGATTGTATATCGCAAAGTTAAATATAATATTATGTTTGACGACATATAATTCAAAAAACACCTAAAAATAGTATATTATATACAATATAGTTTGTATATTTGGCATGGTCGATTAAAAATGGAACATGTTCCTTTCTTGAAGGAGAATTATTAAATTTGGTGATTATGAAAAGACTAAAATTTATTTTAAGTATTGGGCTAAGTTGCTGCCTGGTACTAAGTTTATTTGCTTTTACTGCAAATGCCGCAGATACAAGAGCTGCAACATCATCTTCTTGTTCGTTGGTGAATCCTCCTAATAGTGAGATAACATGGCGTTTCGATGGAAACCAAGTTGTTTGGGTTACTGTTGAAAATGGCAATGTTCTTGGTGTTACTGCAACTTTATCATGTGATATTTTTGCAACACCAGATACTAAAAGTTGGGTGTTATTGCCGTATGGAAAAACTGACGAATTAAAATATGATATATTTGGGAATGTTCCTATTGGTTGGAGATTTACATTATCAACAATTTCAGATGCAGCTTTGATTTATGGTAAGGCGCATTGGAATCCATTTTAAAATAGATAGTATGAAAAAGAAAAATATGCTATTAGGCATTATAGTTGGATTAACAACGATTATTTGTAGTTGCCAGTCTGAATTGAATGATGCAGTTCAGGATGTATCATCTATTGAAACACCGACAAATGCGGTGAAAAAATATGTAGATGAAAATACATATATAGATTTAGATGTGGTTAGTTTAGCAAAAGAAATAGCTTCGCCAAGTACAAGAGCAACGATAGACCTTGATAAAGTTGCTAGAATGAAAGCTGCTATTTATCGTTTTTATAGTAATGTTGAATTGATAGATGGTCTTTATAACTGTAAATTAACCTCTGCATCAGAAATCAATGTTTCTTTGGAAGTTTATACTGCATTATTAAATAATCTAAATGAGATAAATTTAGCTATCCAAAAAACAAAAGAAAAAGGACATTTTATAAATGTTCCTGATGTGAATGAAGAGTATTTAAACTCTCTTCTTGAATAAATTCCTATAATAATATCTAGGGATTTTGGATATGAGTAAACAAAAAAGTCGTTTTAGTTCAAATGTTAGAGCTAAGACGATTTTTTTATTGGAGTTGTTTGTTCAAGTGCTTATTGAAAGTGGATAGAAACAACACAATGTATTTTAGGAAAAAGAAGATTGTTTGTTGTTCTTTTGGGGGTTCTTGACGTGGAGTAAGATTGTATATTGTCATATATATGTTTGATGGCATAAAGTTCAAAATTACACCTAAAAGCAGTTTGCTATATACAATGTTGTTTGTATATTTGTATATGTTTTATTTTAAATTTCTCACTTTATGAAAATAACTTATTTGGGAGCACTAACTCTTTCTCTATTCCTGGCTTCATGTGCACAGGAAGATTTGGGTAATCAAGGGAATCCACAAGATCAGAAATCTGCTATTGTGCAGTTAACACCAGAAGAAGCATTAAGTATATCGTATCAACAAGTTAGAGAATTATCAGATATAGAGATTATTGATATTGTTAAGAACTTTAATGAGGGTAATGAATTATCTCGTTCAGGTGATATAGGACATATTAAAATCAGAGATAAATACTATATCACAGACAATGTTGTGTCTAGAACTGTATCAAAAGGTCTGCCCATTGCTGTTGTTGAAGTGGAAGATAAGAATGGTAAGAATTTGGCTTATGTATGTACGGATAATCGTTCAGGTGATATTTTGGCTTATCTTCCGGAGAGAAAAGAATTAGATGATATTACCAGTTCTCAAGCTTATTATATGCTTTCGCTTGCGAAAGAAGCTGTGGCAAATAAAATAAAGAAGGTTGAACATTTAAAAGATTCATTATATGAATCTACAATATTGAAATTAAAAGAAAATATCAATATTCCTGATGGTAATATAGATTTCAACTCTATAAAAGATAAGATTAAAGTTATCGGTGATGACGATAATATTGTTAGATCAGCACCAGTTGAGAATCCTCCATACGTAATGACTCAGAAAGGTCCTTTTTGTGAAGTAGCTTGGGATCAGCGAGAACCATACAATAGAAAGTTACCTACATTGCCACAATTCTCTGATTTACATTTCCCAGCAGGATGTGGAGTTGTTGCTGTTGCAACATTGCTTTCTATTGTTGAGCCTAATATGACAGTTAGTAGCATACCTGTAAATTGGGCTTATCTTAAGGAAAGACCTACGATTATAGAACCCTCTTATGGAGGATGGGCAGGAGAACCTGACCCACAAGATAAAAGAGACATGATAGCATATCTAATTAAGGATATTTATTATGGAACTAATGCTACAACGTCTTTCGAAAAGGATCCATATATGGGTGAAACATCTACACGAAGTGATCACTTACAGAAATACTTGCAGGGAAAAATCAATATAGATAACTGGGATAGAATTAATTTAGACAATCAGCTAAATTCTATGAATAATTCACGCCCTATTCTAATGTCAGGAAAAGATTCAAGTAATGGCAACGCTCATGCTTGGGTAATTGATGGCTATAGATTATGTAAGAAAAGCAAAGCGAGAGAACTTATAAAAATTTACGACATCTATTTCCATGCTAATATGGGATGGGGAGAAAGTAAAGATAATGGTTATTATTTGATACATTCCGATTTATCATTGACATTTGAAACTTCTGCTTCACATTACAATAGTAATTTGCAGCAAATGTGCAATGCAAGAAAAAAGTAATGTAAAACTTATGAAGGAATCTTATCTGCATCTATTTTAACAATCTGGTTATATGGGGATGGCTAATTTGATGCAGGTAAGATTCCATTTATTTATTTTAATAATATGAAATTCATTTATTTAATTATGTGTTCACTCTTATTGTTGTCGTGTGGGCACAACGATGATGTGATAGACAAAAATCATACATCAATATGTTTATGGATTGATCAAGATACAACTTTGACGTTGAAATCTCAAGAACCTATAGTTAGTATTGATAATCAAGATATAGTCGATGTTTCTCTATTAAGAAACGAAATAACTATCAAAGGGAAAAAAACAGGTCTGGCTCAAATTAGTACTGAAGATAAAATAGATAATATATCAGTTTTAGTTCGTTCTATTTTAGGCATTTGGAAAGTAAAAAAGCTTCAATCAATCTCCATAAAATGTGATGATCAACAGGCTAAGAATGTAATCGAATCTCATATTCACGATTACTTTTTATCTATTAGAGAAAATTGTCGATATGAGTTTGTAGACGAACATATATATATTATGTATGATAAAAATGGGGAATGTAAAGGAAATTATACTTTCTGTGATTTCCTGCTGGAATTAAATCCGTTATTAAATAAAATGCAGCAGAAAATCAATATTATACCACTTAGTCAATCATATTTATATGCTCAATACGATATAACTGATTATATTAAACAGGAATATCCAAATTTTCTAATTAAGGAAGTCTTAGTAACAGAAGCTTGGGTAAGTTTGGCTCAATGAATTAGCTTTATAGAACTTTCATGTCAATATCTGTGGAAGACATAATGTAATAGCAGAAGAAATCACACATATTTTTGAAAATTAAAAGAGTTATCGGGTAGGAAGTAAATTTGATTGTATTCCGGTATATCCTATTTACTTCCTATCCGATTTTTTATGATGATGATTGACTATTAAATTATAGAGACTGCTCTATATTTTGGTTTACTGTTTGGCTATCACTTTGCGCAAGTTTGATATTTTCTAATCCGGAAGGTTCCATTGGTAAGCTGAATATCTTCTGAACGGCTATCATCGTTTGTGCCGGAACAGAATCTTTTAAACTATTTATGGCTTCAGGAGAGGGAATGAATCCTTCATTCTTCAGTTTCATAAGCTGAGTGAAGTCATTTTTTTTAATGGCTTCTACAAATTCATTTGCAGGATTTTTTTGCAATGAGGCTTTTAATTCGTCATTCCAATCGTTTTCTACAGATAGTTCTATGTTAGGAAGTTGAAGTACTTTTTCCTTTAGTATCTCCGGAGATAAACTTTCGATGTCTATTTCTGTTCCTTTCAAGAAATTATCCAGTTTCAAAGCATATTTGTAGCCGTTTTTATCGTTATCGAAGATGTAGGTGAGTTGGTTGGGAATGTCATTGATGTTTTGTTTAGTCAGGAGTAACTTTATCACTTCCATCTGTCCTTGCGTGATATTTCCTTCAGTACTTATGTATAATAGGTTTTTGGGTGTTCCCAAAAGCTTCATTTGGTAGTGTGACGCTCCATCAATCATGCTTTCGCAAACGAAAATATGATCTACGGGTCTAGTGTTGTCATGTCTTGACACTACTATGCTATCGAATTTATTACCGGATATTCCTTTGAAGCTTTTCCCGTCTTCAGGTCTGATACCTCTTTGGGAGATACCTTGAAAACCATATTGATTGATGAGTTTAACACAAGTGTTGTTATACACCTTTCCATCTTTCTTGTATTCTCTTGATGTGAATACTCCATTGAATACCGGAGAGGATAGTGTTTCTTGGCTTATGCCTCTTTTTTGAAGGAAATCCCCATTGTATGGACGTAACTGGTTTCTTAGAAAAGCAAGCTGTTCAGGATCCAGAGCAGCATTGCTGACCCCATATTTGCTATTGGAAGAAAATACTACTTCATTGTTGTTGACATAGTTCTGTATGGCTTCGCCAGCTTCACGTAGACTTGGCATCCTACCAGTTTGCTCATAGATATGCTGCTGCATTAAATCTATGATTGTTTTACCACGGGTTTCGTCATGGTGAACATCCCAATAGGTATAAAACTCCTTTTTATTCTTTTTAATAACGACAGTTTGTGAGCCGTTACTCATCTTTGGGGATGAGTTTGAAGAACCTTCTACAAATTTCCATCCTAAATGTAGAAAGAAGTCAGGCAATGAAACCTCCTTCTTGAGCTTATCAAAGTCTACTTTCATAATATCAAATATTTAGATCGTTACTCTTGTCCTTTTTTATTCCGGTTTTACTGCTTTGAGCAAGTTTTAGGTGTTCCAATCCGGAAGGTTCCAACGGCAGGTTGAATATCTTCTGAACGGCTATCATCGTTTGTGCCGGAACAGAATCTTTCAAACTCTTTATGGCTTCCGGAGAGGGAATGAACCCTTCATCCTTCAGACTCAATATTTTGATGAAATTGTTTTCTATGGCTGCGCATATCAATTTTTTTTCTAATTGATATTGATTTACTATTTCTTTCAAATCGTCTTTTACCAAGGACCAATACTTCCCACGGAAACAATCTATCCCTTCTGGAGATTCCTTGACGGAATCTATTTTCTGAAATCCATTAAATATATCTTGTTCTGTGACAGTCCATTCATTTCTTTTGATAGCCCAATCAACCATGTCTTTAAATGAAAACATATCACTAAGTTCATGAATGTCCCAAAAATCCTTCTGTCTAGGCTCTTCTCCGCAGATAGCTGCTAACTTCATAGCTGCTATCTCTCGTATATCAGCTATTTTTATATTATCAATTTCTTGTATTGGGAATATGAATTTTTCTGTGTAGAATAGGTCAATCTTAACTTTATCTTCAGGTGTATTTCCTGCATATAGTGTATATCCTAAGGCAGACTTATCCAATGATTGTATGTTTTCAGTGTATGGAAATGTTTTACTAAAAAAATCTTGGATTTCTTTAGTATTCATTGTATCATAGTCTATATCTGTAAACAGGTCTATATCAATGGATCTTCGATGTCCTATCTGCAAACTCAAACAGGTTCCACCAATAAGAGTAAAATCTTTGAAAATATTGTTATTTTCAATTGTATGCAGAATTTCCTTTAATAAAGGAGATACTGTTTCATAATGTAGGCTCATAGAATATATTTTTGATAGTTGTCATTCCGTTTGTTGCTATTCCATTTGCTTTTTATATTTGGGAAAACCCGCTTGATCGTTTCAATTCCGTAGAATCTGATAATTTCTTTGATCTCCATATCATTACCATATTCTAAGGCACGTTGGATAACCCATTCTTTATTACGCATCCAGTTTATCTTTTCAATTTTAGTGTCCCAAAATAAACCTTTGCTTATTTTTGTCAAGTCAGGGTGTATTTTCCGCTCTTCCTCCATGATATAAGTATATATATCGTGATTGGTTTGTATCTTCATGAAAAAACCTTCTATGTTTATATTTAAGGCTTTTTCAATTGAGATAGATGATCTTATAGTAAATTTACGTTCCCCTTTTATATAGTCATGAATGCGTTGCGGATATTCATTTGACATATTCGCTAATTCTTTTTGAGAGATGTTTTTCTTACGCAGAATAACCTCTAGAATCTTTCCTGCTGGAACATCACTCATTGCCAAGTATTTTTCATATTTCATTTCCATATTCCAATATCTTTGGTTTTTTACAAAGATACTTATATTACAGGTAATAACCAAATATGGTTATTATGTTTTATGGTATGTTTTCATCGTTTGTTTTCTTTCGGTCTATTTCTATACCTTCAATTCTTAGATACTTATATAGGGTAGCTCTGGAAACACCAACTGAATTGCAAATATCATTAATAGTTCTAGTTTTATCATGCTTGTACTTGATATACTCGGTCACTGCTAACTTTGCCCTTTTTTGACTTTGAGGTGTTAGACCAGGTTTTCTTCCTCCAATACGACCTTGGGCTTTTGCAGAATTAAGCCCTGCTCTTGTACGTTCGGAAATAATGTTTCGTTCCATTTCAGCAACACAGCACAAAATGTGAAATGCGAACTTGCCTATCGGTGTCGAGGTATCTAAACTTTCAGTCAAACTAATTAGCGATATATTTCTCTTTTCCAATGATTCTTGGAGAATCATTAACTCACTAGTTCTTCTTCCTAATCGATCAAGTTTCCATACTACAAGTTGATCACCGGATTTCAACTGTGCCATCAGATCATCTAGAACTGGTTTAAACTTATTTTTTCCAGACACTTTTTCTTCGTAAACTTGGTCTACTCCGTATGAATGTAGTGCATCAAGTTGAAGACTTAAGGATTGTTCCTGTGTAGAAACACGTGCATAACCATATCTCATTTTTATTTTTCCGGCAAAAATAGTAAGTCGATAGGCTAAAGAAACATTATCAAGTGCGCGAATATTCAATTTAGTAAAACGAACGTTTATTTGAACTGGATATGAGAAAGTTAAAATTAACACTTTTATTAGTGGTTTGCATCTTTGCACATAACCTTTATGCGCAAAGACATTATACAGGCGTTTCTGCTTTAGAGTTAAATTATGGCATGAATATGTTTGGTGATTGTGATAATAATGCGAGTATTGCTGTATCTAAATATAGAAATCGTACGACCTACTGGAAGATTGGCTTAAATTACTTTGAGAAGTCATTTGATTATGTTCCGGAGAATGTTTCTTCGGAAGCGGAGGTATCAACGATAATCAATAGAACAGCAAGGAATTATTATATCGATGGAATGTTTTACAAGACAGTCGCAACGAATCTTTCTTCCCTTTATTTCAATTTAGGATTGGGGGCATTTACTGGGATTGAATCTTATAAGGAAGAAAAAGACAAATATGATTATATGTTGGGACCCAAAATTGAGGCTGAATTGGAAATCTTCATTTCTGGAAGGATGGCTTTACTTGGACGAATTAAACAATATTGGAGTCCTTTTTCTGAAATAAACGAATGGAATACTGTCTGGAATGTTGGCGTTAAATTTCTCCTTTATTGATTATGATATTAATAGCTGCTGATGTTAGTGCATTAATCAGTTTATTCAAAGAAACTGGGGCGATGCTAATAGGAGTTGGTTTTGTATGTGCTGGTCTTGCGGTTTTGAAAAAGATTATTTCGAGACCTGAGAGTGCTAAGGATGCTATAATTACATATATAGTTGCGTTAGTTATTTATCTTCTAATATGGTCACTTATATGAAAGGAGCAATAGGAATAAGGTTGTTTGGTGATGGCTTGTCTGTTTTTGACATGGCAGTCACTACAATAGTTCTTTTGCTGTTAGCCATTTATCTAATAAAATATTTTTCCGAAAGTAAAAAAAAAATAGAGGAAGAAAAGGAAAAGGAGGAAAAAACTACTGACAATAATATATGTGAATACAGTACCGAACCACTGTATTCACCTCAAATAGTGGTCGTGTTCCAAAAGGACTACTCTAATGAAGAAGAACTGAGCAAAGAACTTGCAGATATGTATATATCAAATCGTAAATACTATTACTCAGGAAAAGAAAGCGCAGAAAAGAAACAAGATACTTTCGGAAAAAATGAAAACTCTGATAGGGTTGATATTAAGTATGAGGAAGTCTCTTTTTCAAAACTGGCTGTCGTTGATGTTTAAATGATAATAAGATAATTAACTTAATGTATAACAATCAAATTTTAGAAAGATGAATTACTATTTAAAACAATCTTGGGATTTTGTGACAGTTCACAAAAGACTTTTTATGATTATGGGACTTTTTATGCTGACATTCGTAATTGTTCCGGAAGTCGTGAATGCCCAAACAGGCTCCATTAAGATAAGTAGTCTGGCGGATGTAGAAGCTAAAGCGGAAGAAGGCTCTAATACCATCCTAAACATTGCGAAGTATGTTCTTGGTGCTGTACTTGGTGTAGCATTGGTTTTTGTTATTTATTCATTAGCTACCAATAATCCTCATGCTAAGGAATATTTGCTGGGATGGATTATTGCTGTAGCTGTGATTATGGTTGCATTCTTGATTATATAATGAGAACATCAAGAAAAATAAATAGACCAATTAGGTTCTTTGGACTTTCATCGGGCCAATTTGGTCTATTTATGCTCATAAATGCCCTGATAATAATCGCATTTGTTTTTAAGCATGTATATCCGGTTATTATAGTAACAGTAATGGGGTTTATATTTTTGGTTTCTGGTATGTTATTTAGGAACCTGAAACGAGAACACAAAGCAGGAAATCCAGATTATCTGTCTAGCCTATCTGTTAAGGCTGCTACTCCTTCCAAAATTGTAGATAAGAAAAAGGTTTTTAATTTTTTAATGAAGAAGAAATGACCGGAGTTATCATTATATTGGCTTTGATTTTGTGTAGCATAGTTATTTTGCTGGCTATGTTATACATGCGCCCTTCTGAAATTCAACTGTCAGATAAAGCAGTTGACTTGGCATCAGTAATTCCTATTCAAACTATTACCGATAACATAATTGTGAATGGGAATGGAGATTTGACTGTAGGATATAGAATGTTCCTTCCGGAGGTCTTTACATTGTCGAGTGAGGATGCCAAATACATTCATGAACGTTTGGAAGGTCTTTTTAAGATGTTGCCTGCCGGGACTATAATTCATCAGCAGTCATTCTACTATGTCGGTAAATACCAAAACGATGAATTTTCAATCAATCCGTTAAAAGCTGAAAGCCTGAAATATTTTAAAGATAAGCATATTATCAATAGCTATACAAACTTGTATATAACCTTTGCTGATACTGATTCGAAGAAAAGCATACGGAAGAAGCCTTCTAATACATCATTGTTGAGAAAATTCAATTATCCTTTTAAGCAGCCTTATAAGAATTATGAACAACGATTAGAAGAGATGGAACCATTCATCCTAAACTTTGAAAATGGCTTATCATCCATTACCCAATTTGAGATAAAAAAGATGAATAGTAAAGATTTAAATAATTCTATTTACGATTATTTGAATCTTACCTATTCTTCACCAGTAAAGGATGCAACAAAAGAAACTGTTAACCCAATAATGGTAACACCTAGCGGAGATATGAAAATAGGAAACGAATTTGTATCGATGCTATCTCTTACGGTGGAAGGGGAAAATGTGTACGAATTGAATGTTCCCAATACGGGAAAATCAAAATCATTTGGAGCAAGTGTAGAATTGCCAGAGAATATCAGGAGTAAAAGTAGTATGCTTTATCCTCTTGGATTGGGCTTACCATTTGACCATATTGTAAACGTGGTAATTGAAGTAACGGATACAGATTCTACAGTTGCTGCAATCCAGGCTGAAAAGAGTGGTTTGAATTACTTAACTAATTTCTATCCTCCAGCAAAAGATAAGCAAGATGAGCAAGAGGCATTTTGCCAAGCTGTTACAGCATATGACTATCAAACAGCATATACTGCGTTTAATGTGATACTCAACGATGTTGACCGTTCCTCTCTCATTCGAAAAATATCTTTGGTTCAACAAGGGTTCAGCTTCATGAATCAAAGCTCATGCTATGTCGAGAACGCAGAATTATGTAATTTGTTTTTTGCCAATATACCGGGGAATGCTCGTTCTAATTACCGTGGCTTTGTGAATACCACAAAATTAGCTATATGTTACTTACAGAAAGATAGTACCTATCTATCGGACATGAAAGGACATCTATATAATGATCGCTTTGGGAATCCTGTTTTAATTAATCTATGGGATAATAAAGCGTTGAATAATAGAAATAAAATCGTTATTGGACCTTCTGGTTCAGGAAAGTCATTCTGGTTGAACAACTATATTTATCAGTCCTATGAACTTGGTAACGATATAACGATTATTGATATTGGTGGATCCTATCGTTCAATGATTAATCTAAATCGTGGAAAATACTTCGATTCTACCAACCAGAGGGAATTTGCATTTAACCCGTTTTTGTGTGAACGTGACAGGAGCGGAAGATACATATATATGGATAAGTCGGATCAGGAGTCTGCGGAAGATTTGATTAAGACTATATGCACAATCATTTCATATATATGGAAGCGTAACAATTTTATGGAGCCTTCAGAAGGTGCAATATTAAGGAAGTCAGTAATTGCATTTTATGAATATGTGAATAATTCATCCGTTAATGGGACTAGTGAAAGAATTTTCCCAAATATGATTGAATACAGAAAATTTTTGCAGGAAGTATTCTGTAATAAAATGTCTGAATACGAAAAACGGAAATTTGAAATTGAAGAAATTGTATTGCTGTTAGAACCTTATACTGAAGGGGAATTAAGCTTTTTGCTGAATGCTACGGAAAACATTGATATAGTGAATGATGATTTAATAGCCTTTGATATGGAAGATGCAGCAAAGAAAGAATACTTTCCGCTCGTGGTTATCATCACTCTTCAAATGGTTATTGAAAAGATCAAAAAACGGGAAGGGGTAAATAAAGAGCTTATTATTGATGAAGCATTGGATTTTTTAAATGATAGCAAATTTGGTGATTTTATAGCTTATCTGTATCGAACTTTTCGTAAAAAGGATGGTGCTATTACGATAGCTGCGCAAAATGTCTTATTCTTGAAAAATTGTCCTTCTAAAATAAAGGATTCAATTTTGATTAACTGTGATACCAAGATCATTTTGGATCATTCAAGCTATCGAACAGAATTGCCAAACTTACGGGATGTTTTATCTATATCAGAAGATGAAATTGATATGATTGATTCTCTTCAGACCCGGATAGATAATGATGTCACTAAATGGAAGGAATTTTTTATTAAGCTTGGTAACTATCCTTTTGTATTCAGAAATGAAGTATCATCGTTTGCAGCGGTTGCCTTTGATTCAAGGCAAAAGACTGTTGTTCGCTTGAAGCAGCTGTTTGAAGAAACAGGCTCTACTTATGCTGCAATTAATAGATTATTAGAAGAAAGGAGAAAAGTGTATGAATGATGCAATGGAAGGCTTGAAGGCTATTAATTCTTGGTCTGGTGACTTTAACGCAACATCTAATAACGTTGCAGGTTATATAGCTGCTGCTATGCTGGGTGTATCTCTTGTCTTTGTCGTTTGGGCTTTAGCTACGAAAAAAGACAATGCAAAAACATATTTGATAGCATGGTTGGTTGCATTGATTTTTGTGATGGCATTTATTTTACGATAACTTTTAAAATCTGTGATATATGAAAACAAGAATATTTTCTTTCCTATTTTTTATATTGCTGGGTAGCTCTTGCTTTATCCAAAAGACAAATGCACAATGGATTGTTAATGATCCAAAACATGAATTTTTAAATACTACAGAATGGCTGGCTAATGCCCAAAAATGGGTTAAGCAAATAGAAGAGATGGGGATTGCTCAAAAATTGCGTGAGGGACTCCAAAATATTAATGAAATGAAACAACTCAGATCATTGGTTGAATTAGCTTCTTTTTTGGATGATGTCGCTTGTCTAAGTAGTGATTATAGGTTTTACATGAATATTGGTGGTCACTACCATTGTTTGAAATTCCTGAATTTTCAATCTGTTACTGTAAACTTAAATCTAAGTACAGATTTGTTGTTTAAGGTGGCAACAGTGGCAGACTTTTTTTCAATGAACAGTGAAGGTCGTATGTCTTTTGTTGGAGATGTCAGGACCGCATTAGAATCAGCATCTAAGGAAATGAAAGAATTTAACGAAGTTGTCCGTAGTGAAGTTCTGAACGAATCGGTACAGAACCATGTAGGTAAAACCTATTATAGTGGCAGATTATCAGCTTTTACTAGATATACAAACTAACCAGTAAATCTTTAGTATTATGAATGGACAAGATACTTTTTTGTGGGGATTGGAATTAAACGATGCACTCACAACGGAACTGACGGCTCAAATGACAGTTATAGCATTCGGTGTGGCTGTGATATGTTTTATTTGTAGCGTGGCATATAATTATTTATATCATGGTGTTAGTCAACTATTGACTCCTGATGAAAACAAGTTTCCGGATCTAATGGAAATAGCTCGTTGTTTTGCATTAATATTCTGTTTGTCTTTATATACTCCTATATCAAAAACGATTGTAGGAACAATGGAAGTTATAAATGAAGCAACATCACTCACAGGAAATAGGGCACAGGAATTTGCTCAGTATATGGAACGATCTGCTTCAGAACAGCAAGAAATGCTTACGGATTATGAAAAGACTGCATTAAACGCAGAAGTCAATTCTGGTAATGATTCTGAAGGTGCAAAGCAAAAAGAACTTGATAATATATCTCAAGACAATACGATCAGTGGAATGGGTGCTTCTTTAAAGAAGATTCTTACCTTACTGAATCCGGCTAATTGGGGTGCAATGATTATTCATGCTATAGCTGCATTGTTGATAGCAGCTATACAAGTTATAATATTGGGAATGGGGGTTGTCATTATAAAGGTTTTGGTCATATTGGGTCCATTCGTTTTTGCATTTTCTATTCTTCCTGTATTTCAAAAGCAATTATCCAATTGGTTTGGTACTCTGTGTTCTGTAGGTATGGTATTTACTGTTATCAATATTTTGAACCAAATAATGTGGTTCACCTTTAAAGGTATATACAATTCAGATGCGTTCAATTTTGCAGATGAAGCTACCAAACAATTGCAATATTTAGGGATGGATTTAGCAATAATAGGGTCTTACTGTAGTTGTTTCTGGCTTTCTGGAAAGATAGTTGGTCATGGTGATGCAGGTAGAATTATTTCCAAGACAGTATCTATTGTTACTACGGCTGCTACAATGGCAATAGCGGGAAAAGTAGCGGCAGGAGGTGCAACGAATTTGTCTTCAGCGGCTGCGATCGGGAAAAATACGATGAATAATGAGAACTGATATTGAAACAGGAGGTAATTATGGATTTGATGAAATTTAAAACAGTTGATCAAGCTTTCAGAACGACAGTGATTATAGCTGCTTCTTGTTGTTTGATAATGGGAATAGCATATACGATTTCAGCTATCTATTTGTCAAATAAAATAGATGATGTGCTAAAAAATGCCATTGTATTGGATGCATCAGGGCAAGTTTATAATACAACTTCTATTGAAGCTGGTGCTATGAGAAAGTTTGAATATGAAGATCATGTGAAGAAATTTATTAGACTTTGGTATGCTTTTGACGAAAGTACCTATGAAAGATATATAGAGGAAGCACTTCATTTGATTGGTAATCAAGGTAAAGTACTATTCAATGAATATAATGATGTCAATATGCTCAATTCATTGATTCAGAAGAATCTGAGATATGGTGTGATAATTAAGGATTTACATGTGGATATGCAGACAATCCCTGTTTCGGGAGAGGTGTTGTTTACCCAAACAGGTTATAGGGCAAGAGGTAGTGTTGCACGTGATATTTCAGTTAAGTTCACATTATATGATGTGTCCCGGTCTGCTAAAAATTCCCATGGTGTTAAAATCGACAATTGGGAAGTGCGTTATTCAGAGCCTAGAGAAATAACAGATGAAGAACAATTAAAGGATTAGTATTATGGAAAAGATAAAAGAACTGCTAAAGGACAAGAATAAATTGTTGATGTTAGTACCTTTATTATTAGGTATTCTGTTTGTTGTGGTTTTCTTCGGAAAACAAAACACTGAAGAAGCTGTTATCGACAAAGAAAATCAGTCTTTGCTAGAACCCAAATCGGAAGGAGAAAAGAAGTTAAAAACCAAACTAGATGCTTATAGAAAAGAAAAAGAAGAAGCTGAACGAAAAAAAAGAGAACTGGAAGAATCAAAGGTTGCTGGAAGTGATTTTTATTTCGATATGCAATCTTCAGATGAAGAGTACGACAAGAAAATGAAGGAGCGTATTGCAAAGATGCAAAGAGATCCATTGGATAAAGTTTCGTATGAATATAGAGGCTCTGGAGGTTCAAGTTTCTCGTCAAAAATGCGTAAACAGTTAGAAGATATAGAGGATCAAGAAACATTTGACCAGATTGTCAGTAATGCACAAAAGGATGAAAGAATCCGAAAAGAACTGGAAAAACACAAGCAATTTCGTGATGAAATGCGGAGGAAATATTTAGCAGAATCTTCAGACGAACAGGAAGATGATATTTTTCCGAAAGTAAAATATGATACGGTAAAATCAGCTCCAGAACCAATATTTATAGTGGAAAATGGAAAGCGAAAGAGACGTTCACAGTTTTCCCTACAGCAAAAGACTAATTTGATAAAAGCTGCTATATATGGAGATCAGACAATAGTAAGTGGAAGTGCTGTAAGAATGCGTTTATTGGAACCTCTTTGGGTAGGGGGTGTTGAAATTCCGGCAAATACAATTTTTTATGGTAATGCTTCTATTGGTGCTAGCCGATTGAAAATTACGGTAGAAAATATTCGATATGGTAAGTACATAAGCCCTGTCGCATTCACTATTTTCGATTCTGATGCTATTGAAGGGCTGAACTTACCGAACAATATGAAAGCTGAAGCTGCCCGAAAAATGGAGCAAGGATTATTGCAAGGAGTGCAGCTACCTATAAGTTCTATAGGAACAGTAACAAGTGAGGTAACCAGTGCTATTACGGCAACTACCCAAGTTGCAAAACAAATACTGAATCAAAGACTTTCTCAGGTTAAGGTTCATCTGAAGGCAAACTATGTAATGTATATAAAGGAAGAGACTGATGAAGACCGCAAAAAGAGGAAGGAAGAAGAAGCTGAGATTGAGCGCCTTTATAAGGAAATGCTGATTCAACAAAATGCTCCTGTTAAGAAGAATCCATTAACTAAACTTATAGAAGCGTTATAGCAATGGAAATATTAAGTTATTTAGCAGCGATTGCTGCAATTATCTTTGGCTATAAACTGTGGATTAAACGTGTAAAGTTTGGATGCGAATTTTCAGATTTGAAAGGATTACTATTTGGGTTTATAGCTTGTATAGTGTTGTTATGGGTTATTAATATTTTTGTTGGTTTTGTGTTATGAAAAGATTTCTGTATATATTCATTTTGATTTGCATTCCATTCTCTATCTTGGCACAAGAAAAAAAGGAGATGGATGCTGAGTTGATATATGTTTCGTTTGACAAGACAAAACATATCGTTCTTCCTGAGCAGGTCAGTGATATTGCTTATGGTCGAGAGGATTTTGTAAAGGTAGAACGTGTAGAGAATGTTCCGAATATCGTCCGTATAACAGCACAAGAAGAGGATTTCAGAGGTTCTACTAATATTGTGATTGTTTGTACAGATGGAAGTGTACATTCTTATAGAGTAGTCTATTTGCCAGATGATATTTCTGATGGTTGTGAAAATATTGTATATGCAAATGGAGTAAACCGATCCAGATGTTATACTGTTGTTGTCAATAACCATAACACAACGGAAATGTTCTTCCCGAATGACGTACTTTATTTACGGCAAGGAAATGAAGAGGCTTTAGGTGTGGAGTATTATAATAATATGGTAAAGATAGGGACTACTTTTGAAAATTTTGAGCCTTCCAATTTATTTGTTGTAGATAAAGAATTTAATACGTATGAAATAACATTGTATAGAGGATATTCTGATACTTACTCATACAATTTTGATGATGGAAGACAATATATTGCTCACATCGATGTCAATGCAATTGAAATGAATCGGTTAATTAACGTATTACATTCTAAGGAACGTAATATATTTAGTGTTGGTGTCATAAAAAACAAATTTGAAATGTCTCTTGCAAATCTGTATGTAAAGGGTGATTTTATGTTTTTTGTTTTTGATATAAAGAACTTTTCTAATATAGATTATGACATAGACTTCGTAAAATGTTTCTTGCGTGATATGAAGAAAAGTAAAAACTCTGTTCAGCAGGAAGTTCCTTATGATCCAGTTTATCAAAGAGATTTTGAAAAGAAGATTCTTGGGAAAAGCCGGAATCGTTTTGTCCTAGCATTTAATAAGTTTACTATTCCTGATGACAAGGTTTTTGAAATAGAGATGTTTGAAAAAGGTGGCGGAAGGCATATGAAACTATCTGTTCTCAATGAGTATATATTAAGAGCTGAACTTTTAAATTAGTGATTATGAAATTACAAGAAGCTTTATCTGAATATCAATTCCGCAATGTTGGTCAATTCCGGGCAATTGTAGAAAGCCTTGGATATACCCAAGAGTATAATAAAGGCTCTTTACGCTTTGCTAAGGATGATGATGTCTTTCATACAGATTTAGATAAAATACGTTCATATACAAAGAAAGAACCTGATGTGGATCGAATTAATACCTCTATGGAACATGTATGTTCTTTCTTTGATAAAGAGCTAAAATTAGAGAATAAGGAAACCCTTGAAAAGGAAGGAATTGACATCATTAACTGGGGACAGTTAAAGGGTGATGAAAAGGACAGGTTTACCATTGTTGACCATAAGAACAAAGTTTGTTACACAGGTAAAGAACTTTATGAATATGCCCTTCAGAATGGTTATCTATTGGATGGGAAAGGAACAAAACTGGAGAAAGGGGTAATGTCCGATTTGATGGATATTAGTGGGAAGCCTGCAAAAATTCGTTTGACAGAAAATGGGGTTTCTGTATTTTATAAGAAGGAAGCGCTGGTTATTCCAGAATCAATTTATGGGAAGAAACTGTCTAAAAAGCAGAAAGAAGATCTAGCTAATGGAAATGTAATCGTTCTTTCTTCCCGAAAAGGAGACATTATGTTGCAAGTTGATAAAGAGCTTAATGCTGTAATTGTACGTTCGGAAAAAGAGCTTGCGATACCGTCCGAAATAGGAGGATATAAATTAACCCCTGCTGATAAATATCTTTTGGCAAATGGCTATGCTTTGGAAAACAAACTTATGCAATCTCCAAAAGGGGAATATATCATTGCAGACGTTTCAATGACTCCAGACAAAAAAGGATACCAGTTCTCCAATATTCAATCTATATCGGAAACCAAAGCGAAAGAACTGTTACAAAAGAAACTGGAGTCGGGTAAAGAAAGTGTTTTGTCAGCTGATAGAGAACATTCAGAAGTTAAAGAGCATATTAAGCCTGAAGGTAGAGATATGGATGCTGAGCTTAAAGAAGCTGTAGCAAATAAGGATTATGAAAAAATGGCATTGCTGAAAGAAGAAGGATATAAGCCTTCAGAAGAAGTCATAAAAGGTTTGGAAAAAGAAAATTTGGTTGATCAGCAACAGGCTATAGTCATTGAAAAGTTATTTGGAACAAAGCCGGAGGTACAGGAAATAAAAGATACTGAAGATAAGAAAGAATATGATAAGAATGAGAACGTTGAGCTAAATGTAGGCTCTGGAGACAAGAAATATTCTGCTTCTGAATTGGATAAGGAATTTGTTAATGCCGTTGAAAACAATGATTTTATTAAACTTTCTCAATTGAAGGAGCAAGGCTACAAACCGTCTGATGGACTTATGCAATCATTGGCTGGTCAAGCACCAGAAAATACGCTGATAGCTGTTCAGACAATATTCGGCTTGAAATCTGCCGTTAATAGTTTAGGTGATATAAAACTGGCACATAGTCAGCAAAGTCCGAACAAGGATTTGACACGTCCTATTTCTAATACAATAGATAGAATGTTTTCGGATCTGTAATGTTATTGAAATTAAAGGACTGACTGTGTTAGACTCATTATTCAATACAGTCTTAAATATTAATTAAAAAATTTAGTAGTATGGAAGATTACGGAAAATTGATTGAACAATTTCAAACAGGTGAAATTGACGCATTAGACTTTCTTTTGGCACAGGAAGATTTGGCTATTCTTTATGTGAAGGAGATGCAAGAAAAAGGTATTACTCCAACTGCAACGAATGCCGAGAAGTGGATGCGTGATTACGAAAATCAGCACTTATATCAATAGTTTATGGCTGCCGATTTTGCTAATGATAAGGCGTTGCAGCAGTTTGCAGACCTTATGGTAAAAAAGATAGAAGAAGTCAACAATGACTTTAAAACCCCTTGGTTCTCTTCTGTAGGTCATGGGCTTCCTCAAAATTTAGAAGGGAGAGCTTATCATGGGGTAAATTCGTTTGTTTTGTACTTGTGGCAAGAGAACAACCACTATCAGACTCCTGTGTACATGACGTTTTTACAGGCTAAAGAGCAAGGTGTACGAATCAAGAAGGGTGAAGGTGCATTTCCTGTTCTTTACTGGAACTTTGTTGTAAAAGACAATGAAGGGAAAAAAATATCTATGGACGAATACAAATCTTTGGATAAAGAAGAACAGAAAAAATATTCTGTCTATCCTTATACAAAGGTATACTCCGTTTTTAACGTAGATCAAACCAATTTTGCAGAAGTCCATCCTGAAAGATGGGAGAAAATGCAACAGAAGTTTAGTGTTCCTGAACTGAAAGACGAACAGGGTATGCTGCGCTCTCCTGAATTGGATTCAATGCTAAAAAATGAGAAATGGGTCTGTCCTATTGTTTTAAGCTTTAGTGATAGTGCATACTTTAGTCCTTCAGAAGATAAGATCCACCTTCCACTGAAAGGGCAGTTTAATACAGGAGAAAGTTTTTATTCCACTTTGCTACATGAAATGGCTCATTCGACAGGAACAGAAGAACGTTTAGGAAGAGAAATTAAAAATGTGTTTGGAGATCCCAAATATGCCAAGGAAGAACTTGTTGCTGAGTTAACAGCTGCTGTTTCTTGCCAGTCACTCGGTATAGTTTCCGGCATTCAAGATGATAATGCAAAGTATCTCAAAAATTGGCTTGGTGCAATTAGAAAGGAGCCAAAGTTTTTGTTAAGTGTTTTGTCTGATGTTGGAAAAGCCAGTAATATGATATTGAGCGAAGTGTGTAAGGAACAAGATAAAAAGAAGGACCTTGAAAAAGAAAATATAGACTCTCGTCATAATGAAATGGATGAAAACAAAAAGACATCTAATATTCAGCAAGAAGAGGGGCTTTCTCCTACTTTTAAGGCTGCTCTTGCAGCAGCTATCGGTGGTTCGTTCCAGCAGTTCATAGATTTGAAAGAGAATGGATATAAAATTTCTCAAAAAGAATTGGACATCTTAAAGAATACAGAACCAAAAGTAAATATTGCAGTTCAAAAGATCTTCAACATTACATCGGAAATACAAACTATTTCAAGTAAGCTTGAAGTTGACAGTAAGCCTGAAAACAAACAATTAACTTTAAATTTATAAGCTATGTTATCATGTGAAATCATTGGTTATTTAGGTTCAGATGCCAAAAAAAACGAAAAAGGATGTTCTTTTAGTGTTTCTCACAAGTATAAGGAAAAAGGGGTAGATAAGACTTTGTTGGTATCTTGTTATGTTAATTTTGAAACCAAGATTGTAGAGTACCTAAAAACAGGTACTCCCGTATATGCCAGTGGAGACGTAACAATAGCTACATATTCTAAAGAATCAGGTGAAGTGATACCAACGGTAACAATGAGTGTGAGAAAATTAGAATTATTGCCCAATAAAAATCGTGAATAATGGAATCCGGGAAGAAAGAGCTATCTTTTGTTTTCATATTACTGAGTGTAATCATTGGCGGTGCAGTTGCTTTTCAGTGGGTTTTGGTGAATGAAATATATTCACCAAGTCCAGCAGTTTTATTACAATTCGAAAAGTTATTGCGCAAGGCAATAATGTTCAGATTTATCTATGTAATACTGGTGACAGGGTTAGCCTTTCTTTTCCCGATACAGAAAAGAAAGGATGAAGCCAAAAAATGGATATATACATCGACTACTTTAATTTTAGCAACAGCTTTAATTTTAGGATTTAGCAATGTACTATCATGGTACAACCTATTTATTTTTCCGATAGTATTTATTGGTTTTACGATTCTTGTAATTCAAACAGTTGGATTTTTTTTGAAACACCATGTGGTTTCAGAAAAATCTATTTTTGGAATATCACATGAGCAGTCTGATTTCTATTTCAACTTTGAGACCGTTGATGGAACGTTAATAGTCCATAAGCCACAACAGAACATCTACATTGATGGTGGTCCAGGTTCAGGTAAATCTGAAAGTTGGATTAAGGGAATAATTTACCAGTGTGCCGAGCGCAACTATGCCGGATTCATCTATGACTGGGAAGGAGACCCTACTAAATTCGGTTCTCCTATTTTGTCAAGAGTCGCTTATGGTAGTACAGAGTATTTTAAAGCGCAAAATAAAAAAACGCCCAATTTTGCTTTTATCAATTTTGTAGATATGTCAAGAACTGTTCGAGTTAATGTACTTTCGGAAAAATATGTTCCAAAAGGTAGTGAATCCCTATTTATAAGGAATATTGCTACAACATTGATGAAAAATCTGGAAAATTCATGGAAAGAAAAAACGGATTTCTGGGCAAATAATGCCATAAACTATGTATATAGTATTGCTTATAAGTGCTATAAAGAAAGAAATAAAGGTATTGGAACGTTGCCACATGTCATTGCTTTTGCTTTATCCGATAGTAATTTGGTTTTTAAGTGGCTTTCAGAAGATGCGGAAATTGCCTTGAATATGTCCTCTATGTTAACAGCATGGCGTTTGGGTGCACAACAACAAACGGCTGGAGCTGTATCTTCGGCTCAGACTCCTTTAGTTCTGTTGAACAACAAATATATTTTTTGGGTGCTTTCACCGCTACCTGAAGAGGAATTTTCTCTGGACATTACAAATAAGGAACATCCTACATTGTTATGTATAGGTAATGCTCCTTCCATTAAAGAGGCTGTTTCTCCTCCTATATCTTGTATAGCCAGTGTTTTGATGTCGCAAATGAATAATCCGGGTAAGGCTAAGAGCGTTTTTATGGTTGATGAGTTTCCAACCATTAACTTGCAGGGGATTGACACTTTCATTGGTACTGCAAGAAAGCATTATGTAGCTACGATATTGGCTGTTCAGGATTTTAATCAAGCGATACGAGATTACGGAGATAAAAGTGCAAACATTCTTAAATCTTCCTGTGGAACACAAGCTTATGGTATGACCGGTAATGAAAAGACTGCAAAGGATATAGAAAATTTGTTGGGAGAGATTAAAGAAGCTCAGGAATCTTATTCACATCAAGATTCAGGTTCTGGTAGTATGACAGAGTCTTTGCAAAAAGAGAAAGTTATCAATGCTCGTGATGTTGCAGGACAAAGTGTTGGACACTTTATAGGAAAAGTTGCAGGTGGTAATCCTCCATTCTTTAATACACAATTAAAAATGTGTACTTTTGTCGAGAAAGAGATTCCTCCCTTTTCAAAACCTGTGGTTATTGGCAAAGGATATGAGAAGCTGGAAGAAGAGATTATGGAAGAGATAGTTAGCAGACATTATTTCTCAATCATTAATCAAGTAAATGTAATATTGGCAGAGGTGAAGAAGAAAACTGAAAATAAAGCAAGTGAAACAAAAACTTCCAAACCTCATAAGGAATGGAAAGAATGATTTTTTAATATTTGCGTATGAATAAGTTATTGATTTTTTTGTTTTGTGCATCCTGTTTCTTCAGTTGTGCATCGAGCAGCTATGAAAAAGCCATAGCCGATTGGGTTCAGACAGATAAAGATGGAACATGGACTGATTTGAAATTTAAATTAGTCGAGGTGCAGAGTATTGAGGATATTACGGTATCTGACAGTTTAAGTATTTTGAAAAAACGCTTTGAAAGTATTAAGAAAAGGGATTTGGACATCCTGAAGCGTAGTCTCAAAGGTGCAAAAAGTAGAATGTCTTTTGCAAAGTATGCAGGTGTGAATCAGGAATCATATCAAAAAGATATAGATGTTACACAATCAAAAATTGATTCTTTGGAAAATAAAACCTTTCATTCTGTTTATGATGGAAAGGATGATAATGAGGTTATTGCTAAGATTTTGAAGTGCAGATATGCCATTACACCACCAGTATTAAATGCACGGCAAGAAATGAATGGCTCATTCATTCTTTCTCCAGATATGAAAAGGTGTTTTGGTCAATTGAGTGAGAAATAAGTATTTTAGAATTAAAATCTATATTGGTATGAAAGTTAAGTTTTTATTGTTATTGTTTTCTGTTTTGTTTTTATCATCTTGTAGCGATGATGACGGAAATGTAATGAGTGATGAAGCTCATACATACAGGGTAGTATTTGAAGCTTCAGGAACGGATTATACGGCTCATACACATGTATTAAATGCAGATAATGTTCCATTATATGACGAGACTGAAAATAAGGATCTGAAGCAGGCATTTATAGAGGAAAAATTTGTCGGAAAGAAGATATATTATACGACGGACAAGGTACAAGTGTTCACTTCTAATGGATTTATAAGTAGTAAAACCGGAGCATCCTTAACTATGACTGTATATGAGGATAATAAAGAGGTGTACAAAAATACAGTCTCTGTTCCTGATGGGGAAAACACAACAAAGGATTTGCGTTACTATATAAATAATATAGAATGATAAATGCTCCTCATGAAATTATAACCTTGAAACCCAAGTTTGGATTTTGGGTTTCAAGGTATTTCATAGTAATAGTTATTGCATCTTTAATTCCAATTTCTACTATTTATTGGGATTTTGAGATGCAAGTTCACTATTCCTTAATGGGGCTATTTGTGGTTATTTGGCTCATGTTGTGTTATACATATATAGATATGCTATTTACTACCCGATGGATTATAACGAAAGATGAACTTATATTCAGGCATGGTGTATTTAGCCGACATGAAGATCATTTAGAATTGTATAGGGTCATTGATTATTCCGAGAAGCAAGGATTCTGGCAGATTCTATTTCGGAATAAGACAGTAAAAATTATATCCGGTGATTCAACAGATCCTATTTTATATATGTATGGTGTGGATAAGAAAATTCCAATCATAGATATATTAAGAGATAGGGTAAGAATTGCAAGAAAGGAATATGGTATTTATGAGGTAACAAACAGATAGTGAGTCTATAAATAGTTTAAATAAACGTTCGTTTTACTAAACGCAAAGATGAAAAAATGATTAATAATAGAAAGAATTTGGTAGTTAAATAATGTTTATTCGATTAATTTTTCCCATAATTCTACCTGTACACACTTCCATCCAGCAGCGGAAAGGTAATTTCTAATCCTTTCTTCTGGTATTTTTCCACCTTTAAGGAAAGTTGCTTTATCGTTCTTTGCCTGAACAGGAGATCGCAAAGAATTGATATACCACTTTCTTTGTTTTATTAACTCTCGAAATGCACTTTCTAATGTTTGTCTATCCATAGCGAATTGTTAATGATAAATAAATGTGTATTATGCGCATACTGCACATTATGATTATTGTGTATATTTGTATGTGATTAAGTTTATGCAAAAATATAATATTAAATTAATGTTCAATTGACTATGGATAAAATAATACCATCTACAAATGTAGAAAAGAAGAGAAAGGCAATAGATTTACCTAAAGATGTAGTTACTGTTTTGGCTGTACAAGCAGCCAAAATGGGCATATCTACTAAAGCTTTAATGGAGAAGCTATTGATAGAAGCTGCGTCAGAGCATAAAGAAGTTTAAGTATCGAAATGGAATGGTAGAGTTATTACATAAAATAGCTCTGCCAATGACATAGACAAAAGAAGTATCAGTATGGGAAAAGATTTAATCCGGATTCCTAGAGTCCTTAGCGAGAATTACAATTCAGGATTAATAGAACGCTTATATGCGTCAGGTGGAAGTGTAATGTTAGATTTGATCATCTATTTGAGTAGTTACCATGTTAAAGATCTGTTTGGGGAGTCTTGGTTCTCTATTGAGGATTTTTGTAACAGAATGGGGTATAACAGGACGAATCTACAAAGAAAATTAACTCCTGAACAGATTGTAGATCTATTTGGTCCAAATGCATCCCCTGAGTATTTTTTCACGGATAGCAAAGGTAAAATTGTATCTCATCCCATTGAAACTGTATTTGAGGCTGCTTTGTGCAAGTTAGGTATGGAAAACCTGTATTATCCTGTTGTTGGAGAAGACAATAGGACATCTTATAATTTTGTGCAAATACTAAGACGATTTGATATTTCAACTGACTTTAGTACAAAGAAAGCTACCAAACGGATGTACTTAGCAGTTTTAAGTCCTGAAATAAAGGATTTTATGTTCTCTTTATATAATCTTCTTGAACTTCAGGATTATAAAACACTGCCTAGTAGATTTAGATATTTCTATTTGGAGTTGACTAAAATGATGTATTTAGTCCGATATAAGATTTCAAAGCAGGAAGCTCCTTTTTATGTATTAACATTGGATCAATTAGCTAAAAAATTAGATGTTGACGTAAATGAGCCCAGATACAGAAAGCAGAAAATATCACGTGTTCTGAACAAAATAAAAGAATATCTGAAATATACGGACTTCACCTTTGACTTTGTTAAAGGTGACAATGAAAGATGGGCTTATACAGTACTAATCTCTTTTCCTCAAAGTACAATCGAACATTTTGATGAAGGTCAATATGCCGTTTTTCTTAAAAGATTCTACAGTGATTTGCTTTGGAGATATGCAGGAGTACAATTTCCAGAAATATCTATTGGCAGAGAGAGAACCGCAAAAATATCAGAAATACAGAATAATGATGAACTCTATAAGGATTTCCTTCTATGGGCTAATTCATCTCAAAATGCTCAGTTGAAAAAAGAAGCATATGTAGCCAATTACGTTCAAGCATTTAATAGGATGCCGGAATGGTATGAGCACACTGAGGAAAAGAAACAGTCAACGCCATCTCCTGAAGAGTTCATTAAGGGTAATGGGTAAATTCCAGCTGTGTAAAAGTGTCCACAATTCACATTTGTTAACTAAATCAGCTGTGTAAAAGTGTCCACAATAGGCTTTCCAGCTGTGTAAAAGTGTCCACAATAGGCTTTCCAGCTGTGTAAAAGTGTCCACAATAGGCTTTCCAGCTGTGTAAAAGTGTCCACAATAGGCTTTCCAGCTGTGTAAAAGTGTCCACAATAGGCTTTCCAGCTGTGTAAAAGTGTCCACAA
>OJNH01000759.1_pt1 | contig 27873 bp, 33 predicted proteins | sample 1597361 | NCBI WGS metagenome assembly OJNH01 (sample SAMEA2452136, study PRJEB22498) | human gut metagenome | biome: human feces; feature: human gut; material: feces | place: Australia | collected 2012
TGCGGTAGCAATTCAAAGAGTTTGCATGTTTTTTGCATTAAAAGGTGAAAAAATATTCATACAAGATATGTAAAAATGGCTTTCTAATTTATTTGCGGTAGCAAGCACGGACATCACAGAATTTCACAATACATGCATGGCTACCGCACCAGTAAATAAGGGTGCGGTAGCGATTTGTAAGTGATTTAACAGAAATTACTACCGCACTAGTATGCAAGCGGTGCGGTAGCAATACAATAACAATATATACAATTTCACTTCAGCAAGAATACACAAACAAGATATGTATATGTTATTTTGATGCGGATTTTATTGCTGAATCAAGATGATTTTCAGCAATGAAATTGAAATATAGTGTTATTAAGTATATCAAAAAGGTGGAAGCCCGCTTTGAGCCACCACCCTTTATGCAATCAAGCTAATTCATTTGTAATGGTAATTTTTGGAACGATACTTTTATTGTCATCCCTACTTCGGCAAGCTTTTTTAATGAAGTCAATAATAATATCGTTTACGATAGAATATCCAGAAATAGGACAAGCAACAGCTATCTGGCAGTCGCTTACACTTAGTATCCGTATTTTGTATCGAGAAAATATATGTCCCTTAGCCAATCTTACAACTATATCAGTCATGATATCAGAACCATTAATACCGAATAAACATGCTTTATCTAACAAAGCCGTAAGTACGCAGTATCCGCTTTCATGAATAAGCTGGTCCTTATCTTTGTATCTGTAAGATAACTTGCTGTAATTATATGTGGTTATACCTGGTATACATATATTGGTTATGTCTGAGATATCATACGATGCAGCCATTACATCGTCTAAATATCTGAAATTTTTATAACGCTCAAAGCATCCCGTATCTGTATCCAGAATCCTTTTAAGGTTGTAATAACACCCCTTATAATTAAGCATATACTGTTTAAGAGGATGTGAAGCAGTATGAACCATGTCGCCAAGGACATTGTTCACCAAAAGCCTATCAATGTCCGGATGTGCCGCTGCATACATAGCAGGAAGCGAAACAAGGTTATTAGAACGAAAGCCATGTCTACCAAGATAATTCTGTATTGCAGGGTAATTCATGCACAATTTAATACGCTCCCCGCTAAACAATCTATACAGAATATTCTCATACTGATAACTTTGTTCGATAATAAACCAGAACCTTTCTTCTCTTCCCGTATACACAAGAATACCATAAGTATCTATATCGCCATCATAAGCATATTCTACGACTATAGGCTCTGTACCATTTAACTCTGTCTGACATAATGCCGTTTTTTTGATTAGCTCGGAATCTGACAGACCATAAGCAGTACCAATATCTCCAAAATCATAATCGCGAATTGATATCCCGGACAATTCATATATAGAATGAACTAAAGGAACATCCTCATTACTTTTTGTTATGGAAGCAGCTTCATCACCAGACGAATCCATATCTTCATCTTCGGGAACAAAACCGCTGCTTAGCGTGAAATTATCTCCTAATGATTTGCTTGTCTTTGCATCTTTTTCCTGAGTTGATACAGCATCTTTGTTCTCATCAGAAGCAAAAGACTTTTCATGCGTTACTTCGCTCTGAGCTAAATCATAGCCAGAAACAGGATCTTCTGATATTTCACCCGATAACTCTCTGCTATCCGGAATTGCATCAAAACAATCTATATCATCTTCAATGTCTGTATCATAATAACTAGCCATCAAATTCTCCAAATGCTTATCAACTTCCGTGTATTCATCGAAAGTATGCAAATCTTCTGATTTAGTTAAATCCTTACTGCCTGAGACTTCAACTACCGCCGTACTAGCCTCGTTTAGTGCAGATTCATCGTGAGTGAGTTGTTCCTTTATATCTTCAATAAAATTCTCATAGACGGAAGGCTGCTGTTCATTCATATCATTATGCTCATTTTTTTCAGCTAATGTATCTAACACACCAGGCGCAGAATCTTCTCGAGCATTAATAGAAATATCTTTATCCTTAGTTGCATCTTCTTCATCAACAAGTCCGTTATCCTTCACAAAAAACGCATACTGATCTTTAGTGTCCTGAGTGAGAAAGCTTAAGGCATCAAATACACTCTCTTGTCCCATACATTCTGTAGTGGTATTTGATTTTGATTTACTGGAGACCTTAGACGATGAAACGCCAGAATCACCCGGGGCTGTATTTGTTGTATTATGATTTTTCTTCTTTTTGGTCTTTTTATGATGTTCGGTTAAAGCGACATCGCCCACACCAAGAGAACTAAAATACCTGTCTGGCTTACTATGTTCAATATTCTTTTTGAAGTATCCACTGTAGGAGTACACATTTGTCAATTCCTTGGCTGCTGCTTCATAATCTTCCTTCGATGCAGATAATCCTGCAAGAACAATAGATGATATAGCACTACTGAAAGAAGAGACAGCATCAGACTGTGATACATTAATAGAATAATCAACCTTGGTATCGCGTTTATATCCGGAACTGTCAGCAGCTAGTGTCTGGGACTCCTCATACAAAATATTCATAAATGTATTAATAATTGCATTAGGACCCTGTAAAGCTTTCTGACTAACCTCTTTAAGACGAGGTTCTATATTTCCACTCTCTATATCCTTTACCCTGCGAATCAAGAAGTATGCTACAAGTGCATTAAAATTATATGGTTGAGCGCATATTTCATCTACATTATACACAGGATACATTCCGGTAAAATGAGTAGCAATGTTCTCATAATAGATATAGTCTGAACCTGCCACATTATTAAACACAATATCGACAAACGATGTATCCAGTTGAAGCAGGGCATAGCCAAGCACAGTGTTTTCATATTCAATTCTGGCATTCATGTATTCAGGCGAAAGAGGGCATAAATAGCATAATGAAGCAACACCGCCAGATGTATATACAATACTGTTACATCCAGAAGTGCAATATTTAGAATTTTTTTCTCTCTTTTTATTAAAACCATTACAAAGGCTCTTGCATTTCTGTTCAATATTATATCCTGCATTTATCCCGAAGTAATATTGATGTTGTTTATTATCAGAAATAGTCCAGTTTGTATACAGACGAATAAAATCAGCGACAGAATTATCAACACCGTCATACCATCTGTAAAGGCGGTATGCCATGGCAATATGTGAAGTTCCATCATACTTGCCAGTACCTTCTTTGCCCACTGCTATACTCTTAAGGAATTTTCCTGAATAATGTACGCAGGGAGGACAACACTTATTTAATATGGAAGCCATATTCATTTCCCCCTTTTTAATGTATGAATATAATTGTGAAATAGGTACGCCTATAAGTCAAGAGTCCTTGCTTTGAGAATATCATTAATATATACTTTGGTTACAATAAATAAGAGGAGGAAAACGGAATGAACTTTATTTCAAGCAACCATGAAAAGTTTTATAATGAAAATATGGCAAAGATATCAGAAAATAACAGGGACTGCTATCATAAAGCACTATTTTATACCCTTGGAATGACAGATAATTGCAGGAAAAATATTAACATGCTGTATGATTATGCTACAGGGTGTGTGAAGCAGATAAAAGGAACAGAGTATGCATGGATTACAGGCACAGATATAAGAATCATAAGACTTGCATACAATCTATATAACGGTGGCTGTCCAACCGCAATAGAGATAGATAATCAGGAAGAAAGAGAAGATGAAATAAAAAATTACCTGATTCCTAATATATTTGGTTATATGACACCAGAATTAATTGACGGAGCACTGGAAGCTATTAAGATAAGATTCATAGAAAAAGATGTTTACTTTGTATAGATTCATGCTAAAATAAGAGTAGGTATAGGAATGTCGTTAAAACTTAATATCAGCAAAACAGTCGAAAGGTTGTGACGCAAAGCCAAAGGGTCTAAACTGGAAACAGTATGACAGCCGGTTGCACACTTATATAATTTTCTAACTTTAAAGAGGCATCCGGCAGGGTGTCTTTTTTGCTTTGTGCCTACTGCAATGGAGGTACAGATATGAAAAAAAGAAATAAAGCTATGAAATTTATAACAATAACGATGGCAGGAGCAGTGTTTGGCATTGGAGTTGCTGTTGCATTTAAAACCGCTGGAATAGATAACATATTTGAGCAGGTTGCTACACAAAGTATGCTGTCCCCAAAATCCACCTACACATCAAAAAACATTGATATATTCTCTAATGAGAAGGAGACAAACGCTACAGAAAATATAGAATCTGAATCTAGCTATGAACAATCACAGACGAATGCTAATATAGTCAAAGCTGAAACCTTGCAAAGAGTAGATGGAGAGTCAAATACGGTTACCACGGAGCGAGAGACAGAGGAAAACAGCATTGAAATGAAGACAGAAAGTAGCAAGAGGCCAGATACGACAGAGGATATAACAGTAAACGATGTAATTAGAAGAATTAATGAAGTACGTGCGAATGTGGGAGTAGGAAGTGTTAAGTATGACCGGACATTAAATCAGATGGCTCAGGTAAGAGCGATGGAGAATGCAGAAAATAATTTTTTTAAGGCACAGAATGGCAGGCATTTAAGACCGGATGGGAGAGCAGCATCAACGATATGTAATGATTATGGACAATATGGAAATTTTGGTGAGGTAATGGGTAGATATCAAACGACAACTGCAGAAATAGTAGATGGATGGGTAAATTCTGATTCACACTATGCTTGTATAACTAATAGCATATATAAAAGAATAGGAATCGGTTATGAAGCTGATTCTGAGGGTAGAATATATTGGGTAGCTATCTTAATGGATTAGATTTGAATAGAAAGAGGAGTATATAATAAATATGATGTTCACTAAAGGAGATATCAAAGTAGATATTATAGCGGCATTTTCTACAGAAGGAGAAATAATCCCGCTAAAGATAAGATTTCCCGATGATAATGGTGAAATAAAAACATATAAGATTGTAGGATACAGAGAAACAACGGAAATTGGCTCAAAAGGATTTCAACCTGTGCTTAATTTTGACATCAAGATAATAGATTATGGTATTGAAAAGAAATTGCATCTAATATTTTTTCAACATGAACGCATTTGGATAATACGAAAACTAATTTGACAAAATGAATAAACGTTTTTAAGCAGAGTAAAACACTTGGATAATATGATGAATTATTGATATCAGGTGCGCCGTAGTAATAAAAAAGAGGTACATAAAGTACCTCTCTTTTGAGCAATTATACGACAGAGCTAAACAACAAGGGTTTTTTCTAATAGTGCCTTAGCATCATCGTACTGTTTACGAGTGACTTTAAGAAGGTTACATGCCTTCTCAATACTTCCTAACTCAACAGCAGCTGTCTCAATAACATTTACTAGTGTCTTAGCAGTAGCTTCAGCAGCAGCTTCAGCAGCTCTTTCATCCCCGTATTCTTCGATAATCTTGCACATAGAATCCACTCCCTTCTGATCATTTTTTAAATAATTAAATCTTTTTGTTAATTCAGGAAACCTTTTATCTGTAACAGTCTGCTGCAGAAAACAACGCATCAGAGCGCCTACATCCGAGGTATCCTTTTCGCAATACTGTGTGTTTACAAATTATTATATTATATGACATTAGGTAAATCAATACATATGCTAATTTGCAATACTAATTGCAACATGGCATTTTTATTTGCAAATAACAGTAATTAAAAATAGAAAATAAGCAGAAATCAATCACTTCGCTAAAGTCTTGTTTAACGAAGTGATTGGTGCATGGTGATATGAAATGTGTTCGATCCGTTAGTTGCAATCTGAAATGCAACATTGACAGACTTAATGCTATTTTTTTCTGGTATTGCATTTTGCCTGTCATTTATATACTTAAAAGAAAAAGAGTTGTCTCATACGAAACAACTCTTTACTTTGTGGCAGAGCACTATAATTACTTATAAATAATAGTACAATAAACTAATAATTATTCATTCTGTTCTTCAGCTTCATAATCATTTAAGGCTTCCTCAGCTTCTTTTGGAGTGAGTTTGAAATTGTTTTGTAATAGCATAATTATTGTGCTAGGTTCTGCATTTAATTGCTTAGCAATCTCAATAGTGTTTTCTATCTTTGCATCTTTTCTTTCTTCTCGAATTTTCATAGCAAACGTCATATACTGCACCTCCCATTCCTTTTTAGCAATAGCAGAATCTACAGCGTCCTGTAATTTCTGTGTAAAACTATCGGTTGCCTTCTTCCCGATTAGATAATCCAAGAATTTACACATGTTTTCAGATAAGCCTTCTCTTGAACCTTCTGCATTTAAAATTACCTTTGTTGCTTCATCACCAAGTCTTATAGAGTGATCCTGTTCACAGATACTGTTAAATGTGTAGATAGGAAGATTCTTACCAAAAACATCCTTCAGACATATAAATATAACATATGTCTTCTTAAGTTCAGAGTAATCCATGCCTTTTTGAATTGAATTCAAATCAATCATACCCTGATAATATCTGGTTCTTTTAGGTAATTCTTTTTGTTTTGTAGTCTGCATCTCTATATCATACACGGTATTTTCGGAATCATTGACATATACATCAAGTCTTACGCCTTTACCATCATATGTGAGTTCAATTCTTTTCTGGCTGTCTGCTAATTCTACTTTCTTGATTTTAATATCAAGGATAAGTTCAAGAAGCTCTTTACACAGCTCAAGATTATTCTCCAGTATCATACAAAACATAAAATCATCAGTGAAATCGAGCTCATTATACTCTTTAATTCTTCTTTTCATAATTAATACCTTTTCTTTCCCTGCATGAGCAAATTATATCTTTACATCTATATAAACAGGGAAAGTCTGCCACACTCACAATCCCTGAAATTTTTATAATATCAAGGATTGCTTATCCTTATTAAATTATTTGCCATAGGCACCACCATGCGACAGAAAATATTAATCTGCCAATATTCTTCTGTATTTCTACAGTCGAAAACTCATATTTCCTACACTTTAACAATAATATAGAAAATATCAGCACCATAACTTCAACATATGAGTTATTATCAATGTTGAGCTAAACAGAACTATATAAGTTCAAAAAATATAAAACTATTTACACTATTATATTACCACATTTATCTGAATTTTGATACCTTTAATCTTATATATTATCTGAATATTTTATGGAAATATGGTAATTATAAACCCGTTACTTGTCAATAATGACAGATTTAATTATGCTTTTAGGTACTGTATTTTCGATAATGAAAAAAATTTGCAAAAAAAATAATGCTACCGCACTAGGCGATAGCATTAAATTCTTTAAACAACATCAATGATTCAGGATTAAGAAATCCAAAATCAATATTAGTGCTGATCCTGCATTCGGAATCATCAAGAAAATAATCCAAAAACACAAGATAATAATATTTTTCATCTGTATATAGATTAATCAAATCAAAAGGAAATGAACCGTAAAATACATTAAAATATGACAGATTTGAAAAGAAATCAATTGGCATATTCTTCTTTTTCGCATTTGGGATGCGCATAATGGTAACACGATCTAACCAATCAATTACCGGCAAGGAAGCAAGTTTATGTATGATTTCGACAGGAAGCTCACACATGCACTCCTTCACATATTTTGCTACATCGTTATCAATGCGAGTGGCGTCCATATCTTTTGAGATATGATCAACCCAGTTATACAAACTCAAATATTCATTGTAACACACATTATTAAACTGTTCGACCAGCCTGCTCACCCTTTCATCAAATGGTAAGCATAGATATGAGTTTACGGAATCTTTAATGTGTTTTCTTAGAGGCTTATATGTTTTCAAATATTCCAGAGAATACAAAGCAGATGAGGTTCTCAAGTATGAGGCGGAAATCTCATCTGCAATAAGTTCCCATCCATAAGCGGAGGAAACATTCAGCAATAGCGATTTTTTCTCTTTTTTGAGGAGAAAGTTGCTCCAACAATCATATTCAATATTAACATTAATATCAGGTTTGATTGATAAAAGAGAGCCATCCCGCATCTGGCATACTGCAGATATAATGGATGATTTATCAGCAATCCTAAACATTTCCGTAAGGAACAGAGAAAATCCAATCTCAATCTCATCGAAATTTTTTACATGCTTTACAAAAATTTGATTATAATCATACAAGGCTTAACACCTCTTTCCTATAGATATATAGTAGCAGATACATAAGTCCCATTAAATCTAAGGTTTCTAGCGGTACGAAGTCTCCATTATATTCGTCAACTCCCCATGCAAGATAGAGAAATATACCTTGCACACTTTTATGCGTGGCGTTAACCAATAAAACACTTGGATTTAATCTATAGGGTAAGATTGTTTCACATGTAAAATCATCAACATAGATTTCAATGTGTTCTTGGGAGATTTTTTTTCCTGTCGGAATGAAAAATGCGATATAATTCATGGTACGACAGTCAAATGTTCCGGACAAATCAAATGCATCATATTTTTCCATATCTTTTTTTGTTATCGTGACATTAAATTCCTCTTCAAAGTATTCGATAAGTCTGTCAACATCATTAAATTTAAAAATGTCATATATCTCTTTGTCAATTATTGGCTCATAGCCATATGATTTAATAGAGAGATTTAAAAGATAATATTCCATTTTATCCCAAGCTAACTGCCCTACTTCCTCTTCGTCTGCAGGTATATCATACTTCTTATCTTTAAGCAGGGAAGAAAGTATAAGTAAGAATATAATATTTCTTTTCCTTGCTGCATCCCCATAGAAAGTGACAAAACCATCATCATCTGTCCGAATTGGAAATACAAAGTTCGTCATAGTATATGAATAAGGTTTATATACCATAAAGGGAACATTATGAAAAAACATATCCATTAGATTATAACAGTAATCAACATCATCATTTGTCATTGTCATAGACACCTCCAACTGCTGCTTCATAGCGGCTTTTATAATTATTTATTTCATTTAAGACAATAAATGTCTCTGGTTGAAAAAGAGAGAAATAATATTCATTATCAATCATATCCATCCCCTCTATCCAGTACACATTTTCATCGCTGACAATGAGATATTGCGAAACACCAGTACCCTGTTCCAAAATAGAATCCCCTACGTATGAAAAAAGATTTGGATAAAAAGATGATAAAAATTGTATGATCTGGTTGCCAGCATCAGGATATTTTTTCATGAATTTGCTCAATGTCGGATTTTCATAAACATAAATGTTAGACTCTTCTAAATCATTACTGATAAAGCTGGTGCTTAGGCTATCAAAAATAATATTAGGAAGGCTATATGAACCATCATATGTCTCCTTTGATATATCAGAATACATAGTAAGTGACCATCCATACTCTGAGATACCAAGTGCCAACTCCTTGAAATAACCATCAGCAATCTCAACATTTGCATCAAGTGCATTATCAGCAGATTGAAGCAGTATAGGTGAAATATCAGGCAGTGGGAAATTCATACCGAAAGCATTTGATATTAGCATCATCTGAACACGCAATATAGTCCAGTCAGTATATGAAAAATCAAGGAATCCGTATGAACTGAATTTATTGAAAGAAGTAGCTTGGCAGAGATTTTTAAGAAGCTCATCCATTTTTTTTATCCGCTCTTTTACCAGTTTTTCCCTTATTTTTGGTAGCCTTTCCATCATTATTACCTCCATTTTTCATCGCATCAAGTAAATCAGGATAACTACTAACATTATATTTTCCATAAGTGTCTGCTAGAAAGTCCTCAAGAGGACGATTACTAACACTTAAGTTGAAAGAATGAAAATAAGTTACCCCATCCTTGTAATCTCCATTTTCAATGAAGGTGCAAATCTGCGAGAAAGTAATTGTGGCTGCAAGCTGATTAGTGACATAGTGTTGTGGAGCAGAAATATTTATTGCACCACATGACAGCTGGCTGGCTTTCTTTGCTCTGCTTTTTAAGACATCAGGAAAATAGAAAGTCCGGTCTGGACACTGCACTCCAGAGAAGTTTCTGTATCCTGCCACGACAGTACCAAAATCAAATTCATTCGCACTGTCTATGTAAATGATATCGGTATTTATATCGAGCGAAACGCTGTCAAAATATTTATGCATGGTCTGTCTTGCCCTGTGATTATCAACAGCACCTATAAGAATAATATGCTGTTTTACATCATAGAAACGAGATGTTCCAAACCAATCACTACCGACAATATTTTCAAATTCCTTTACCTTATCTATGTAAGTTGGAAATGGAAAAACACTAATACCATATACTTCAGTGTATGCCTCGCTTAAGCAGTCAACCTTGAAGCAGCCAACATCATCAGACGAAAACGGCTGACGATTAATATTTTTCTTATCAACCAGATCGCCATCAATCAGATACAACTTAAATTGTCGTATTTCATCTGTCTTTTTAGAATACAAGTATCTGGCCAGCATCGAAGCAAGCGCACCGCCTGTACCGCCAGCGCCAATGACAACTATTTTGTATTCGTGTCTTATTTCTTTATTGCTCATTGATATACCTCCTGCTGTTTACAAACAGCTATAAAAAAATCGGAGGAATATTTATATATTCCCCCGAAAACAATTAAATTGTTACAATTTTGCCGGAATTCATAACGGACCGGACAAACTTAGAATCAAATTCAAAAGGAGCAGATTCAAATAACTGTTCCTTTGATAAATTGATGATTCTATCATCGCTGCCATTACAGCAGCGAAACAATGACATTTCTTCCCCTTCTATTCCATGATTAAAGGAAAAAACACCATACAATAGATTTCGATTGACTTCATCTGCATCATCAGTAGAGCTCCAAAAAGCATTAAAAGCAATTCCATGTGAATGAACTTCTAAAACCGGAATATGTGTCAATAGCCAGTCATCATATTCCTGTTTCAAAGGATAGACAGAGGCAATACTTGCCTGCTGTACTGGTACAGAAATACAGTACTTTTCCTCCTCTATGTCCCAAAAAACCCGTGCCAGGCATTCAGTGTTAAATAACTGGGCCTGCTTTTTAAAAAGACTCACAATTTTATTGTAAATTGTGGCAGGAATTTTTGGTAATCTTAAAGAAAATTTTACATATCCTCCAGACACATATACGGCATATGCAGGCTGAACATTGATGAATCCATCCTCATTTATGTATGAGTAGGTTTCATAGTCTTTTAAGTCCACATTTACCATCAATAAGCCCCCTTTGAACCACCAAATTTCAATCCTAAAATAAACAAATTCTGTTTTGCAATCTCTTTAACAATAATTGCATTAGGAGTGTTACATTCAACAACTCCAACTTTAGCAAGCTCTTTGCACAGATTATTATGTGAATACTCTCCAGCCGGGATTTTAGGAAGTGTGTTTGAGAAAAACTTAATCTCGGTATCCTCGTCTATCTTATACACATCCTTGGTCTTAGCCGCTGGTAAAGGAGTATTTGAGCAGATAACCGCTCCAACAGAATTACCAACCCCATCGAGGTTCACAATTGAAATTCGGTTCTTTAAATCAGGGTATTCATTTTCGACGGCTTTTTTTAATTCTGATACGGTAATCTTACCTTCTGACGAGAATGTGATGTCTTTGTAACCATAAAGGCTGATGGTTACATTACCAAACAGCTTTGATGTAGCATCAGAATCCTTAACCTCTTTGAAAACAGGAAGAATTATATGCCCTTTCTTGATTAAGTCTGATTCCCCAAGATAAAGTTCACCAAGATGCTCATGGAGAGCTTTTTTCAGGTCTTCTTTTGATATAGTTCCCTCCATATCAGACAATGTTACCTCTTCGGAATTAAAAATAAAAACATCAGATTCTTCTATTGTGATTTTATCATCACTAGAAGGCGATGAAACTGTACCATATACAGTATTAGCTTCATAGCTGAAGTCCAGAGCATTAGCAATTTTAAAATTATCCTTAAGGAAAGATTCAACCTCTACATTGGTTAATGTATCGGATTCAGATTCAAGCAGTTCTTTTGTCAGCGTTATAGTATCATGCATATACATATATACTTTGCATGGAAGCTTTACACTGTTTTTTGCCACCTTGTCTGAAGACTTCATTGAGTCTTTCTTGGTCTCTTTTTTAGTTGCCTTCTTTTTCTCCTCTTTCTCATCAGCAAATGTCTCAGCATATACACTGAGACCGTCATCATCAAATAAGTCAAATAAATTCATAATTTTACCTCCTGTACGCTTAAAGCGATTTTACATTTTTAATAGTTCATCAATTTTAATTTTCTGATACAATGGCGTATAATCCTCTTCCGGGAATATATCCACATTCTCTAATGCGGCAAGCATGTTACCCATGTTTCCGTATCGTTTAGACGCAACTAATGACAAGTCTGAATTGCCATTAGCACTAAGGAATATCTCACACACCCGTTCCACATCGACCAAATTCTTGCACTTAGGAAGTTTAATACTTCCCCAGCATATTTTACCTTCTGAGTAAACATTAGAAAGTGGTGCATGATAAAGTGTATCGCCTTTTGCAGCAAAAACATATGCCTCATCACGCCGCACCTCTTCATTTGATATTGTAAGAAAAAATACAAGCTCAGGGAGAGCTACATAGTAATCTTTGCTGCAATAATTAATGAGGTATTTTCCGGCCGGAAACCTGAACACGGCTTTGCAAGAAAAACGTGCAGCGTTTCTTGCAAAACAAAAATTATATAGTGTAGCAGGTAATTTTCCGTTATTAGTAGGAAAGTACTCCATCATATCTGCATTCTCTCCGGAAGTGAGTGCAATAATAAAATCTGCAAGCTCAACTTTGTAAACCTGACGTTCTCTTCCATCCTGTGCAATAACACGGACAGGAGAACCATCGTCATTAATTGTTGCCTGTAGTTGCATTGAAATCACCTCCTACAGACAAGCCACATAACGGTGGCTTCGAACATGGGACAAATGTTGAATATTAGATATAAAGTTATATGCAAAACGAGCTCTTACATTCAACTTCTCCTCGTTTTCTACTTCGAATAATGCTAACTGATATAGCTTTTCCGGAGTAAGTACGCTGAAATCGCATTCAGATGTGTTTTTCATCGATGCGACCAAGGACAATAACTCATAATACTCCTTCTGTCCACCTTCTTCCTTCCTTGTTTTTTCTGCCGATTCCTGCAGATAAGACAAGTCAAAGTTTCTCTGTTTTAACTTTGCCATATGGCACCTCCTTCTGAGCATGTACGCTCTAATTAAATTTATCTATAAAACAGACACATACATATAAAAGCAAAAAAATAAGCCTGTGGCATAGCCACAAGCTTTAAAATCACATATATATGTCTGTAAATAGCACCCTGCAACACATATACATAAGCATATGCGTGCAACACAATTCCTAAAAGGAATAAAAAATAATAAAATAAATACTCTATTATAATATCATAGGAGCAGCATATAAGCAAGAAAAAAACAGGGGAACATGCAAAAAGCATATTCCCCTGTCATTTAAAACCAATCATCTTCTTGTTTTGCTTTAATATAAGCGCCACCAGGCACTCTTGCACCCACTATGTGGCATTTAAGAAAATGTCTGTCCTTACTCTTTCTAATACCTTTAGGATAAATCCTTACCTGATGTAAAGTTATATACCCTGTATCGTTGTATGAAAGAGTATCATTGCATAAAACAGAAATCCCATTAATTTTTTTTGAATAATTACCTATATGGTAAACTATTCCTCCCGATAAATATAAATAAAAATTATCCGGATTATACTTTAATTCCGGGAAAAGCACATTAAGTGTCATTCCCTCTAATTTGGAAATCTCCGTACAGCCAACTGTTAAATCATATGCCATAGGCACCTCCATATACGCATTTCGCTATGCTAAAGCTTTTCCAGGAACTGAGCATACTGTAATGCTATCATATTCCGCACTATAGTAGTAAACCTTGTTAGACAGAAGAATGTCTGGTTCAAGTGTTTCATTAACCTCTCGCACCATGTTCTCCAGTGTTGCTACATCATCTACAACATGAGATGATAAAGCAAGAAGTTCCTGTGTTGAACTAGGCAATATGTATAGGTCCGAGCAACCCAATTCCGCTGACAGTTCTTTCCATATGTTCTTATTGTTAAGAGCATATGCACTTCCATACACATACTTGGGATTAGTTACAACCATGAGAGGAGAGAGAGGAGAGGACTCTCCAATAAAGAAAGAAAGTACACTATCAAGGTCTTTATAAAAAATATCATTGTAATTGGTATTTGATGCAGCATAATTAAATGCTTCATCAAAAGAAAGACCAACATTCTTTAAGAAATCATCGGTTACAATAGAGATAGCCCTACCAGGATCGTTCTCATCAAAAATCCACTTGAGTATGAACGCCAGGCCTGTTTCACCAATAAATCTCTTAGGTATATCTCTAAGATGATCTTTGTGGTCATTAAGAGAAACAACATCTAATACCAGACGTGTCTCAGGTTCAAATGACATACCAAGAGCCTCCTTGATGGAATGTTCAAGCATTTTCTTGACATCAAAAATTCCACCCTCAAATGCATCAATCTTAACTTGAGGGCAAATGCATGTATTTTTAAGCTTGATCTGTAATGCATCATATTCGTCATTTAATTTCTTAACATGAGAAAATGCGATACCTGTCACATTCTCCCTTAACTCATCAGAAATAAGCTCATATACTATGGAAAAATTGTTCTCTGCTAATTTGTTTTTTAATTTATAAATATTCATAATTATACCTCTGCAATGCTTTAAGCACATTTGATAATATGCAGACAGTTAAAACTGCCTGCATTTGATTAAATTGTAATTGTTGTGTGTTTTTCATCAGGAGGACGATGGCACACACATGCCGTTAGCACCTCCATCACGCTTTAAGCGCGTACTATGCCACTTCACTGTCTATGATACAAGTTCGGCTTATGCCGTCAAGTTCAAGCAGGAAAATAGCTTGTTCTTCGGAGTATGCTTTGTATATGAAGTAGTCTACTTCGCCATCGTCAAACAAAATGGTAAACATATAACTTCGCATACAAACACCCCTTTCTATTGGGAAATATTAGTTAAAAGGCAGGCCTTCATCATCTACTCCATCAGGAATACTCATAAACCCGTCACCAGATGCCATACCGGTCTCCGGTCTTGAATTGCCGTTATTTGAAGCCCCTTTGCTTTCAGCAAATTCCTGCTCTTCAACAACAACATCTGTTGTATAGACCTTCTGACCATCTTTATTAGTATAGCTTCCTGTCTGGATTCTTCCTGATATAACAATCTTCATTCCCTGATGAAGATATTTCTCAGCAAATTCTCCTGATCTTCCGAATGCTACGCAGCTAATGAAATCAGCAGACTGTTCATTATCACTACCTTTTCCACGTCTTCTATCTACTGCCAGTGTATATCTGGCAATCGCCATAGAACTGTCTGTACTCTGTGAGTACCTTACATCCGGGTCTCTTGTTAATCTTCCCATTAAAATAACCTTGTTCATACCTTATCCTCCTATTTTTACATGTATGAAATTATTGCTGGCAGCAGATATACCACATGCCAGTTTCGTAAGAAGAAACATCATGATTTTTCATGCCTATTCCTTTTAATCTGTTGCCCTCTGCAACCATCTTTTCGTTTTTTGGAATGATACCTATCTTATTAAGCGTAATAGGCATTCCTGTTGCAATTTTCTCCCGTTCACTTATGTATATCCCGTAAGATATCGGAAGAGAACGAAATACACTTACAACAACAGGATCATCCAAAAGAGCTTCACCATAACTGATGCGCTCAGCCAATCCCTCTGCAACGAGATAATCATTAAAGTATTGCGAGCAGGCTTTTGTGAAGCTTTCAGGAAAAACAGAACCGGCAGGCTCTGTCTCTACAGGATTACCAGGGGTAATACTTTGATTATTGGATAACTCAATTTGTTCAAATAACTCATCAAATATCATAGATTTTTACTCCTTTCCTCCATAAAATAACTGATTCTCTTCACCGACCTTCCTGCATAAGCCCGCTACTGGCCATTTTTTACCAATCATTGTAGAGAACCACTCGCTAAATTTAGCTGGGTCTCCACCCTTAGACAACTTATTAACCTCGTCCTTATTAAGAATTACGACAAGGCTGTCCTTTCCACAGGTGCAAGGTACTTTAATAGTTCCATTTGCAAGCAAAATAGCAGGACTGCTTACTATCACGCTGCCATTATAAAATGCGGACTTTGCCCCCTTTTCAGTAGGAATAAGTCCATCTGTGTAATTGGCAATCAACTGCTGCTCATTTCCATATGTCTTTTCAGAAGAATATGTGATTTCAACAGTTGTGCCGGGTTTAAATGCAACAGCAATAGCTTCAGGAGAAATCCCCGTTTTTTTTGACATTTTCTGGACAGTTTCACTGTAAAATGTTATTACCTTAGGCTGCCCGTTGTGTATACAAGGGACTTTTATCATCTTGTTGCGAAGATAAACGCCAGCCTGAGTAATCTGCACAGTCGCTTTCTTTAAGGACTCACCGCTGTTAGATGTTTTAACAGCTTCTTTTTTTGGTTTCTCTGGAGTATTAATAAACTCCATAAGAGCCATTTTCTTTGCCACTGTCTGAGCTGATTTGACTGCATCAACAATGGATTGGTATCCATCCCCGATTTTCAGCTTTTCCAGCTGATAAATACCAAAGGCGGATGTTTTGTTGCATACGCTTCCATCATCATATTTGATAATGGAAGTAACCTTAACTGAGACAATAACCTGTCCGAATTCTTCTTTAATTCTGTACATGTCACCATCAGAATTTAAAATGTTCGGATCAGTCTCCCAATTAAAACCTAACAGGTTCCTTACCTTACTTGTCAAGGTTTCAGCTTTGAAGTAAGGTTTGTTAGTTACGTCCATAATGGAATAATCTTCAGTTTTTAGAATGGTCATTAATTCCTTCTGGATCTCATTTTCAGGTTTTCCCTGAATGGTTTTTGCCATGAGGCACCTCCTTTCGAGCAATAAGCTCATATTTTTATTTTCTATAAAACAATCATGTATCATTAAGCACATAAAAAAAGAGCCCGTAACAAAGTTACAAGCTCATTAAATACAGACACATGATTGTAAATAGCACCCTGCGACACAAAATGTGTGCAACAAATCCCATATAGGAATTAAAAAAAATAAATAAAATACTTTATTATAGTATCATAGATACATGTAATAAACAAGTATAAATTAAAAATGGACAAAAAAAAACGGACACATAGCATATGCCATGTGTCCGAAAAAATCAGCGCTGATTCCAGCGGGAAACAGCAACTTTGCAAAGTGCATCATTGGTCATTCCGGACGAATCGACTGTCCGCATAGGACCAATAGTGCCACAAAAATAGCACTTGCATCGCACAGTAGTAAGAATATTTTCAAATGTATATTCTACGAAATTAATTTCCACTCCTACTCTGCTGTTTTTGCAGAATGGACAAGGATATGTGGAAATACCTGTAATATCTTTCGGTGTATAACTGACATGAGCAGGTACACCAATTTCATTATAATCTGTTTTCATAAACACCTCCATAATGCCTTTAGCATTTACATTAGCAAGGGCCGCCATCTGCACCATGATAAGCGCCACAAGGTAGCTGCCAGTCTTTTACATATATTTCATTTGCATTGAATGTTCCCTCAAGAGTCTGTCGAAGAGCTTCTTTTTCAGCCTTGTTTACACAGCTTGAAGCATTTCCCACAAAGGTGTCAAGGTCACACCTGTTGTCAAGAGTAAACCCGAGCACTTCTTCGTCATGCCTTAAAGCATCATACACATCTGGAAACAACTCTCTGATTCCGGCAAAAAACTTTGGTGTGGAGAAAATACAGCACATACAGCTGCACCTATTCCAGCCAATGCGATAGCATGGATGCGGATTAATATGGTTACGACTTATAATCTCCCACACATCTCTTTCAGACCAGTCTATAACAGGTCTCCATTGATGTACTTCCCTGTGCCGCTTTGCTACGGCATTAGTACGATGAAGTTCAATCTCATTGTAATGGCTTCTTCCAGCACTTTCTCCTCTTCTTTCACCGGATACAATAAGAATTTTCTTATTAGTACTGGTCGATTCAAGATTGGATACAACGCTGTCTGCAACAGATGCTTTTAATGCCCCGGAACACCATCTGCCCTGATGTGTACTACCTTTAGCCGGAAATTTACCTCGCTTTCCTCCAGCAGCAATAAGTTCATCAATCGCATCAAGATTTGTTATAACGCTGTCTGCAACCATTATCTTTAAGTATGCGGAACACCATCTTGTATTAAGAGAACCTGCTTTGGCGGGAAATTTTCCCCGTTTGCCATACTGGGCAAGCTGTGTTTCTACATCCGGAAGGTTACGCCTGCGGATTTCCTCACACTTTAGATATGCCTTAGATGGCTTGCATTTAATAATTTCTTCTGTATCAGGATCAATCCATACAGGAAGACCAGAAGCACCTATGCGGTATAGCTCTCCAAAAAAGCCACCCTCTCGATAGCTCACTCTCAATGGGACATCCTCATATTCTGCAAACGCCTTGCAGTATTTCTGAGTAACGGGCCAATCCATCTTACGCCCATAAGGATTATCCTCGATACCGCCATCGATATTATGATGCCACAATTCTATTTTAGACAAGTTAACACCAAGTTCTTTAAGATACAGATAGCAGGCAAGGCTGTCCTTTCCGCCACTGAAAAGGACTATAATCTTGTCGTAGTCCTCAAGCGGATAAAGATTCTCAAGGTAAACATCACAAAAATGCTTAGTGTCCGTTCTGCCTTGTACTCTTGGATATATTTGCTTATGCTTGCCGTATATCCTGTCCGGTTTAAAACCAAACTTAACAGGGGTATCCTTTGTGCAGTCAGTATCTTTTATATATCTGACTTTGGGAAGAGCCTTTGGTGCATCCATATAAGGGTTTTCCAAAAGCTCATCTATCATCATAAGGACACCTCACAATGAAGAATGTCAGCCGTATCTATTGATATAAGATTGCCACAGGATTGTTTAATAATAATATATCCTGGTCGCACAGTATCAATTGTGCCGTCGTAAGTATCATCACATGTATTAAGTACAACATGTTGACCTACACTGTATTTCACATTCATAGAACCTCCTTCGATGCTTTAAGCATCTTTAAATAAATTTACTCCGAATATGTCTACTTTTTTGTAAGACATATTCGGAGTATTATTAATCACTGCCTGACAACTACAAATGAATGATGCAGCTCATCCGAGCATTTACCATACATATCTGCAACGCCACCAGTTTCGTTTTTATAAGTTCTGAAAGAGAAACAGTATCCTTTTGAAATGGCTTCTTCAGAACTGTCAGCATAACCATCAATATACACAATTCCTCTTTCAGTAGAGAAAGATTTTCCCATATTAACCTCCTTCCTGCTTAAAGCAGATATACACATTAAGATAAGTACAACAGACAGTCTGATAATGCATTTTTAAATTCGACATCTGTCATATAGCCACTTTTTAGATTAATGATAGCTCTACATAATCGGTCATAACATTTACTTAACTGTTCTGTTGAATAATTATAGTTATTAACACGCCTTGAACCTATCCCCATAGATTTTACTGCTTTATCAGTTAAAATCTTATCTCCTTTGAAATAAGAGAGCTTGAGAAGGATTCTGACATCAATAAGAACTGCAGAAAGAGCGCCTATAGCAGAGCCTTTTGCATTTAATATAGAGTCAGCAATTTCCATGACTGTACTAGACTGTCTTTTCATAAGACAGTCTTTGAGGAGAAATACATTATCAGGAGTGTATTTGGGTACAATTTCATCTATATGCTCCCTGCATACACCTACTGTCATTAATCTTTCCCCCCAGGATATTACGTCTCTGGCTGATATAGTTACATCCCTATCATGGAATCCACAACGCTTAGCAATATACTCAATATCCGATAGACCAAGTCTATCCTGCGTACTGCCTTTAAGAAGCGCCTGAAATGTCTTAAAATCAACATTAAATTCCGCTATGCACTTCATGGCAGACAGCTTATTGTAAAGTTTTCTGCCTTTAACAAGCTGTTCAGTAATTATATACAGATTATTGTCAGTACCACTTTCGAGAAGAGCCAATAAATCATCATTAGCCTCAAGTCGCTGTGTCTTATAAACAAGTGTATTTGTACCAAAAAAACCGAGAGAACCTATAAATGCAAGTTCTTCAGTACCAAAACAGTCAGATTCCATATATGTAAGCGAATTATTGCGTACATTTTCTGGAATTTCAGTTAATAATGCGTGATTGCAAAGATACATATCACCAACAAAGGCTTTAACCATGACTCCTCCTTCCCTGCAGTACTTCCCTGCACATATAATTAAATTCATTTACCATGCTGTCCTGCTTACGGAAAGACTCTATAATAACAAGTTTTTCCTTTGCTCTGGTAAGAGCAACATATAACAGCCGCCTTCCTTCTTCATCATTTCTGAAGTTTTCAATGCCGTATACGATAACACAAGGAAACTCCTTTCCCTTGCTGTCATGTGCAGTAACAAGGTTTACTCTTTCACAGTTCTCTTTGTAGCCTACCCTGGCACTATCGTTATAAGTTACCATGGCCAGCATAAGCGACAAGAGCTGCGATGTTGTACTGATACATCTTTCATCGCATTTCTCTACAAGATAGTTAATTACCGGATGTTCTGTAATGCCAAACATATCTTTACATATGTTTGTAAGGATATCCTCAATCTTGCCTGCATAGGCAAATTCACGCATTGCCGATTTAACTTTCAGACCAGCACGCCACAGCGGAGTATCCTTATGGTTTGCAATCGGTTTAAGCGAAAGGTCTGGTATTTCACCACAGTTACATAAAGGTATACTGGTATCTCTTTTTATATTAAGAAAATCACTCCTTGTTGCACCAGCTAAGTTCAGAACTCTGTACAGAGTTCTGTCATTTTCAAAACCATTCTCGTGAAGGTCAAGGATATCGAGCAGAGCAAGAAAAACAGAATCCTTGACAACATAATCCTTAGGTCTAAGTGAACCGTCAGGAGCAATTTTTTCTCCAAAATATGTTAGGGATTTATTTGTAGTCGCTATAACTGCTATATCACCCGGAGCATAGCCTTCTGATATAAGTGATGAATAGATGCTGTTTTCGCTATCAATGCAATCTCTATACAGAAGAACAGGAACACCATCCTTATGAGATATGATAGTTTTATCAAATCTCTCAACATTATTCTTAATAAGAGTATTTGCTGCTTCAACAATAGGCTTTGTGCATCGGAAATTATCCACCATGTACACAATCTGTGCGTCTGGGAAATACTCCTTAAACTCAAGGGCAAAGCGGTTAGAACCGCCTCTGAAAGAGTATATAGCCTGGTCACAGTCGCCAACACAAACAAGGTTTCTGTGTTGTTCTGAAAGAGAATAGATCATATTAAACTGGTCAAGGCTGACATCCTGGAACTCATCAACCATGATATATCTCCATTTTTGCTGATATGCTGACAGCACATCAGGATTTTGAAAGAGCTGGTTGACAAGAGATATCTGCTCATCATAACTGATATAGTTAAGTTCCTCAAAAAGCTGCTTATATTTAGAATAAACAGCATATATACCTGCCACATCCTTCTTCGATGAATAGATTTCTGTAAATCGTTCAACGCCGTATGACTCAATTTTGTTGAAGTAGTCAAACATAGTATTTACGAGACCAAATTGAGTTTTCATATTGGAATAGTTTACACCCTTAATGATCGTTCCCTCTCTTACGCAATCAGTCAAAGCCTGCTCAACAAGAGATTTTTTGTCGAAGTCTTCTGCAAGCCTTAACTCACCAAGTATATTAGGATTATCTCTGAGAATATTATAGCCGCAACCGTTAAATGTCTGGATTTCAGGCATAACAGCCTCATTCCCTAAAAGATTTGATACTCGGTTTTCAATTTCCGCTCTTGCTTTTTTTGTAAAGGTAATCATAAGAATACTCTTAGGGTCAATGCCTTTATCTATCATATTAAGAAGCCTATTAACCAAGGATGCGGTTTTACCAGTTCCGGGAGCCGCTTCTACAAGCATTGGTCCATCAATATGATTAACGATTTCTTCCTGTGCAGGCGTTAAATTAAATTTCTTACCGTTACTGGTTGATTCAGTCTTTTCCTGTATTTCATTAACAAACGGAGAAATCTGGCAGCAGTCAAACTGATGGCAGAACTGACACTGTTTTTCTTTGCGGATACACATTACATGCTTAAGATGCTGCAGTGCATCCACGCTTGTGTCAAAAGTAGCACTTGCAATATTCTTTCCCTCTCTGTACTCATAAAGAACATAATTAGTTCCCTTGTCGTCCTTTGAGGAAAGATAATACACGGATACTTTAATGATATCGTCAGGATAAAGCTGTCTCATGGCTGCATACATGACAGATATTGCCAGGTCATTTTCCGGAAGATTTTCCGGCTTTCTGGCAGCCTTGCTTACCGTGGAAATTCCACTGGATAATATAATAGCTTCAATGTAGCCATCCCTTTTGATTATCATGTCAGCATTAGTTTTTATGTTTCGTATTGGAACCTTGTAATAATTGATTCCGAAAGGATATGATAACTGAATATCATATGAAACAATGTTTTTTCCAATGCTGTCTACCAGATACTCTCCAAGTCGCGTATATAAAGCATGTACACGCTCCTTTGCGCTTTCATAAGAAAATTCGTAATCGTACCACTCCTTTTCCATGCATGTATCGGTAAATTTTTTCATTGATGAAGAGATATCCTCACCATTAATTATTGCAGTCTTAAGCGCTGCAAACGCATTAGAACTCAGCTCTTCTTTCTTACTTTTACTGTTCTTTAGGTTAAGAGAACTCAGCTCATATTTTGCCCTGCATTCCCGTAATGCAACGACATCTGATGTTGTAACATCAATCCTTTCATTTTCTGCCATAAATGGCACCTCCTTCTGGGTATATAACCCGTTAATAATATCTATAGAACAGACACACAAAGCATAAAAAAAGAGCCTATGACAAGTCATAAGCTCATAATTACTGATATATGTCTGCTAATAGCACCCAGCTCATCCCCTGAAATAAAATTATGGGATAGCAACACTGTCATACGACAGAAAAAAAATAAAAATAACACATCAATATAGTATCATAGGGTCAACATTAAAGCAAGAGAATACAGATATTTCAATATTCAACTCATATAATAAAATACAGCCATCCTAATTCGGCTGACTGTATCTAAGCATGTGAATTATTTTATTGAGATTTTTTCACTGATCAAGCTCATTTCCTGAAAAATGACATACTTTTGAATGGCGGAGCTTTTGTAATATCGTCTTTATTAAAAAGATAATAACAATCGCAACCCCTGTAGCCGCGGCAATAGCACAGACCTCACCTGAGCCTATTAAGACTATGTAGAAATTTTTAATGAATGATGAATTTACATTAGCGTTTCCAAAAAGTCTTATAACAGTTGCAAACAGAAGTGTTTTGCATGTTATAGATGCATAGCCAAGCATAGGTTTAAGCATCAAATCGTCAATACCACAGATTTCATTATCGTATTTATACAGTATGTAATAGACCATATAAATGATAACAGAAATAAGGTTTAAAATTACAAATTCTGCCTGTTCAATGTCTGTCCATGTAACAAGAGATACACTAGCATAGTAGTTGAAAAAAGCAACTAAAAGCAGTAAAAACTTGTCAAATTTCACCTTGGTTCCCAATTTGTTAAATAAACTTCCCATAATATTACCTCCATGCTGCTTTAAGCAGTCTCTTAAAATATATCGGGTCTGCATGTAGCAGACCCGAAGTTAAAAGTTACAGATTTATCAGATTTTGGACTGCCAGTTTAAAAGCAGTCCAAAACAGCATATCGCTGCCATCTGGTAAATCCTTATTCACCAGCAAATAGCTGGTATCATGTGCATCCATAGGCACCTCCCATGACGCTTTGAGCGTCTTTGTAAATTAATGCGCCATAACCTTTGTTACAGCATACTTCGTTGTAAAATATGAGCCATCTGTTAGTTTAAACTGTGCGGGTTCACCAAAGAAAACCTTTCCTGTCCCACTAACATAATGTAACGGAGTTGTTATATCACCGCCGCTAATGCAGTGATCCTTAACCTCATATACTGCTCCATCTTCGGTAAAAAATACCATATTACTCATGATGATGTACCTTCCTTCCTGTTAATCCAACATAAGAGTTAAAATCTTCAAATCCGACCTTGGCCATATAACCAAATAAGAAACCTGAAGAAATGTTAATGACAAGCATAATTGCATGTAAGCACATGAGCAGTATGTTTATCATTGAGTACCCTGTGTTAGGAAGCAGATAATTTCTATAAGTAATATCTACCCAGCTCTGTATCAACGTAAAAGAAACGAGGATACAAATACAATAACATAACATTGTTTCAATACGAAACACGATTTTTTTAACCATTCTACGATGGTTCTTAAGATTCTTTGCCATAGGCACCTCCAATTATCTGCTTAAAGCAGATATGATAATAATTAACCGTTTAACTTGGTACAGTCTGGACCATCAGCGTAAGCTGAAAACATTCTCTCTAAAGAGAAATAAAAAATAAAAATAAATACATATATATTATTACTATAAATATGCTTAATGTCAATAGGTAATCGGTTATATAACGATTTTTACTGCGAAACACCATTGACAGACAGAATAGAATATGACACAGCCTTGGCCATATCATCCCGTGATACCTTGTTGTATCGTGAGTACATGCCAGGCGTTGCAGCTCCGGTGCTGAAAGCAATTTCTTCATCTGTAGCGCCGCCCATCAACATATATTTGATTGCGGCATGACGAAGCTCTGCAATGGTAAAATCTTTTTTACAAAGAAAACCGTTGAGCTTTGTAGTATATGATTTAACTAAGCGCTGCAGGTCTCTTGGCTTTATAGGCTTATGTGCCTTATTGAAAAACAAAGCATCAGAAGGTGTCTTTGTGGCAAGATAGTTTCGTAGTGCCGGCAGAACATCATCAGTAAGTAGTATTGTATGAGAGTAACTGCCATTTCTAAGCGTGAGCCCGGACAGCTCCCCGTCATCGTCATAAGCAAGGTCGGACATTTTAAGGCTGCAAATCTGTGAAGTTGAAAGCGCACATTTCCCGGCAAGAAGAAATATGAGAAAATCCCTCGGAGAAGATGCGGCAGCATCAAAAAGATGTTCCATATCCTCTAAGGTAGGAATATCGTACTCATCAAGTTCAGAGTCTTCAGCTTTAATCACAATGTACAGGAATGGATTCTCATACCCATCAATAAAATTACATTTAACAATAAAATCCGAAAGGCTTCTTAAGCAGCTTATACGGGAAACATGTGTAGAATGTTTAATGCGTGATGGAGAATCAGAATATTCAAGTTCTGAAAGGTATTTATCATACATAAGGGCATCATCTTTTGTACAATTTTCAAATGATTTACCGGTAACACGAAAGAAATCATTTACTATGCCACGGTAGTTTCTGCAGGATTTATCTGACTTAAGTTTTTGGCTGAAAGCCGGCCAGATTGTGTTTTCAAAAAGATTAGTCATTTTGTACCTCCTTTACACACTGATATATTTTTTTCATAGTAATAAATACATTTGAGCCTTTAAGATAGTCAAATGATTTTCCAGCCTTCTCACATAATCTGTCAACCTTGTAAAATATGTGATGATTGATAAAAGAAGAATTAATAAAAATAAATTCGTTGTTCCATATAAGCTTTTCATCGAATTTGTCTGATGATGTATATGTCAGATTAACCAGCATTTCCGATAGCTTTCTGTTAGTGGTATCGTGGCCGCCCACGATGAGAAGTTTAACACCAAGGGAATTTATATAATCTGCCATCCTGTCAGTATCCAGGGACGGCTCCTTGAACGCTTCTGGTTTATCATCTTCCGGATCACTGGCCGGGACAGACGCTTTTTTTTCAATAGTGGCTCTGAGTTTTTCATTCGCTTTTTCAAGGGATGCTATTTCATGTGCCTGATAAGATAGCATTTTGTCCTTTCGGGCAAGTTCGGATTTGAGTTTTTCAATTATATCGAGATAATCCTTACTGCTGTCAGTGTTCTCAGTGTCTACAGGTACAGGCTCGACAGGTTCAGATGATTCGTCCTGCTTATCTTCCTCATATAAGGCATCCCACTCCTTATCCTGAAAACGTACGGAAGCTCTTAAGTCGAAGTATTCCTTAAAAGCTATCCTGCTTAAAAGAGCGCACATGAAATCTTTGACAAAATCAGAGAAAAAGTTCCAAAGCTCAACAGAATTAAGCTTATCTACCATGTCAAAGTCGTAAGTGCAGTTATTGACAGCAAGACAGAATGTTTCAATTATACTTGATTCGTATATTGTAATAGCCTGTTTGCCTGCATACTGTGATGGAATAAAATCAAGCCCCGGACATATTAACCATGATTCGCAATAACCAGCAATGACATCGAGTATCTTATCCTGTGATTCGTCAGTGAGAGGCGTATGATACACAAAAGGTGGAAGTACTGCTGCCACATCAAAAAAGCATTCTGCTGCCATATCAATAAAAGAGCTTAAATCCCACTTTTCAGATGTAACCATGGCTATCAATTCTGATGATGTGCGTGACAATAAAATTTTAAACCATGCAGGCATATCAGCTGTAGGCAGACTTGCATCAAAAAGCTCATAAAGAATGTCACAATTATCCGTGTAATCAAGCCCCGAGTAGCTAAAGGCAATGTCAGGAGCATTTCTGAATTCAGGGATATATTTCCGGTTAAAAGAAAAACTGTATCCTGTCATGTCGGTAATGAAGCTGGTTAAAGTATCACTGACGCATGTATTTTCAGGAATGGCATTAAAATTGTCAGACGTATCAAATACAAGATGATATGCGACTGCACAAAAACGAAATGCAATGCAAAGCTGGATGAAATCGTGATTAAAAGGGGACGGGTCATAATCGAGGGAATACTTGTCAATGAACTTATATATGTCAATACCGCGAGTATTCTTAACGAAGCGTCCAATAAAAGGATTAATCGAGTTTACAACGGCAAGGAGGTCTCCCTGAATGCGGCTGGGCATATCAAAAACATGAGGAATAAGAATTTTAAATATAAAGCCGCCAAAGCGCTCAGAATTGTAATTAAAATTAAAAGCAACAATCCCAGCCTGCTTCTCAAAATCACTAAAAGGCTTGTAAGAGAGAAATTCTTTGTAGCAGAGGTCATAATATTCCTTGTTACTTTTATACGCCTTGTATGCAGCGTCAGAAGCCTTATCCGAAGATGCCAGCTTAAGACAAAACATATAATATTTAACAGCGTTTTCAGATGCATATGAAGTCAAAAAAGGAATCTGGGGCGAAAATGCGTCCGTAAGAATCCGTAAAAACCTGTCATATTCAGAGGATGGAAACTTTCCATAAAAGGAAAGAGGACGACCAAGAACGGTAGAATACAGGTCTGAAAACAGTTTAGCAGGCTTATCGTAGTATTTTGCCAAAGCCGCATTGCCCTTTTGAGAGAAAATCTTGTGAAGTTTAGTAAAAGTTTTTTCAAACGAAAAAGATATAAAATCCAAGCTTTCATTATTCATAGCAATAAATACCTCCCTAATAATAATAAACGAACAGATATTCGATAAATTAAGTATAACATAGTAAGATATTAATAGCAAGGAATTGACGGAATATTTATTATATTCCCGACAGTATACCCAAAGAACAGCATCACCCCTTCAACTGCATTAATTTTATTTCTTCCATTCCTCCCGGACGTACAGTTCATCCCTCT
>OJNH01000776.1_pt1 | contig 27600 bp, 21 predicted proteins | sample 1597361 | NCBI WGS metagenome assembly OJNH01 (sample SAMEA2452136, study PRJEB22498) | human gut metagenome | biome: human feces; feature: human gut; material: feces | place: Australia | collected 2012
TTTTGACAAATCATATAACTCTGTTTTCATGCTCATTTTTAAATGTTACAGCCACTTATAGGCTTTAGAGTTAGTTTTTTACAAAACTAACTCTTGGTGATGGTGCAACTATATGCGTTTGCTAAGTCTTCGCCTGTGTAGGCTCCTATTTCTGTTGTTTGGCCAGCTGCTATTTTATCTATTATTCCTTTTAATGTAGATATTTCGCTTCCATCTTTTGTATAAAATTTTATATCTATGTTACAGCCATCAAAGTCTGAATCACTTGTATTTTCAACTGTTGCAGTAAACCCTGTTACACCAGTATTTCCATCTGAAACTAATTTTATATTAGTTATCTTCATATTTTCAAAATCTTTATCTTTTAATAACTCTTCTGATACATTGATTTTTACATTATTCTCTATTTTTACATTTTCAGTTTTTGATGTATCAATTATATTTTCATAAACTGGTTCATACTCAGTCTCACCAGTTACGACATTATTATTTGAATCATTATTATCTTTATTTTTTGAAGTATCTTTTGGCTTAGTTAAAAGTGCTATTGTTATAATACAAAGTATTATAACTATAACAATTATAATAGCAAATAGTCTATTTCGATTTATTTTATTTTTTTTCATAACTTCCTCCCATTTAAATACATTAGGAAGGCTTGATAACAAGCCTTCTTATATATCCTAATACTTAATTTCGTTATAACTATTTCCACGCGTATTACTAATTTTAGCTCCACTGTTTTTATATGTTACTGAATTATGATACCTTATAGTACCACCCTCAGCACTTGAGCTTGCTGTAAGTCCAGTTCCTAGTGAAAGTGTTGTATTATCTCTTGCTACGACAGCATTTCCTGTACTATTATTAGTAACTTTACCGCCTGTTATTTCAGTTGTACCATAGTTTACAACTATTACAGAACCTTTTTCACTATTTCCAATAAACGTTCCACCTGTTATCACTGTGTGTGGGAAATGATTTGTTTCGTTATTAGTTTTTTGAACACTATCTCCACTAGTAATAACATCTGAATTTTTCTGTGTAGAAGTAAATGTTCCACCTGTTATTCTAAGTTTACCATATCCAGTAGAACTATTACCTATGCACATACTATTTTGTGCTTCTTGCTTAAATGTTCCACCATTTATAGTTACAACAGACGTACTAGCTGTACCACTTTGTTTTACTATTGCAGTACCAGAGTTTGTCCTGCCAGCATTTGTTGCCTCAAATGTACCAGATTCTATAGTAGTATTTCCACCTGTATTATATACCGCATTTCCTTTATAACTTTCAGATCTAATTGTACCAGTTACTTTAATAGTAAGTTCATCATTATTAACTACTGCATCATAATATTCTATTTTGCTACTAGATACAATTTTTCCGTCTCCTGTTATAATCATCTTTCCTGAATTTTGAATTGTATATGGATTTCCAGAATTATCGGCACCTGTTACTGTTTTTCCATTTAAGTTAAATGTAATCTCGTGTCCACTAGCCAAAGTTGCAGTTTCAGTTGTACTCCTTATCATCGTAATCGTTCCACTTTTATTTTCTTTAAATCCATTAGCTATTAAAGTATATTTAATTCCATTTTGGTTCTGACATACAGCAAGAAGTGTAGCGCTAGAAACAGTTGCTTCAGCAAAGTTTCCATCTTTATCGGTTGCCCTTATCTTTAATTCATACGAAGTATTGTCGTTAAGACCAGTAAACGCATGCGTTTTGTAAACGTAACTTGAATACGGTTTTACACCTTCTACTCCACTACTTATATAAGTAGATGAACCATACTTCTTGTAAAACCACTCTATCTTTGCAATTCCAGATCCATTATCTTTAGCTGTAGCTTCAACAGAAATCGCCTGGCAGCCTTGTCCAATTACTTTTATCGTACATTCTGGATTTGTTATATCTTTGTATATTGCATATAACGTTACACTTGTTCCAGTATACTTAAGTAAATCACTATTTGTAAACTCTTGACCAGATCTATAAGATGTACCATTTCCATTAGCTTCTGTGTTCCAGTGACTAAACGTATAGCCTTCTTTTGAAGTAATACTCTTTGTCAAGTACATAGTCTGATCATATATCTTTGTTTGAGATGCAATGCTTCCTACACCGTTATTCTTATCATAATTTATAGTAATTTCTTTTGGTTTCCAATGCGCATACAATGTATGTGCAGCATCAGCAGTTACAGTAGTGTTTTCTGTTATTTGAGTTCCACCACTTGGTGCCGTAAACCAACCTAAAAAGTCATACCCGGCCTCTGAAAGTGCAGGAAGTTCACCATAACTTTCTCCTTTTATTACATCCTTTCCTGGATTTTTTAACTCTCCATGTCCGTTTTTATCAAAAGTTACATAATATTTTTTCCTAAATTGATATGGTCCAAATACATGATAACTAGAATTTAATTCTCCATGAGTTGATGACGTACTGCCTGCAACGTCCTTTACTCTTCTTACCCATAAATACATAACATTAGTATAGTTTGTACCAAACATTTTTGTAGCTCCATTAGTATATGATTGCCAAGCACCAGTTGGAGCAGTAGAGTTACTATCACTCCACTGATACTCATATTTATTGCTAGCTAAAAGTTCACTTCCGCCAGTATCACTTACACTAATAGTGATATTTTTCTCTTTAGTTTCTGTATTGTCATTACTTGGAGATACAGTGACTATTGGTGGCTCTTTATCAATATTAGCAATTTCAAGTGATTTTGTAACCATATTACCAAATCCGTCTTTAGCTGTTGCTATAACAGTTTGATTGTTACTCTTTACAGTAACAGAAGTTACACCTTTTATAGTATAGTCAGTATTTAATGTACCAGTACATGTAAGAGTTTTCTCTTTTACAAGGTTCTGACCATAAGTTGCTGTAACTATTACATCAGTATTTGTCCAAACAACTATATTTGGTGTAAGTTTAATATCACCATTATCATCGGTTTCTTTTGCTACAACAAATTTCTCTGATATAAATACTGTTTTATTTCCAACTTTATCGTAAGTTTTCACATATAAATACCAAGTTCCAGCAATTGCATCATCTTTTACAGCTTCCGAATTATTTGTAAGTTTCTTATACGCTGGATCATTATCTGATGGAATACTAGAGCTATTTGACCACATATAATATATATCTCTAACTCCACTACCAGCATCACTTACTTTAACAACAGGTTTTAATTTTGCCTTTTTTGTTTCAGTAGCAAGAACGTAATTTCCACCATTTGGCGTCGATATAACACTTGGAGAAATGGTATCAGCTTTTATTTTATTTCCTATTGAAATTTTATCATTACTACCTTTTGTATAATTTATAGTAGATTTATTTCCAAGTCTATCATATAAAATTCCATTATAGCTTACTATGCTAAGTAAATCGTTATCTCCATTTTCTATAGTTACTTCATACGTTATAGTTTTACCTACACAACTTACATATTTAGCATTTTTAAAAGTAGCACTCTCACCATCGCCAAATTTAATCTTTAAATTTGGGGCATTTGAAGCAATTACATTTGATAACTTATCGTTCGAATATACTTCTTCATCAAAAGTTACATCTATTTTTATATTAGTTCCAGCAGGATAAAATCCTGAATTTGGTGAAACAATATTGATATTTTGCAATTTAGGACCAGAATTATCAAAGTCATACTTTCCAAACACATGATAAATACCCTCTTTTTTACCTTCTTTTACAGAAACTACTGATTTATTATCTTTAATTTCTTTAACCCATAAATAATATGTTCCAGTTAATCCACTACCGATATTAAATGTGGCATTGTTTGTATATTTCTTCCAACCAGAATTAGCATCTGGGGCTACAGAATCAGAATTTGTTAACTGATATTCGTACACATTATCACTTGCAAGACCACTTCCACCTTTATCAGTTATCATTATCTTTATGTCTTTGTTTTTACAAGCTACTTCATTTCTACCAGTAGCTACTACAACAGGTGGTAATATATCTACATTTTCAATAGTATTAGTTACCTCTATCGTTTTCGTTACATAGTTGCCTGCATTATCTATCACTGCTAATTCTAATTTTGCAACATCCAAAGGAATCTTTATTCCAAAGTTTCCATCATTATCTAAAACTATCTTTTTAGCTTTGTTTTTCATATAGTCATCATTTACATCTATACCATAATAACTGCTTCCATCTAGTTTTAATAAATATTCATATCTAACTTGTGAAACGCCACTTACACATAAGCTCTCTAAACTATCAGCAGCACTTCCTTTTATCAAAGAAAATGTATCCTTTATTTCTACAGATGTATTTGAAATAGTAGGTTTTGCATCATCAAAATTTGAAACATCAATGTCATAAGTTGCTATTAAACTTGAGTTACTATATTTGTATACATATATTTTTTTATTATCATCTGGCAATTTATTAAATTTACTAATTTCTTCTGATGTAAAATTACTATCTAAGATATTCTGGCTATTTAAATCTTTTAAACTATTAAATGAAACTGTAACATTTCCAGTACCAACTTTTAACTTCTTGTTTGTGATTCCATTAAATCCAATTTTTAACTCTTCACCACTATTTACTGTAGTTTCAAGTTTAACAGCCAACTCATTTGTATATACTGCATTATTTTTATGTAATTTTATTCCCTGATATGTTGTTATTTGAGATATAGATGTATCATCAGGCTTTTCAACAACTGTATTATCATTGCCAGTAACAATCTTTTCAACATTTCCATTAATTGAAAAATACCTTGTATTCTTATACTTTATTCCATATAAATAATAAACTTTTAAAGTATTAGCAGACACTACATAAATATCGTCTGTTCCAAGCTTTCTAACTCCAGTATCAAGCTTATCTGCACCTAAATCAGCAACATCTAAAATGTAGAAAATTGAAGAATCTGATTCACCATTTTGTGCAAATTCTAATTCAAGTAGCTCTTTATTTTTATCAGATACCATATTTTTAACATCATTCATTGTAAGAGCTGATGTTGATATCTCATGTGGAATTTCTTGTTCTAACACATATTTTGCTTTAACATTTTCCTCAAGAGATGAAACATTTGTCGTAAACACACTAAGTCTTGAATTGTTTGAAGAAACATTAATTTTTACAATCGCAGTCGAAGCAAGTATTATCATCATTACAATTGTTACAATTAAGACTACTAGTGATATTCCATTATTTGATTTTCCTTTCATATACTCCTCCATTTTACTCAAAACACATAACTATTCTAAATCCAACATCTTTCCTTGCTTCATTGGTATTTAAAAGATTTCTATAAGAAAGTGGAAAAGCACTACCACTATACATATAGCTTCCTCCTCTAATTACTGCCTTGTTAGAAGTACCATTTGGATGTTCATTTGTATACTCAGAAAGATTTCCTGCTAAGTCATATATGTTTTTTGTTGAATATTTTATACTAGAAGCAGAATTTAAAAGTAACGTACCATTAGGCGATGAAATTGTACCACTACCATAATTTCCAAATGAAGTACTATTTGAAACATTATAACTATTTTGTGATAAAAAGTATAATAAACTGTCCCATTGTGTACCGTTTATCAAATCTGTTTTTACTCCAGTATATCCATATCTTATGGCCATTTTTCTAGAATAATTTTTTGCTTCTTCATATGATACATAGTTCCACAAGTATCCCTCATATGCAGGCGTTCTTTTTGTAGACCAATCATCTTGTGTTATATTAGTACTTTTTTTTGACATTGCAGCTATATTTCCATTATTATATGAAAATGCTGCTTCATATCTACTTACATAAAATCCACCATACTTTAACTCGTAACTTTTTTCATCTTTAACACTTGTTATAGATGTATACTTTGGATATTCTGAGAACCTACTTTTATAGTTACTACTTTCTATAGGTATCCATACAAATTCGTTTCCTGCCCTATCTACTATAACAATTCCTTCCTTAATTTTTTTATCGTTAAAATATGTATTATTCCAATTAGACATTTTTACATATTCTTTTATTGTTCCATCAGTATTTAAAGTGACTGGGGTAAATCCTGCTGGTATTACAAAAGTTAACGTATTTCCAGTAGATGGTGCTATTTCACATGTTGTTGTAGAATATAGTGGATTGGATGTAAGTTCAATTTCTTTTATTCTAACTTCTTTTTCATTTGTATCTAAATATATAACTTCAACTTTTATATAAATTTTATTTGTTATACCATTTAAATTATTATAATTTACTGCATCTTTATATACGCTAGAAGTTTCTTTTTTTAATTTTAGTACTCTTTCATTACTAAAATTAACTCCATCTGTACTTGTATAGCATTTTGCAGACTTTACTTCAGAATCAGATCTTACAACAAAGTTTATATTTGCCTCTTTCCTTGTGACACTAACTTCTTCAATACCCACATATATATACGGTGATGTTTCTTCTATAATATAACTAGTGCCGTCTTTTTGAGTTATATTTCCAGCCTTATCTATAGCTACAATTTGTACACTTGCTACATTTTTTGGTACTTCAAGTTCTACTACTCCGTCACTTGCAAGCTTAGCAACTTTAGAACGTGCCCTCATATAATTTACATCATACCTTGAAATATTATCATAATAACTTACAATATTTCCATCACTATCATACTTTGTTAAATATTCATACCTTACTTCTTTTATTCCGCTATCATAGTCTTGCATTTTTAAAGTAAGTAAATTATACTCTTCTTTTGATGTTAAAAGTGCAGCCTGAGTTTTTACAGGTGCCGTTAATTCAAAATTTGAAAAATCAACTACTAGTGTTGCAACTACACTTCCAGATTTTTTCTTCATAATAGTAATTTTCTTATCTTTTTGAATCTTTTTAGAGAAGTTTTCTATATCATTATCTATTGTTGAATTTGAAATATTAAACTCTTTATTTTGATTCAAACTGTTATAACTTTTAAAACTATCTCCAAAATAAATTTTATTTTGACCACTGACTACATTTAGTTGATTTTCAGTTCCATCTCCTATTTTTATGTATAAAGTCTCTCCATTTTCAACAAAAGATTCAACGTACATATTAACTTTATTTGTCCATTCTTTTGCTTCTTTTCTTACTGTAATTCCTTGGCTTGAAGTAATTGTTGTATAATCATTTACTTTAGCACCAGTGCCCTTATTTATTTTTACTATTGAAGTTAAGTTAGAAGAAAGCGAAAAATAAAATTTAGATTTAGCTTCAATTCCTTTTACGTAGTACACATTAAGTGATGGATACGACACTACGTATATATCACTTGTATCTCCACTATCTTTTGTACCTCTTTTAGTTGAAGCTACACCTATTTTACTTAAATCTATTTTATAAAAAGCTCCTAAGTTCCCATTTTCTATATAATCGCCATTAAGCTTTAATTCATCTTCTAAATATGACTTTCCATCTGATATTAAACCTAAAAGTGCATTTTGTGATAAAGCATTCTTATCAGAATCGCTAGTTGGAAACTCATCTTTTTCCACATAATATGTTCTAACAGCATCTTCAATTTCTACTAAATCATTAGCAAATGCAGATATTCTCGAATTATCTACAGCATTGCCCATAAATCCTATAGATGTTGCAAGTAAAATTAATATTACAATCACTGTAATTATAAGTGATATCATTGACATTCCCTTTTTATTTTTCATATATAACACCTCAAATTTTTCTTAAATTTGCCCAATATTCACATATATTTTACCGTCTTTTAGAACATTTTTCAAGTAAATTTCATATATTTTTAAATAATTTTACAAAGTAGCAAAAAAGCGGGATAATTCCCGCTTTTTAAGTATTTTTATTACGATTTTATTACATTTAAATTACAACTTTTGTAATATTAAACTATAAATATAAACACATCCTTGAGCCGTACTCTTCTTTTATGGTAGTTGACTCGTTATCGCCAATTCTACCAGCGTACTTTTCGTTATAATCAGTATATTTATAATGTCCTCCCATCAAAGCAACATTTCCATTAATTTTTTCACATGTATACTCCTCAACATTACCTGCCATATCGTAAATGTTATTTACAGAAACACTTTTTCCAGTTGCTTCTAATTTTTCTGAAAAGTTTCCTTGTTTTTCAGCATTTATTGGATATTCTCTTATAGAATCATCGCTATTTTTGGCAAAATATCTCATTACTGCGTACCACTGACTTCCATATATCATGTTAGACCTTACATTTACACCTGTAAGTGTACTTGCATACTTTTTCTCATTTGCATACCATGTGTACCAATTTTGATTATTAATATCAGTCATATTAGCTTTTGAAACTACTGAAAGAATAATTGTATTATTATAATTCATCATATTGGCTGTTTCATATCTGCCAATATAAAAGCCATGATATTTGTTCACACTTTCATATATTGCGTTATATTCATCTTGCATTAATTCTTTTAAATCTTTTGAAGTTGTAAGTTTAGTTCCAAGTATATTATTTATAATATTTAAGTTATCACTTTTATTATCATTTGTTGTAACAATTGGTTCAGTTCTATTAGTTACTAAAGTTCCATTTATATCACCATATTTTGAATAGTTATATAGTAATCCATTCATATTTCCAGTTCCGTCATTTTTAGCAAATAAGTTAATTTCATCTTCTGGAACAGGTACCCAAACAAATTCACTTTCATCTGGTGCAATAACCACAAGACCGCTGCTTATATTTTGTTCATTTTCTTTAACAGATATCTTAAATCCAGTAGGAATTATTGCAGAATTTCCTTGACTATCTACATATTTTTTATTTTCTCCTAAAACTGTAACGCCAGGCATTGCCATCTCATAATCATCATCTTGTTTTACTTTTATTTTCTTTATAACAGTGGTAGTTTTTGATCTATTATTGTATGTTATTACAAGTTTTACATACACATAATCAGATAAGTTCAAACTATCAAAGCTAACACTTGCTGTCCATACATTTGATGATGTATTAACAAAGTCTACAAACTTTTCTTCACCATAAATACTGCCATTATCACTTATTTGAACTTTTGCAACGTTTATTTGATGCTTTGTTTTTGCTGTTAAATCAAGGGAAATTTGTGTATTAGCAACATATTTTTCATAAATTCCAGCCCATATTTCAGCACTTGTATTTTGCAAATTAGTATTTTCAGTCATAAGGAAACTATTACCCGCCTTATCATATACCATAATTTCAATTCCCTCAACATCTGTTGGAACTTCTATTTGATATACTCCATCAGATACAAATTTTGCACTTTTTCCTCTACTTATCATATAATCAGAATTAAATGAAGTTATATCTTTTCCTTCTTTATCTTTATAATATTTTATTATATTACCTGATTTATCAAATTTAGTTAAGTATTCATACTTAACATCCTTTATTCCACTTGTGTTATCATTTACATTTATTGTTAATGTATTATATTCCATACCAGGTGTAAATGTCGTTTGAGCTGATTTTATTGGCAAATCTTTTTCATAGTTTGACATATCTACTTTTAATTTTCCTATGACACTACTTCCTTTTTTCTTTATTACTTCAAAAAATTTATTACTTTGTACTAACTTATCAAAATTACTTACCTCTGTATCTGTAATTGATAAATTATACTTAGTACCATTTAAAGTATATGACTTTAAGTTATCACTAAAGTAAATTGAATTTTGTCCAATAACAGTTGTAAGCTGCTTTTCAGCTCCTGAGCTTCCAAATTTAATATATAATGTTTCTCCACTTGAAATACTAGCTTCAATCAAGAAAGCAGGTTTATTTGTCCAAGTCTTCTTTTCCTTTTTCACAGTAATCCCAGAAGCAGTTACAGTACTAGTATTTATATTAGTAATATCTCCTTTGTTTATCTTAGTTACGTTAGATATTTCTTTTGTAAGAGAAAAGTATGCCTTAGATCTAGCCAAAAGTCCTTTTAAATAATATACATTCATTGAAGGATACGATACAACAAACACATCACTTGTATCTCCATTTTCTTCTATCCCTCTACTTACTTTTGTTGCTCCAATTTTTGCTAAGTCAATCTTATAAAATGCACCTAAAGAATCAGATGTTGGTTTATCTTCATTTTCAATCGTTTCAGTTTCAAAAAACGATAAATTTTTACTTTCAACAAGCGATTTTACCTGTGCATATGATAACGCAATATTTTCTCCAAGAACTGGCAAGTCATCATTTTCTATATAGTACATCTTTGTTGCATCTTCTACACTTTTTAAGTCCTCTGCAAAAGTTGTAACTTTTGAATTTTCTAAAAGGCTACCAGCTGTTGCTATTGTGACGCCTGAAATTATTATTATTACAAGTATTGTAAGTACTAATACTATCATAGTAACACCATTATATTTTTTCATATTCCACCTCAATATTTTACAATTTTTAAAACGTTTTCATACATTTAATTGTAACTTTTTTTATAATTTTTTTCAAGACATATTTCTATTTTTGCACTTTTTTTTAAATAAAAATATTAAACAATCTTCTATTTGATATTTTTTATAAATTTTGATATAATAGTATTGGTGATTTATTTGGAAAAAATTAACTTAAGAAAATTTAATTTAAATGACTATATAAAAAAAATTTTTGAAAATAAAGATTATTCTTTTAATTATGTTTTCACTTCAAAATCAGTAGACGATACTAATTTACTTGCATATACATTTGCAAAATATTTAAGAAAAAAAGATATAATTGTACTAAATGGTGAACTTGGAAGTGGAAAGACTGTATTTGTAAACAGTATTGCAAAGTACTTTAATGTAGATGACCAAGTATCTAGCCCAACATTTACAATAGTAAATGAATATGACTTAAAAAATAATGATAAGATATTTCACTTTGATGTTTACAGAATTGAAGATTCTGTTGATTTTGAAGATAGCATAGGAACTGAGTATTTTTCAAACGGAATTTGCATTATCGAATGGGGAAATATTATAAAAGATATACTACCCAAAAATACAGTTTTTATAGACATAAAAAAAGATGAAATGGATGACAATACTCGTCATTTTAATATATGGAGGAATGTATAATGAACTTACTTTCTATTGATACAACTACAAAAGTAGCTGCAGTTGCTCTTAAAACTAATAATAAAATATATGAAAATAGTGTTTCAAATGAGATAACACACTCAGAAAAGCTTTTACCACTTATAAGTAATATTTTAAAAAATCATAGGACTAGCTTAAAAGATATACCAATTTTTTGCGTAATTAATGGACCTGGATCATTTACAGGAATTAGAATTGGGCTTTCTACACTTAAAGCATTTTCTTATGTAAATAAACAAAAAATTTTTTCAATCACTTCTTCTATGTTACTTGCATATAAAGCATATGAAATATTTTGTGTAAATCATGAATTTAGCAAAAAATACGTAATTTCCTTAATTGATGCAAAAAACAGCAGAATGTACTATGATATTTATAAAATAGAAAAAAATGAAAATGGAAAAATTTTAATAGATGAACTTTTTGAAATAAAAAATGACGACATCCATGAATTATTAAAAGATGTTAAATCATATCTAAATGAAAACAATATAAATAGTAATGATATTATTATTGCTGGAAATACGTTATCAGACTATGAAAATGATATAAAATCAATATTTTCAATTGAAGATTTAAAACTTATAACATGCTATCCTACTCCTTCTGATACTATAAATGCTTTTGAAAGATTTGAAAATCCAGAAAAGTATATATTTGATGCATTTACACTTGATGCTATTTATGCAAGGAAGTCTCAAGCAGAAAGGTTAAAAAAAAGTGAATAACAGTAACTCTATAATTAAAATTTATAATATGAGCATAGAAGATATTGATAAAGCAAAGAAACTTGAAGATGAGCAATGTATAGACATACTATCAAAAACTTCTATGTTAAGTGACTTAAATGATCCAAATTTTTCATATTTTGTAATTAAATTAAATAATGATATAATAGGATATATTGCAACTTCACATGTTATTGATACTATGGATATATTATCAATAGTTGTTTCAAAAACTCATCAACAAAAAGGAATAGCAACAAAGCTTTTATACTACATATTTGACTTTGCTAAAAATTTAAATATAAATAAAATATTACTAGAAGTACGTATATCAAATACAAAAGCAATCTCATTATATGAAAAATGCGGATTTAAAAAAATATCACATAGAAAAAACTATTATCAATCACCTACAGAAGATGCAATAATAATGGAAAAAACTTTAGAGTTAGTTTTATAAAAAATTCAAGTACTATATTTTTTATCTATATTTTTATATTAAATATTATTTATTTTTATATAAATATAAGAATATTTGGTAATAATTTATAAAAAATCTTCTATTTAAAATTTTGTTATTTAATTTTAGAAAAAAATAAAAAGCCTACATTTTTTCAATTGTAAGCTTTTTATTTTTTTATTACTCATACATATTAATCGACAATAAACTTCACTGCTGCTTTCTTTCTGCTCTAAAGCAACAAATGACTATTTCACTTGTTTCTGGAAGTACCCCAGAAATTACATTTTTTCCAGGTACCAGTAACATTTCACTGTACTTAAGCTTATTATCTCCACTTTTTAATTCAAGTGAGAGCTCAAGCTCATCTCCTTCAAAACTTAAGTCAACGACATACTGTTCCTTCGGATGAGATTCACCAGAAAAAATCATTGCAACAGCTGCACATTCTGGTTTTACCTGCCGTGACATATCAAATTTAACTACCAGCTCATTTACATCATTAGATAAAACCTGTCTTGTAGCCTGGTACTCAGGTCCATATGCAAATGGAAATACAGTTGTAGCATCTAAAAAGTTCTTCATAAATATTTACCTCCTAAATTTTCTCGGTATATTTTTTCTAACACTTATATTTTAACACACTAATAAAATTTTGCTAATATTATGTAATCTATTTTGCTAAAAATTATTGTAATTTTACAATAATTTCTTAATTAATACTTTTAAGAAAAATATTTAATACACCTCATTTATTCTACCTCTTTACACATAGTTTTTGGTAATTATATATATCCCCATCATTTAGTATATTTTTATACAAAAATGCTAGTTAAAAAATAACTTAAAATACTAAAAAAGGGTTGAATATTTTTTAATTATATAATACAATATAACTGTTATAATAGAGGTAAACAAAAGATATTGGAGGAAATATATATGAAAATTAAAGAACTAAAACCTACTGATTTAAAAAATAATCAAAATCAGGACTATTTGGATTTTGAAACTACGAAAGATTTAGAACCCTTTAACGGAATAATTGGTCAAGAAAGAGCTTTAAGCGCTATAAAATCTGCTATGCAAATTCCTCAAAAAGGATTTAATTTATATGTATCTGGTAGCATTGGTATAGGAAAAACAGCATATGCACTATCTATTGTTAATAACTTAAGTCAAAAGCAAAAAATTCCTAATGATTATTGTTATATATACAATTTTGAAAACCCAAATGAACCTATTGCAGTATCTTTAGAACCTGGTATGGGATCTGAATTTAAAAGAGATATGAATAGATTTATAAAAAACTTACTTGATAGATTACAAAAAGACTTAAGTGGTGATATGTATGAAAAAGAGAAAAAAAATATCTTAGACAGATATTCTCGTGCAAAAGAAAATATAATGAAAGAATTTGATAAATCCACTTATGAACAAGGATTTAAAGTTAGAAATACAGAGGACGGAATCTATTTTTCACCAGTTCACAATGGTGTCATTTTAAATGAAAAAGACTTTAACATATTAGATGAAAAAACAAAGAAATATTTTGAAGAAAAAAGTCCTAAGATTCAAGAACAAACTTTAGAGGTGTTAAAAGAGCTTGATGCACTTGATAAAAAGGCTGAGCAAGTTATCCAAGAGTGGCAGTCAAATTTAACTACATTTGCTGTGACTCAATGTATGAGTGATTTAAAAATAAAGTATAAAAAGAACTTAAAAATTCAAAACTTTTTATATTCTATTCAAAGTGATGTCGTTAAAAATATCGATTATTTCAAAAGTTATGAAGATAGCATAAAGTCACAAAAATCACCATCTTCTATGCAACAAATGATGATGATGCCACAGCTACTTCAAAGGCAACAAAAACCTTGGGATAATTACAAAGTAAATTTATTAGTGGACAATGATAAGCTATTTCATGCTCCAGTTATATTGTGTAAGAATCCTAATTATTTTGACTTATTTGGAAAGCTTGAATTTGAAACTGGTCCATCTGGTGCTAAAACAAGCTATATGATGTTAAAACCAGGTCTTGTTCATAAAGCAAATGGAGGTTATCTAATAGTAAATATACGTGATTTACTAAGTAGCATGCCAACTTGGGAAGCTTTCAAAAGAGTATTAAGAAATCAAGAGTTATCTATTGACAGCTCTCGTGATATAGCACAGCCTGTTACTGTTGTATCATTAAAGCCTGAACCAATTCCTATGAATTTTCAAGTAATATTAATAGGTTCTGAATTGCATTACCAACAACTTTGTCAAATGGATGTAGACTTTAAAAAATTATTTAAGGTAAAAGCTGATTTTGACGACTATTATCCAAGAAATAAAGATAATACAACAAAGCTTGCTCAATATATTGCTTTTATAGCAAAAAAGCATGAATTGCTTGATTTTGACAAATCAGCAGTAAAAGAAATAATTGAATTTAGTTCAAGATGCGCTGGCAATCAAAAAAGACTTACGGCTATAAAACAAGACATTGTAGACTTGTGTATTGAATCAAATTTTGTTGCAAAAACTACTAAAAAGAAATTAATTACTATAACTGAGGTAAAAAAAGCTTTAGAAAGTAAAAAAGATAGATTTTCAAAATATAGAGATAATTTAAATGAAATGATTTCAAGTGGAGATATTATGATTTCTACCTCTGGGAAAAAAGTAGGTCAAATAAATGGGCTTACAGTAGCTATTACGGGTGATTACTCATTTGGTCAACCAGTTAGGATTACAGCTAATACTTTTATAGGAAAAAGTGGAGTTGTAAATATTGAAAGTGAAGTTTCATTAAGTGGAACATCTCATTCTAAGGGTGTGTACATACTATCTGCATATATTGGCGAAAAGTATGCACAAGAAGCTCCTCTTTCACTTACAGCTAGTATTTGCTTCGAACAAATATATAATGGTGTTGATGGTGATAGTGCTTCTTCTACTGAATTATACGCAATATTATCTTCTCTTGCAGGTATCCCTATTAATCAAAGCCTAGCTGTTACTGGATCTGTTAATCAAAAAGGTGAAATACAACCTATTGGTGGGGTAACTGATAAAATAGAAGGATTTTATAAAGTGTGTAAAAATAGAGGATTAAATAAAGAAAATGGTGTACTTATTCCTGTACAAAATGTTAAAAATTTAACACTTTCTGACGAAATTATAGAATCAGTTAGAAATGGTGATTTCCACATATACCCTGTATCTACAATAGACGAAGGAATAGAAATATTAACTGGCGTATATGCAGGTAATTTAACTGAAGATGGTACCTATGAAAGAGGTAGTATAAATTATCTAGTTTCTAAAAAATTAAATGATTACGCAATAAAAAGTAAAAACTTTAATTAAATTATTAAATGATTATAAAATGCTTACGACAATAAAGATTGTTACTTTAACTGTAACTTTAAACATATGTCGTAAGCATATTTTATATAAATAGTAAAAGTTAACTATTATTTTCATAATCTTTTATATAATTAATTATATTCTCACTATCACCTGTATATTTTTTATATCCACTTCCAACTTTTTGAGTATGCTCATTGCCCTTTCCAAGAATCAAAATTATATATTTTTCATCTTTTAAAATAGCTTTATGCACTGCCTTTTTTATAGCTAAATCCCTATCTTCAACTATTTCATAATTTTTAGTATTCTTTAAAACATACTTTTCAATTTCACTACATATTCCTAGCACTGACTCATACGCTGGGTCATCTTCTGTTAAAAATATATAATCAGAATTAATTGATGCTACCTCTCCTAAATCTTTTCTTCTTATTTGAGCTTTATTTCCAGGGCAACCAAAAATTGATATTATTTTTCTATCTGGATATTCCTTTTTTGTAGTTTCAAATATTTTTTCAAAACTTAATTTATTATGTGCATAATCAACAATTGCTAAAATTTTCTTATCTGATGAGCTATATATTTCCATTCTTCCTTCTGATTTTGCCTTCTTCAGTCCTGAAATTATATACTTTGTTGGAATTTTTAAGAATTTAGCCATTGAAATTGCTGCCAAGGCATTTTCAACATTAAATAACCCAGGTATTGTAAGCATTACACTAAATTTTTCTTTTTCACTAGATTCATTATCACTATATACTACATCAAATTCAGTAAAAAGTCCATTTTTATGAATATTTGTTGCGTAAACATTAGCAGTATTATCCATAGTTGAAAAAGTGTGAATTTCACATTTATTTTTATTTGCAACATTTAAAGCTCTAGATGCAAAGTCCATATCTAAATTGATACAAGTTTTTATTGACTTTTTGAATATTTCAAGTTTTGAAGCAAAATAATCTTCAAAATCAGGATGCTCTACTGGGCTTATATGATCCTCTGAAATGTTCAAAAAAGCTGAAATTTCAAAATTTACATCATTTACTCTAGCATATTTTAAGGCTTGAGATGATACTTCCATTACAACATTTTCTATTCCAGTGTCATTTATATTATATAAATTTCTTTGAAGATCAAGTGATTCTGGTGTTGTAAGTTTTGACTTATAATAATTTTTCCCATCATATGTATAAATAGATGAAATTATAGCATTTTCTTTTTTATTATTTGATAATGAATATTCATCTAAGATATATTTTACAAAGTATGATGTAGTCGATTTTCCCTTTGTCCCAGTTATTCCAATAACATTTAATTTAGTAGCAGGATTATCAAAAAATTTTGCACTAAGCACTGATAAGGCTAACCTTATATCAGTAACAATTATTCCAGGAATACAAGTATCATATTTTTTATCTGATATGTATATAAAACTCCCAGAATCAATGGCATCTAGTAAATATTCAATCTTAAATGTAGCTCCCTTACATATAAACATTGTACTTTTTTTTATATCTTTTGAATTATATGATATGTACTCTACATTTTCATTTAAAATTTCTTCTATATTATTATCAATAAATTTTATAAGATTTTGTCCTTTTAACAAATCTATATATTCTTTTAATTTAAAAAATTTCATTTATAACACCTCATAATTTAAAAAATCTAATAGTAATTAAAACTCAAAATCACATACTAATTATACTATTAATATATTATTTTTGCAATAAAATTAAAAATATAAAAAACTATAAATATTTAATAAAAAATTAAATTGATTTCATTGTCTTAATACAAGTTATTGTATTATTCATTACTATAATACTAAATAATAAAAATAGTGTATTCTTATATAAAAAAGCATAGGGGTACTTATTTTCTCCCTATGCTTTTTCTCAATTTTTTTTAGCTCGCTTTTTTAAGTTTTCTATTATATTAGTATCGGTTATATTTAAATTATTACCTATACCCTTTCCTATTTCAAGTCCTTTTGGTTCTCTTATTAAAATTCCATGATAATCTGTTCCAACAGTAGGTATCAAATCAAATTTATCACAAATTTTTAGATATTCTTCCCTTCTTTGCTCATCATTATACGGAGTATATACCTCTATTCCATCAAGACCTGCTTCTGCTAAACTTCCAAAGAACCCTTCTTCACTACTCTTTGCAATTCTTAAACTTTTAGGATGTGCAACTACTATAGATCCGCCAACAGATTTTACATACTTTACTAGTTCAATAGGTGTTTTTTTATGCCTTGAAACATAACACTTTGAATTAAAATCAAGATATTCTCCATATGCCGTTATAGGATCAGATGAAAAACCAAGCTTATAGAGTGCTATTGCAACATCAAATCTAGTTACGTGTTCTTTATTTCTTGCTAAATCTTTAACTTGTGAATATGTAATGCTTATTTTTTGACTCCGATTTAACAATTCCAGTATTTTTTTTATGGATTTTTCACGGTTTTCTTCATATTCATCAAGCATTATACAAATTTTTTGACTTGGATAATAAACAATCATATGGCAACTATGATTTTTGTTTAATCCATATCCTGAAATATCAGTGCCTATTTCTATTGCTGGAATAATTTCTATTTTATCACCTGCAAGTCTTCTTGCAACATTATATGAAGCCAAATTATAATGCTCTGCAAATGCAAGATAACCGACATTATTTTTTAGTGCAATGCCAATTATCTCTTCAATTGATTTTTTACCATCTGAAAAAAGGCTATGTACATGTAAATCAATAGTTTTCATGTTTTTTTCCTCCTTAATATTAGAAGTTTTTTTATAATAAATTCTAATATAGTATAACAAAAATTTCCTAATATCTCAAGATGTAAGATAAATATTAGATAACAAAAAAATATATATCCATCTATACAGGTAAATTATAAAATTATTAGCATTACGTAACTAATGTATAATTTTTTATTTTATATTTTTGTTTGATTACATTTTTTACTAAATATTAAGTGATTTTAATTTAAAGTTATAGTATAATATGTATATATTAAGGAGGTATAATCAATGTTAAAATGGATAAAAAACAATTTTGTTCCAATTATTATTTTAATAATGTTTGAGACTATTGCTATACTACTTACATACTCTACTAAAAAGATTTTTTACCTTTTCAATTTTTCATATATTGGAATTTGTCTATTTACAGGAATATGTTTATATTCACATAAAGTTCATTATGCCAGAAATGTTGTTCAATTTTTAGTTGGAACGTATATGCTACTATATTTAGGTATTATTTCCAAAGAAAACATGCAAATAGAAGGCTTTTGGTATTATTTATTTTTAGGACTATTTGAGGCAGCAGTGATACACTATCTTGTTGCAAAAATTTGTGGACCACTATTTTTTGGAAGAGGCTGGTGCGGATACGCTTGCTGGACTGGCATGATACTTGATTTACTGCCATATAAAATTCCACAAAGTAAGAGAAAAAACATTGGATTTATACGATATATAATGTTCTTTATTTCACTACTTTATGTAATATTACTATTTTCACTTAACTTAAGTAATCTAGACACAGTAATGTTTTATAGCTTCATCATTGGTAACATTATATACTATATAATAGGAATTATATTTGCATTTTTGTTTAAAGATAATAGAGCCTTTTGCAAATACTTTTGTCCGATAACTGTATTTTTAAAACCAGCCAGTTATTTTTCAAGACTTAGGATAAAATGTGAAAGTGACAAGTGTATTAAATGTAATAAATGTATAAAATCTTGTCCTATGAATGTTGATATGACTAATAATTCTAGAAAAAGGAAAAATGGAACAGAATGTATTTTATGCCTTAATTGTATCAATAATTGTCCTAAAAAAGCACTACATTTATAACACTTTAACATTTAAAGTTACTAAAAAAAATAATGTATAATTTATTATCTAGAGGTAATACAAAATAAATATATAAATATATAAATATATCAATATATCAATATATCAATATATAATTATACACATACAATATATGCAAAAAAATCGTAAATAGAAATATTTTTTTCTACTTACGATTTTTTTCATTTAAATATTGTGTAAAGATATCTAGATACTATCTTCAGTCCCTATAATCTCTCATCTTAAAAGCAATATTTTTAAGTTTTTCTAACGCTCCAACAGACATATCCAGATTACTTTGTGGAGCACATCCAAACCTAGCATAGGAAGCATTTTTTATTACCCCCATATTTGCCAGTTCTCTGTACAAATTATCAATTTGACCATCTTCCTTATACTCTTTAAAAATAGCATCAACAAAATCTGGTCTAATAGCCCGTTTAGAAAGCATATTTAATGCCCCAGATTCATCATCAATTTTTCCAATTCCTCTAAGTGTCCTTGCAAATATAGTAGCTGGCTCCTGAAGCTCTGAATAAAAATCAAAGTTACTCCTGTAACTTTTTCCATTATACATTCCACGACCATCCACATAACTAGCAATAGCTGGTCTTTTTTTCTTAGCAAAAAAATACGCTATATCTTCAGCCCTGTCTTGCGTAATTGCCTCATCTAGCATTGAAAATCCATCGTACATTATTTTCTGCGCATCTTGACTAAATTCCAAACCGCTAGTTTTGACAGAAAATTTCTCTGCCACCTTCTTCATCCACATTGCGTTTATAACATGACCAAGTTCATGAGCTACATACAATCTGCTTCTTTCTGCTGAATTTAAGAACTCTCCCCTAATCATAAGCGGATTTATCTGAATAGTAAATCCAGTTGACACAGGAATTGTAATACCATATAGACCTTTCAAATTACTGTCTATTGGGGCTATTGCACAAAGCTTCGATACCTCACTAAATATGTTTGAAAAATCATCTTTATTAAAAATATAATAATAATACAGGTATTCTTCCACACACTGTACAAAGTATTTTGTAGCTAAATTTTCATTTCTATAATCTTTGGAACTAATCTTTTTTTCCTCTATCAAACTAGATAAAAAAGTCATACTGTTTTTTCCAAGGATTTTTATAAAGTCTTGAACCTCCTTATTTTTTTCTCCAAAATCATATTTTAGCGTAAACCATTCCATAAAATTTCCTCCTTAAATTTAATTAGGATATTTTTTACAACTGTTAAGATTATAACATATTCACCTGTAAATTTCAATATTTATGTAATGTATATTTAAAGATTTAATTAATATTTCAAGAATGTATAAATTTTTTAACATAAAATGAGTATAATTTATAGTATACTCATTTATTTTCTAATTATTATAAAATTATAATTTTAATTCTGTAATAATATGATTACTAAACATATAATGTCTACTACATAAACTTTCTAAATTTTGTCTATGTGTCACTATTACATAAGTTTTATCTTTTAAATATTTCTCAATCATATTTAATATCCTTTTTTCAGATAAATGATCTAAATTTGAAGTTGGTTCATCTAACAAATATAAACTTTTATCCATCAAAATCCCCCTTATTAAATTTAGTCGTTGCCTTTGCCCTGCTGATAATTTTACACCTTTTTCACCAACTATCGTATCCAGTCCATCTTTTAATTCGCCATACCATGACATAAGACCAGCTTCATCTAATAGTTTTAATAACTTTTCATCTGATACATTCTTTCCCAAGCATAAATTTTCCCTAATACTAAGATCAAATAACTCAACTTCTTGTGATACAAAAACTAAATCTAGCCTACTTTTATTACTATTACTTCCATCTATTATTAATTCACCATTTTCTAGCTTATATAATCCAGCAAGTATATTCATTACTGTTGTTTTTCCCTACCCAGATTCCCCAACAATACTTATTTTATCTCCCTTTTTAATACAAAATTCTGGTATTTTTATTTTACCCGAATTCTTGGTATACGAAAATATCACATTGCTTAATTTTATGTAATCAAAATCACTAATTAAATTCGTTTCTATACTATCATTAAAACATTCATCTAGTTGCTTTTTAGATGTTTTAAATTTTTCTGTAATATCAATTAATTTTACCAAACTATTTAAATTTTTATACAATTTTCCAAGTACAGATACAAAAAATAATATATATGGCAATGTATCTTTACCTTCTAATATCATGATTATTGCAATTATAAAAATTACTAAATAAAGTAAGTCTAGTAACATAGTAAATGTCCCATTTGCAAAGGATCTCTTTTTTTCATTTAATTTCGTAGCTTCTAAATATTCATTAGAGTTTTGAATAATTTTTTCCTCACAAAATTTACTAATATTTAACTTCCTAATAGTTATAATATTTTGAATAAAATCTATAAATTTTGCATTATAATTTGAAGCTGCTTCGTTTACATTTTTCTGATACTTTTGCATATTTTTTATCATTTTATATTTTAAAAATACAGCCAAAAACGATATCACTATACAAATCATGCCAGTAATTATTGACTCTCTAAATATCATTCCAAGTATTGAAATACTTCCAACTACTAGTGGTATCACACTTATTTGAAACTGCCAAGTCATTTCAAAAAAATATTTAGATACACTATTAATTAGTTTACATATATAACCTGTATGAATATTTGAAATTTGATCCATTGTCATAGTTTGCAATTTTTTAAAATAATATCTTTCTATAGCGCTTCTAGTTTTTGTTTCATTTATGTTATCAATATATGAGCCCATTTTTCCTGTAATCAACTTTATTATCTCAGCAATTGCTAAAAAAATCGTTAATTTTATAGCTATACTTGGTAATAATGGTGATACTCCAAAATATGATAATATAAATGGTTCAACGTAATCAGCTAGTGAATACATTATATTTACAATAATTGAAATAAAAAATAACTTTTTTGACACTACATTCAACAATTCTTTCATTATACAAAATACTCCTTTTAATAGATTTATACAGCTTCTATACTTTTCAATAAAGTTAGAAAACTTTTTTATTTATCAAAATTCTAACATAATAAAAATAAAAACACAATAAAAAATTATATACTTTTCATTATTTACGTGTTATACAATAATTTAATTCAACTTAAACTATTCAAAATATATCCTAAATAGTACTTCAATGATTTTTAACTTTAAATTTATAAAAAATTTAAAGTTAAAGCTAGATAAAACACTTTAATAACATGAAATTTTTCTTTGTAAAAAATAAAAAAATACCAATTGTTTATATGATATAAAAATGTAGTGAAAAAATAAATAAATTTTTAACTTTAACAAAAATGACAGAAGATGTTTTCTTCCGTCATTTTTGTTATTTTATATAAAAAACTAACTTTTTGCAACAACTATTATAATATAATAAACCATACAATTGTGCAAGAGCAAAACACTGAAAAGCCTTGTAACCAATCCTCTTTAAGTTCTAATTCATTAGTTAAAAAGAATGCTGAAAAAAGCTTTAAGTCTATAATTTTATATATTAGTTCATATAAAATATAGCCACAAATAAAAATTGAAACAGCCATTATAACATTAAGCCAAAAAGTCTCAGATGAAAAATATCTAATAGCATAATGTATGAATTTTGCAAATCCTAATCCACCAGCAAAAAAAATAGAAATACAAATTAATCCACAAGCTGTGTTCCGTGTTCTTTTAAATTCATTTTCATCATAACTAAGCGTACTTTCACATTTTTTTGCAATGTAGCTTCTTGTGATAAACAACATCACTACTCCAAAAATCCATAGAACAATAAATAATAACATGTATATAGCCTCCCTTTTACAACTTCTAATGCTAAAATTATAAATCATTTGAAAGCATATCATTTTTATCAAGTATATACTTGGCAATGGTATATCCAATCCTTATTATTTCATACCTTTTCATTCGGTAGTATCCTGCGCCATAAATGCCTTTTAATGGATTATACCAAATGTATACTTTTCCATTATTTATTGTATAAGCTGTCCCTTCATTAAGAGCTGATAAAAGATTATCATCTACATCTTTCCACATAGGAACGGTCACTTCTAATTCGTTATATGTGACTGGTGTCTTTGACGCTGTTTTACTTTCCACTTCCGCCTTTCTAATTGCTGCAATTCCTTCAAGAGGAATTATATCTGCTACTTTTTTTTCTTCGTCTGTTAAATCTTTTAGTTCAAGACTCTCAGGAAGATTAGTATTATCAAACAAATTAGAGTTCTTTGCAAAAGCTTCCTGTGCATTAGCAGTAAATAATTCCCATAAGTCAATCATAAAAGTACCTCCTTATTTACTAAAGACTTTTTTGAAACATCTGAATCTATAAAGCCGGATTGTTTTACATCAATTAATGGAACATCGTCAAAATATCTATTCCATGTTTTTATCAAGGAATAACTTATCTTTGAAAACCAATGGAAATTGTTATATTTTAAGTGTCTATCAAAATCATGACACGCAATGCTAACATTATCCATTGTAACACTATCTCCCCATCCTTTCCAAAATTCTAATGATGCATTTTCTACCATCAAAGGACGGTCGTTTTCAAAAATATTGACTTTGACTTTTAACAAACAGCCACTTTTTTCCTTATCATTTGGTAAAATTTTTATAAACTCAATTCTATATTTTTTAAAACTTACTGTTTCTTCATATACTGAACCGAAAATCCAATATATCGCTCCCAAATTTCTTATAAGTTCTTCTTCAGATACAATGTCTTTAACAGTAGATGTTGCATCAATAGTAAGTTCTGATAAACCAGCTTTTAAAGTCAAATACTCCAATTCCAATTTTTCAAGAATCTTCTTAGCTGTCCGAAATTCAGGTCCCTCACTTTGCAATTTAATTCTTTCATTGAGCAAATTTATCCTGTGCTCAAGATTGTTAAGTCTGTTCATTATTTTTCCTCCTAATCTTAATACTTTAGACCTAATATAGTCTAAATAAACATAAAGTCACTAGCATTATACCATAGTTTTGCCAATCTTTCAAGTTATGTAAACTCAGATTTTATTTTAACATAATTAAATTTTTTAAAAAGACTTACCTTTGAACATGCTTTAAGGTAACCATAAAACATAATATTCCTTTCTTAATATTAAAAATAATTGATACAAATTATAACAAATGTAGAATTATAAATTTTTTTGAATATATGCATTTATTTTTAATATCTGCACAAGTAATGGAAATGATAGAAAAAGAACAAAGAGATTTTGTTTATGAAATATTCTTCTTTAAAAGAAAAGCCCCCACTTGGCTTGAAAGCCTGTGGGGGTGGGGAATTTTGTAATTATGCCCAATCATTGTTGTATGAAATGTACAACAAAATGTAAAATAGAATTGCACCGAATAAAGAAAGTACAGACCACCAGAAATAAAAGGCATTGTCGGGATAAATGCTTATTCCATTAGGTAATCCTACCTCGAGAAAACTTTCATGCATTCTCATCATAAAGTTAGATTTCTCTAATTGAGTTGCATTTTCTGGAAAAGTATCAAGTTCATTATAAGCACTCTTAAGAGTCTCATACCAAAAACCGACATCATTGCTGGGGTTTTTGAAGAAGATAGACACAACTCCTTCGGTTAAGTTATTCTCTTCGATATAGTCAATTGCTTTTGCTAATTCAGCTTTTGAAGCTTGAATATCCATAGCACCAGCAGCTCTATGAATATATGAATGACAATTCATATTGAATTCTACTGCTTTCACAGTCCGTAAAGTTGCCCAGCCTCCAAAAAGTAGAGCACAGACGATGAACAAAGCTAAGAAACATTTTGTGAATTTTCCCATTATAATTTCCTCCTTTTAATTGCTCGGAGGACTATGCCTCCGAAAATTTATTTTCAAAGGCAACAAAAATTGTTACAGTATGATTATACTATACTTTACATAAAAAAGCAAGCTTATTATTTCCTTGAACTATAGAAGTATACTTTTTTAATTACGATAAAAGGTATTTCAATTGATTGAAGCAGGAAATCATATGTTAGATCCTATTTTCAAAAATTATTTATTAGATAATAGAATTGATGAAAATCATATAATTACTCAGTTGAATCAGATTTTGAATACAAATTAGTAGAAGTAAGTGTAGCCAAAATATGGAATACTAAAGAGTTAAATTTCAAAAAAATGGAAGGCTTTAATTTTAGTATGGAATCAAAAATATTAAAATAGTTAGTTAGAAAAGATGCAATTTATGATGTTGAATTACCTTAAAATGCTAAGGAAATTGATTGTACTAGTAATTCAACACCATATGGTGTATTTAGAAGTAATAAAATTATTATCTCTAATCTAAGAACAATAACCGATGATATTGCAATAGAATTATATTTAAAATACGATTTACCAGAAAAATCATATTATAAACCTATGGCCGGGTATACAGTAAGAAGATATATGAATACAGCATTAAAGATTTTTAAAAATGAAGTTAATAAAGAAAATCTTAGATTAGGTAATTTAGAATTTGAACATTTTTATAAACAAAGTAACACTCAATAATCTGAAAGAGTCTGCTATTAAATTTGCAAAACCACTTAATTTTACTTCTAAGTTTATCACTAATATTGATTTTCTTTTTAATTATTTTAATCATAGCACATCACACCTTGCAATAACGCACAAAAAATCAACTATTACTAGTTGACTTAAATCTAACGTCACATTGGTGCGACAATTTTACCTTATGGAGCGAATAAACAGCAGGTTACGAACTAAGTTCTCTTTCTAAAAATATTATATATGAATTGTTATTAAATTTCAATAGGAGTATATAAAATAGTGATAGAATATGGTATAATAATTAAAAAGAGGAGGACTAAATATGTTAAAAAAAGAAACTTTAAGCTTATTGAATACAGATGGTTTAAATTATAAGAATATATTTTCTATTTGTATTGGAAAGTCATATCTATTTCAAAGTAGATTTATAGATTATATCGGAAAATATAATCATTGGGATACTAACGTTAAAGAAGGAATTTTAAAACTAGATGAAAAATCATTCAATGTTCAATATATTGGAACTACAAGCACTTCTGATAATTATTGGTATTCTTCAGAATTAGAAAGTGTAATTCCTGATGAATATGTAAATTTAATGATTAATACAAGAAAAACTATGCAATCACTAAATTTACAAGAATTAACTGAGGGAAAAATACCTTTAAATGGTGATATAAATGGATATAATTTATCTATGATATATATGGCTTTTGCCCCTGAAAATGTCGCTTATTTTTGTGGGTCAGGTAATACTTCTATTTATATGTTTGTAAAACAATTACCTGAAAGTATATTTAAGAAAATGAATTCTGTTGAGTTTTCATCACGAGTTATGGAAATAATATCAACATTTAATGTCAATCATAAATTGATGGTAAAAGCATTACTATGTGAAAATGAAATTGAATATAGTGATGATAACAATAGTATCGTTGCTAAATTTAATGAAAATTCTATTTTAACAGTAGAATTTGATAACAATTGGCAACTAAAAAATATTTCTGGAAATTTAAGTTTATAAATAAAAAAAGGGTATGGGAATTCCCATAGTAGAATTTATGCGGGAGTATAAATTCAGTGTTGGCTAGACATAGATTTTATTCCCATATTCAAGAAAAATAAAAAGAGGATTAAATTATTTTGATAATTTTTTCCTCTTTTTTGAAGATTATTTATATAAAAACATATTCATTTAAAACAATTTCTTCTGCTGTATTTTTATAGTTGTTCATTAATTTTGTCCATTCCAATGGATTTAATTCTTTGTTTTTTTCAGACAGTCTTTCATCATTCTTAATATAATTTTCCATTAGTTCTTTATAATAATTCTCACAAGATCTACTTTCTAAAAGAAGATGATGAGTTAATTTATTTGTCATCAATAATGTTTCATAAAGTGCTTGTTTGTTTTGTGCAATAAAGTGTAATCTTAATATTCCATATCTTCCAAGTCTTCCATAATTTTCGT
>OJNH01000781.1_pt1 | contig 27520 bp, 33 predicted proteins | sample 1597361 | NCBI WGS metagenome assembly OJNH01 (sample SAMEA2452136, study PRJEB22498) | human gut metagenome | biome: human feces; feature: human gut; material: feces | place: Australia | collected 2012
CATTCCTGCTGCCGTAGTCAGTCCCGAAACAGTTCCATGTCTTACAAAAATAACACCAGCGCCTAAGAAACCTACACCACTTACAATTTGAGCAGCAAGACGAGATCCGTCTATATTTTTAAAATCACAAAAACCATATTTTGAGATCAGTACCATCAAAGCTGAACCTAACGCTAAAATAGCATGAGTTCTTATACCTGCACCTTTATTTCTGCTACTTCTTTCATAACCAATGCAACAACCACATATTGCAGCAATCAAAATTCTAACAAACCACTCAACGTGATAAATTAATACACTTTTCCCCATTACTATTTTTTGTTTTTACTCACAATAGATTGCTTTCAGTAGTTTTCTCTTTTCTTTTGTTAGATTGTATTCTTTTTCAAAATAATCATCATAACTTTGATACTTACACTTTATAGCATTAATCGCTAAAAGAATATTTTCTTCTCTTACATAGAGTAACTTATCTGCTAACTTTTGAAATTCTTTTGATACATTATGTTCCAAATAAAATTGGTCAATAAAATTTTTTAAATACTTATTAGATAATAGATATTCATTTATTGCATCTTCTTCATTCATATCTAATGCCATCATAATAAGAAAAGTAGCAATACCTGTCCTGTCTTTTCCAGCACTACAATGATAATAAACACTACCATCATTTTTAAGAAGTAATTTAAATAATTTATCAAATGCTTTATTATTAAAAGGCATATTTTTATATCCCTCTAGAAGATATTGTGATAAATAATCTATTTGCGTTAAAGATAAATTCTTACTAAGTTCTTTACCAAAATCAAATCCCTGAAAACGCTCGTCTTGAAGTTGTAACGCACTTATACGTTCATAATTAATTCGATTTCCTATAATATCTGGATCTTTTTTAGCTTCATTTTGATCTCTGAAATCCAGTACATATCGTATATTTAGTTTTTTTTCGAAATAATTTATATCATCTGGAATCAAACGATTTAAAGCACCACCTCTAAAAATCATATTAGCTTTTAATTTTTTGTTATCTTTATTAATATACCCTTTAACATTTCTAAAGTTATTTATGTTCTTCATTTTTGTAATGCCTCTTTTCCCAAATCATCAAATTGTTCTTTTGTTAAGCCAAAATCCCCTATACTTGTTAGTTTTATATTATGAAAATCACTTCCTCCACTTTTCAATAAATTATATTTTTTAGCAAAATGTTGAGTTAATGGATAATCATCTTCTTTCATACTTGGATGAGAAATTTCAATTCCATCAAGATCATATGAAACATATTTTTTTATTTCATCATAATTATCATACTCGCATGGATGAGCTAGGATAGCTATACCACCATCCTTATGTATTGCTTCTATGCCGCTTTTTACATCAATATACCCCATTTGTAGATCAACATCTTGAGATACTTTTCCTGCAAATAATTCTCTATATTTTTCCAAATTGTTATATTCTGGATATTTATTGACAATTGCCTGAAAAAGATGCATTTTAAACACTATATTATATGGAGAAAATTTTTTTGCTTCTTCATATGTTATATCCAATCCCTTATCATTTAGTTCGTCAATTAACTGATGATGATATTCATCTCTACATTTCAAAGTATGATTACATAATTCTTCTACATGTGTAGGGTTATCATTTAGCCATAACCCTACAACATGAACTTTCTTATAAACATCAAAATCATAACAGCTCATTTCCACACCTCGAATAGTCTTTATATTATTCTTTTCACAAATTTTTTTAACTTTATCATAGTGATAAAGTGTATCATGATCAGTTATTGCCACAACTTTTATTCCTCTATTCTTTGCTAATCTAATAACCTCTTCTATCGAATGAGTTCCATCACTATAATTAGTGTGAACATGTAAATCTGCATAAACCATATGTTTTCTCCTTAAATAACTGTTAATAAATCATCATTCATCTTAACTCTTTTTTCTTTGGTAGGAATAATTTCTAAATAATCATTTGAGTTGGTAATAACAACCATTGTTGTTAAATCTGCATCTCCTTGTTTTAGCAATTCTTTATCAAATTCAATTAACAAATCTCCTTGCTTTACTCTTTGACCTTTTTCAACGAATTGTTTAAATGGTTTACCCCCAAATTTAACAGTGTCAATACCAATATGAATTAAAATTTCCATATTTTTATCTGTTGTAATTCCAATAGCATGCTTTGTTTCAAATGTAGCAGAAATAATTCCTTCAACTGGCGAATATACCTTATTATCATTAGGAATAAGAGCAACACCCTTACCTAAAACTTCTTTAGAAAACATTTCATCATTTACAGAATTTAAGTCTAAAATTTTTCCACTTATTGGACTTTTTACATTATTCATCAAATTATGATTAATATCATTACTTTCTTCAACTGGATCATCAAATCCAATAACTAATGTTGCAATAAAAGTAACAACAGCAGAAATAATAATTGTAATAATTGCGTTGATTAAATTTGAATTACTTGTTCCACCAATCCACATAGGAATATTGATAATACTTGGTGTCATAAACGCATAAGCTTTTAGTCCAACAAAACCAGCATACAATCCTCCAGAAAAACATCCTATCATTACTGCATACATTGGTTTTTTCAATTTTAATGTAACTCCATAAATACATGGTTCAGTTATACCACCAAGAAAAGCCGTAAGTCCTGAAGATAAGCAAGTTTGTTTAAATTCTTTATTTTTTGTTTTTAAAGCACACGCCATTGCAGCTGCACCTTGTGACATATTTGCTGTCAATGTTAAAGTTCTTGAAAATGGATCATATCCTGATTGCGACAATATTTGAATTCCAGCGATAGCAAGTGTTGAATGCATTCCTGTAACTACAAGCCATGGATATACTATACATAAAATTGCAAGAGCAAACATTCCAAATGTGTTATAGATCCATAATAGTGCATTGCCTAAATAAATTGAAACAATACCCATTGCTGGTGCTAATACTACAAATGTTAATGGCACCATTATTAATAATGTTAATAATGGTGATAAAATATCTTTTATCATATTTGGTAAATATTTGTTTAGACCATACTCAACTTTACTCATTACCCAAACAACTAATATTGCTGGAATTAGTGAAGATGTATATGACATTCCATAAACAGGGAATATTCCCAAAATACTTCCAATAAATTTTGGATCCACCGCAGAAACAATACTGTTCCAATTAGGATGAACAAGTGCACATCCTAATAGTGCTGCCATAAATGTATTACATTTAAAATGTTTTGCTGCAGCTACTGCTACGAAAACAGGTAAAAAAGTAAAACCTGCATCAAAAACAAAATTGAAGATGTAATACATCATAGATGTATCTGCATTGGCCCATCCCATCATAGATACAATCATCAGTAAGCATTTTCCTAATCCTGTACCGATTAGAATAGGTATAATTGGAGCAATTACTCCTATAATAGTTGAAATTAAAGAATTTATGATATTCTTCTTTTCTTTATTTTCACTATCTTTTTTTTCTTCTTTTTCCTCAATATTCGCTATTTTACAAATATCTAGATAAACATCATGGACATACGTCCCAATTACAATTTGATATTGACCTCCCTTTTTTATTAATGATAGAACTCCTTTTATGTTTCTTACTTTTTCATCATCTGCTTGAGATTCATCTTTCAAGGTAAATCTCAATCTTGTCATACAATGTTGTAAAGAAACAATATTTTGTTTTCCCCCAACAGCCTCAATTATTTCATTTGAAAGTTCTTCATATTTCATAATATATTCCTCCTTTTTTGAATTCTTTCAAACAATGAGGTTTAGCCAACTGAATGTTACTATCCATCTATATGCAAATTATCTCTGTTTATTTTTTTAAGATAATCTTTGCAACATGTATTGTTAAAAATAATATTTCTTCATCTTCTAAAATGTAATCGTACTTTTGTTTTACATATTTTTTTATTTCCAAGACGCATAAATATGCATCCACATATTTTTCTTTCATTATTTCTAAAATATCATTATTTAATGAATCGATTTGATTATGTTTCATATGATTAAAACAACGTAAACCAAAATATTTTAAATGTGTAACAAATCTATAATATGATAAAGATTCTTCATCAAATTCTATATGAAAATAATTCTTTACTATCTCCAATATTTCTTTAATAAAAGTAGTAATTTCATAGGCGTTTTCTATTGCATTATCAGTTTCACTACATACAATATGTAAAGCGATAAATCCAGCTTCATTTTCATCCATAGATATTCCATATTTAGCCTTTATTAAAGTTAATGCCCACATTCCCAATTCAAATTCTTTTCTATAGAAACTTTTAATTTCCATTAATAGCTGATTTTTTAATATAACCCCTTCTTTATATCTCTCTATACTTGTATGAATATGATCTGTTAAAGTAATATAAAGAGAGTCATCAATTCCCACTTTTAATTCTTTCTTTGCTTTTTGAATTATTTGATCAGAAGTATCCATATATTCAATTGGAATGTCTTTTAGCATGTTTAGCATCTTTTTTTGTTCATCTTTTAAGCTTAATTCAAAGGTCTTATTGACTTTACTAATATCAATAAGATCGCCATTTCTTTTTCCATAAGCAATTCCTTTACCCATAACGATTATTTCTTCATGATCATCGTTTATAGTAATTACAACATTATTATTAAGAATCTTTTTTATCAACATTGTTATTCCTCCTAAAAAATAAAAACCTGATTACAGAATAAAAACATCCGTAAGCAGGTTTTGTGTAGTCATATACATACTATTACAATCCATTTATTACACTATTATGATAGCACTTCCATTTTGGAGTGTCAATTCTAATACTGATTAATATTTTTTATTTAATGATTTTCTAAATTCTTATTTATATTATATAAAATAAAAGTTTTAAATTTAGTAAGACCACAATATAATTATTTACTTGTAACATTAGGCTTAATTATTTTAATATATAACTAATATAATATTATTTTTTTAGAAACTAATCTATGTTAATTACTAAAATATTTTTGATTTTAATATCAGTATCTACTAATCTTATCGTTTTCTTATAATCAAATTCTATATCTGTTACTACTCCCTTCTTGTAAATATACTGATCATTATCAAAATAGATAATATTTATCATCATTCCTACTTTTATTTGCTTAATTTTCCAATCAAGTTCATAAAGCTGGTCCTCTAATAGAACTGGCTTTTCAACAATAATACGTTCTTTTTCATGTATACGTTCCTTAAAACCTTTGAGAGCATCATATGAAAGAAATAACTTTGCTCGATTAAGAACTCGTTTATTTCTTTTAACTGATTTTTTTAAATTATTAGATTGCATTATGCCCACCAACTAGCGTATTACGCTTTTCAGTTGTAGCTTTTTCAAGCTTATTCATACCCTTTAAAACTGCATTTTTACCAAATTTTTCTTTAATTTGAATAATTGCTCTCTGTAAGTTTTTTTCTTCCTCTAATTGCTCAATATTACTGAATAAATCATATGATTCATAATATTCATCTAGAACATTGCCTAACGAAATAGAAATCTGTCTTATTTTACTGTTTTTCAATACTTTTAAATGATATAACTCAATGAATTCTTTCATGATAATCTTTAAAGAACTTGTTCTGACAGTTAGTTTCCTTTGGCCACCACTTCCAGCAACTGGGCAATTTTTATCACTTCTAGAATATCCAACATATAAAGATATATTATCTGTTACTAAATGATTTGAAACTAATCTAGTAACTAAAAGATCAACCATTTCTTTAACAACCAGTAAAGCATCATAGTATTCGTAGTCTTCAAACAATACTTGTGAATTATTTAGGGAATTAGTTTGTGGTGCATATGCTTTGATTTGAGCAATCGTTGTAGGTTCTATGCCGTAGGCATGATCTATCATGTATTCTGCATTGATTCCAAATTCTTTATACATGATTTCTTCTGGACATTGTGTTATACCGTACATATCATAAATACCCATTCGTGCAAGATGATTCATTGTTCCGACACCAACATGCCAAAAATCAGTTAATGGTTTATGATGCCAAAGATATTTTTTATACATTTTTTCAGTTAACATTCCAATATTTCCATCAACATGTTTAGAAATGATATCTAATGCTATTTTTGCTAGATAAAGATTTGTTCCAATGCCTACGGTAGCTGTTATATGCGTTTCTTCAAATACTGCATCCATTAGCATTTGAGCGAACTCTTTTGGCTTTTTATTATAAAGTTTTAAATATGGTGTAATATCAATAAAACATTCATCAATCGAATAAACATGGATATCTTTTTTAGAAACATATCTTAAATAAATTTCATATATTCTGGCCGAGTAATCCATATAAAGTTTCATGCGTGGAACAGCTCTTATATATTCAACATTTTTGGGAATTTCAAATATGCGACATCTATTTTTAATACCCATCGACTTCATTTTGGGGGTTATGGCCAAACATAAGGCACCATTACCTCTACTTGGATCAGCAACAACAAGATTTGTCTTAAATGGATCAAGTTTTCTTTCAGAACACTCTACCGAAGCAAAAAAAGTCTTTAAATCAATGCAAACATAGCATTTCTTTTTGTTTTGAATCATAAACACTTATCATCCTTTCATTATTTAATCAACTTGTATGATAAGTATAAATTTTAACAAAAATAAAAGTATTTTCTTATAACTATTAAACACCATGTTTAAGGATTTTTTATTATATACAAAAGAGAAAGCTTTCCTTTAAATAAAAAACTTTCTCTTTTGTAATTTTTCATCTTAAATATTTATATTCTTTTTAAAATTCTATTGATCTTAATATAATAAAGAAAATTTGCCAAAGAAATTATTAAATTGTCATTTATTGAAGTTTTTAGAGAGGTCTTTGCTATCCATACATATTATTTAAAATTTATATGCTTTTTTAATTAAAACTAGACATTGTTTTCTGTTTTTTGTTCAATATAATCATATCCGCTTTTCGAAACAGTAAAAACACTATCTGTTGTCCCTTGTTTTTCTATAAACCCTGCACTTATCAACTCTTTTAATGCGCTTTCCCATCTAACAATTTCTCGTCGTTCTTGTGAAACAATAAAGTTCTTATTATTTGTTTCGATGTATGTACCAGATAAATCAGTAGTCTTCAGAATAGTTCCGTCATCATCTTCACAAGCCGCAAATAAAAGTTTTAGTGCATCCTCACTAATTATATGATTATCCTCTTTAAGTTCTGATATTGCAGAAATAAATTTGTTACGTTTTTGCTCCCAACGAACATCCATAATAGATGGCAAGTCGAACTCTTTTAACAAGGTATCCTTAAGTTGTCCTAATTTTCCCTTAACCTCGGTTAAATCATCATCCAACTTTAATCCAATTTTTCTTGGGTTAATAGCTCCTTTTACCTCTTTAAATTCAAATTTTGGGAGTAAAATCACTGTATACTTATTTTGTAATATCCAAGCCGCACCCATTTCATTCATGCAAGCAACACTCTGATAATAATTGTCTGAAAGAACAAAAATAACATGTAGATTATATTCTTGAAATTGTTGTTTTAAATAATCATAAATATCCTCATCCAACGGAATACCATATCCAGGAACCGATGAACAAAACAACTGTTCTTGTGTTAAACCTATATCTTCTAATAAGTCTACGATACAAGATACATAACCTTTATCTAGACTTGAATGGCTTATAAAGACCTTAGTTTTTTTCTGTGGCATTTCTAGATTTTCCTCCTTATTGTTATCATTTTGAATACAATTAGTTTCACTTGGATAATATTTATCAATTCTTTTTTGAATAGCTAAAAGTTTTCCGTTCAGCTCATTGTACGATTGTTCATCATCCCATCCATTAAACCCTTTCTTTAAAAGCGTTAAAGTACTCCAAATAAATTTATCATGTGAACGATCATAAATTTCCTCCAACTCTAATAATAATTCCTGTTTCCATGTAGAAAATTCTGGTTGATTATAAATCACATTATTCAATGGAATGCCCCTTCCTCCAATAACATGGAAAAAGGACTTAATATGATCTATTTGATTTATTAAACATAACAAGTCTTTTTTCACATATCTTTCCTCCCAAAATCTTTAATCATTTGTTATAAGTATATCAAAGCAAGCCTTATTTATAAAGGAATAACCAAATAATAAAACATTTATTTCAATCAAGTTAATCCAAAGAGCAATCTAAACAACATTATTATCCTCTATTATAAATGAAAGAATTCTTATTTTTAAAAGGAACTCCTAGTTGCAACAACATATTACTGAAAAATATATTTTTTGTCCCATATCTGTATTTCTTCTTTTGACGTTAATACTTTATCACTTATGCTTTTTTCATATTTATTAAAACTTTTAAAAAATGAAATTAATTGGTTAAATCTCTTTCTATGAAAATTTAAATTAAATAATTTACTCATTAATATGAAGCGAACATAATTGAATTGCATTTTTATAATATCAGCTTACTGCAATCCAATAAAATGCATAGCTATATGGTGTTGGAACATATTCGTTACGAACAAAAGTTCCTTGCCCTGAACTGTACTTATTTTTTTGATAAACTTTATATTTAGTAACTTTATATCGAGTTGTACTATATAGTTTTACATACTTATTACATAAGCTTGCTGGACAAGTTTTAAAATGACCAGAAGACTCATATCTTGATCCCGGAGCATAACTAACACTAAAACTTATTGTTTTGGAATTGATAGAAACTCCCATAGAAACACTTCCAGTAGTTGAAGAAGATGTTCCCCAATATATTCCTCCTCCCCCAGCTCCATATTTATAACCACCAGGCGCTTGATTAAATACTAATCCCTTTGGAGACTCATTTGAAATACCAGAACCATCTTTAACCCAATTTTCAACAATTTCATCCATTCTTGTTTGATGATTTCTATGTTGATTTTTTGCAAATTCTAAAGCAATTTGTTCATTTTCTAATATTTCTTCATCAGTTAAAACATATTCACCTCCATATACCTCATTTAAATTTTCTTTTGCATCAACATTGATAATTGATACATAAAACATTATTAAAATCAAAAAATTGAAAGAAAAAAAAACGTGGTATATAATAAAATCAAATATAACATTTATTGAGTATAAACAGCCCACTTATATAAATTCTCATAAGCGAGTCAAACTATTTAGAAAGGAATTAGAAGTAACATTTAGTAAATTATCTTTTTATTTTATTAAAAATAATGTATTTTTAAAACCCATAATCATTCAAAAGCTCTTACATATCCTATTTCAAAAATGTTGCTATCTAATACATGGTAAAATACAATGAAAAAAAGTATATTAATATTATTTATCTTATTTTTTACACTAGGCTACTACACAAATGATTATTTTTATAAAACAAAAAAAACACAATCCACAAATATTTATGGTACCTATATAACTGATTTTACAACCATAAGCATTAACCATGATAACAGTTATAAATATTGGTATCCTTTTTCAAGTGGCAAAATCACTAAAATTGATGATAATGTTTATCTTTTAAACGACGGAAATTTTGATGGATATATAGCATTTTTTTCTAAAAACCATCTAAAATTAATTTCAACTTCAGGAGACAATAAAATAGAATTCAAAAAAGATACTGATGCAGAAACAAAATCAAATAATGATGATATGGAATTATAATAAAATATTACTCTAAGATACCTCTAAATATGATAGAAATTGATACTTAATTTTAAAATTTCTAAATGAAATTTTCATTCTGTTAATATCTTTGCATGTAATATAAAATCTACTACCAGATTTAATATATCCTATTTAAATCTTTTTTATACAAATGTTACTTTATACCCTACAATGATATTTTCTTCTTGAAAAGGCTCAATATATCCACTCAAACTAATATTGCTACTATTCAATACCTGATTCATATAATTACTAGCCGCTTGACTACAGGCTGATAAATCATAGTTGTAATCTTTTATATAAAATATTTTAGGTTCAATATTAACTGTTTTAGGTGTTTCTACTTTGTTTGATTTATTATTCTGTTCCTGATTCTTTTTAACTGTTGAATCTTCTTTATTTCCAACAGCAGTATTATCTTCGTTTTGAGATACTGTTCTGATGTGAACTTTTAAAGTAGATATGGCAACATTGCCGTGTTGATCTTTTAATTGATATTCAACTTCATAATCACCATCCTTATTAGAATCAATAGAATTATTTATTACAACATTATCAGTTGATAACTGATCATAATTATCCTCTGCTTTTTTAATATAATCTTTTGGATTAAACTGTTCTCCATTATTAAGAGTAATTTCACTTTGTGTCAATTCAATCGTTGGTTTTGTTGTATCAACAACACTAACTATTAATGTTCTTTCTTTTGTTTTAACACCGTTCGTTACTGAATAAACAAATTTATAATCCTTTATTTTATTTAGCTTTTGATTCAAAGGTATTGTCAATTGCTGAGACTTATCATAATACTTAATATAATCCATGAAATGAATATCTTCACCATATTCAACAGTTACTCTATCTGTTGTTAATTCTAGAGGAACAGGCTCGATATACTTATCGATTGTATCCTTATTCATCAAATAGATAATACTTACAATAAAACCAACTATTACAGTAAAAATGATTAAAGAAATTCTTTTAGTACGTTTCTTTTTTATCTCCTCTTTTGCATCTTCAAAGACACTTTGCTGATTCATAAGACTGTATCTAATTTTTTCCATGGACTCAGCGCCAATTTCAGGATCACACAAAGTGTCAGGATTCAGTCCATATTCCATTGCTAATGAAATTTCTCGCATCTGCTCCCAATTAAACTTAGGATCTTTCATTTTAGAAATATCAAGTCCTTTTTCATCAGCCAAACGAAGCTGTGTCTTCTGTCTTGCATCATAGGCATATGTTTCGAACAATTCATCTAATTTTTTTGACATCTAAACCATCTTTTCTTCAACTACTCGATTACTAGTTTTTGCAATCAATTTTAGGTATTCCATATCATCCAAATGTAAAATATAGTCAAGAACATCTTCCTCATCAACTTTTGTTTTTGCTATCAGTTCCTGCTGTAATACCTTATCTTTTGATTTTAATATCTCATAAAGTTCATTTACTTTTTTCAATATTTCAGTATTATCGTTTGATTTTTTAACAAGTTCAATATTGCTTAGCTTTATCAAATTATTATCAAAATATTCAATTGCATTTGTATGATCAAACAAACAGGCAACAAATGTAGAATCTCTAATAAAAGATAGATTGCTAAACTTTGATCCAGCAAAGGATACATGTATAAAATTTCCTTTAAGAGAAACTTTTTCAAAGATACAGTCATCAAACGATGTTTTGTCAACATCATCAAAATGAAGAGCATCGTTTAAAAAAGTACACTCTTTAAAGTCTGTTGTAGCATTCAATTTTACATTATCACTTACAGAACAATCTACAAAATGGCATTTATAAAAAAGCTTATTATTTAAAAAATCTTGTGACAATTCCTGACAGCTATAGATTTCATTTTTTATAATTTGTCTTTCATTTTCTTCTTTCATTTCCTGATCATCTTCCTTTTTTTCTTCCAACACGGCAACATTGCCATGTTGAACTTCAAGCATTTCTTCTTGAATTAGAATATCTTCAAGTCTGTTTTGTTTCTCTTCCAGCTCATTTAAATTAACTTTGCTACCAATTACTGAGACACCCTGCATATTATTTTCCATAAAATCAACTGTTTCAATTCCTTTACAGTTAATAAAATAACTGTTTGCCAGTATTGAATTTACAATTACTGAATTATTAAACCTGCAGTTATAAAAGACAGCATTTTTAAAATTACATTTGGAAATTTTAACATTGTCAAATATACAGTTATGAAAGACTATTCTTTCTTTAATATCTAAACTTGACAGACTTGTTGCTTCAATCTTACAGTTTCTTAAAAATAGTTCTTTCTTTTTTCCAAGCATTGTATATTTAATTAATTTATTTTCAAAATAAGTATTTTGATAAATAAATTTTTCATCAATTTTTTCCAGATGATTTTCATCTACTAAAAAAGGGACTGAAAAATCAATCCCCTTTGAAATAAGATAAGTTTTTATTTTACTGTTCATTCATATTTTCCCTCATTTCTATTTCTTTTTTAATATCAAAATATTTTGGTTCTTTTTTAGGAATGTCCCTTACATTGTATTTTTTTAAATTCTTATAATAGTTATATTTATTAAAAGGCAATACGTTAGTAATTAAGGATTTTCCTCTATCTCCCATAATCAGTACTTCTCCAAGCTTAAAGTTTTTCAGACGATCAACTGTAACAACTCTTTCTTCTTTAGCTTTAGATGTCTTCTTAGTTCCCAATGTTTTTGAAATTTCCTCTAAAGTCTGATAATCTTTTGAAAGCAAATAAACAAGATTGGTTGCATTAGATCGTATTGTCTGTGCTTCATTTTTTCCATAGGCAGATTCAAGTTGATCAAATCCCTGAACAACCATGTTCATCCTTACACCTCTTGAACGTCCAGCAGTAAGAATATTTGTAATTTCCTGAAACTTAGGAAACTGTCCCATTTCATCGAACAATATGTTAAAAGGATGTTTCAATCTCAAATTTGAGTTCTTTCTGGTTTCTTTAACAAGACATTGCCAAAGCTGTTTAATAAACAAAGTAACCAAAGGATAATACGTCTGCTTTTCATCATGTACTTTCAAAAAAATCATTGTTTTATAGGAATCAATATTTTCCAAATCAATTGTGTTATTAGAAAGAATTTTTTTAATTGCATCATTTGTTACGATGGATGTAAGATGTTTCGTTAAAACATTACGTGATGATTTTCTTGTCTGTTCAGCGCTGTCTACATACGAAGACAATCGCTCTTTTGAAATATCAAAATTTGTTTTATAGTTTTTTAAATAATACTGAAGAAAAGTAATTTCTGATCGCGTTGTTTTTCTTTTAACTTCATCACCATCCAACATTAACTTATTGATCGCTGGTATATTAACAACGTTTATATTGCCTGTTTCACATAGCAAATGAACATAACCTTCCAGAATTCTCCCTGCTTCCTGATTCCAAAACTCCTGATCCTGTCCCTGTTTCTTTCCTTCTGTTATTGCCTGTACTACATCACGAAGATACTCCTGCGCTTGTGAAAAATCAGCATCAGTCAAAAATGAGTTGTTTTCTTCATTATAAATATAATCACCTGCTTCATTTCTACCTATAAACTCTTTACCATCAAACACGGCAACATTGCCATGTAATATTTCAAACTCTTCTTTTCCCTTTTCAAGCTTATTTTTCAAATAATTTTCCTGCTCATTTTTAGTCTTAAGTTGTTTCATATATTCGTGAGATCCCAAGTACAAAGGATTCCAGCAGTCACTGTTTTGTGGTTCGATAAAATCAAGAAAATAAACTCTGTATCCTTTACTTTTAAAAAGTTCTGCTGTTGCCTGACTTAATTCACCCTTGATATCAACACATAATCCTGATTCTCCTGTCATAGCAAGTAGACATAACATTGGAAGTATAAAGCTGAAAGATTTACCTGAACCAGTTGTACCAATAATCAGAGTATGATGATCCGCATTATCAACATACACGTAATTTTTCCCTGTAACAAAAAAAATACCAAATCCTAAATTTTGTTTAGAAAGTGGTATTTTTAAAAACTCAAGTTTATGTTCTTTTGTCCATATATTGATCTGAGTTCTTATATCATTGGTCAAAAACAGTTGTCTGTTTTCAACTATTTCTGCATTTTGATTGAAAATGATTTTATTAAAGTTTTCTTTAAAGTAATTAACATTTACAAGTTTAGAATAATTTCGGTTATCTTTTCCTAGGGTTTCAAGATTGTTTAAAATTAGCATAATTGCAGGAATCATTCCAAAAGCAATACAGCCTAATAATAAATATAAATTATCAAAAGCATATAAAGGATTAAATGTTATCCCTGTATTTGATAAATTATATGAAATCTGCATAGAGCTAAAGAATGACACAGCTATCCCAATAAAGAATGTATATTTAATTTTATTATTTATATAGCTCACTCCTTTCACGTCATCATTCAAAAAAACAAAGCTATAATTTATATATTCTTGTTTTTAAAGCATATTTTCTTTATTTCATGCAAGAATTCTTCTTTTTAAAAGAAATTACTTTCATAATTAAAAAAAGGAGGTATACAAGAAAATGGAAGAAAGAAAAATAATATTTGAAGTCTATGATGAAATTGACAAGATAGCTTATAAATTGAATGGAATATATCAGACCCTTTACAGTATGGATTTAGAAATACTTACTTCGTTTGTCGATAATCAAGGCCGTGCTTCCAAAGCATTTTTATGTGATCAATTGAGTCATAACATTTCCAAACTTATTGAATATAATGAAAAACTTTTTGAAGTTCTGCACAAACCTGTATTTGAGATACCTGATGATATTGAAGATGCAGAACAGTCAGACGATTAGATTATTTTGCATACGTTCATAGTATTCTTCGATGGATTTATTTATTGAATTTTGCTGTTCTAAAGCAACACTGTAAATAAATCCTTCCAGTCTTTTTTCATTGAGGTATTTAACTTTCCTTATTACTTTAGTCTCCTTCTTTATTTTTATTTTTTCTGTTTTTTTATAGTTCTTTAAAATATAATTTCCTATTCGTTCATGAAGTTTATTTAGTTCTGCTTCTTTTAAAGTTGAAATTCCAACTGATTCTTCATTCATGATTTCTTCCAAAACATCAATTCTTTCTATTAACAAATCATATTGCTTTTTCAAATCAGGACTGTTAAAAATAATTTCATCAATTATTCTATCAATGGCTGGTTTATATTCCTTCATGTTATAAGAATTGTATTGAAGTCTACCTGTTTTAGGTAATGCATCCAGCAACTGATTTAATGTTTTTAACTTTGATAAATCTTTTCCTTTAACAAGTGTCATAAGCTGATTAAATTCCCAATCTTTTAGCTTAAAATATTCTTTGTAATCATATCCCGTTTTCTCAGCAAGCTTTTGTCTTGCTACAATACATGTATAAATAGACCTTTTAACATTCTCCAGTTTTGCTTTTGATATTTTTCCTTTGAATCTTGTCTGATGTTTTTCTATAAAGGCCAGATGGACATGTGGATGTTCCGTATTTCGATGAACATCAAACCACCACAAGACGTTGTTATAGTCCAAATCATACTGTTTGAATATTTTGGGAAGTGCATCAGACATAACACTATTCCAGTTATCAACCGTTTCAAGACCAAGCTTTGCTGCTTCCTCATCATTTTCCAGTGAAATAACCAAATCCCAGCAGACATTCCCTTTCTTATAGAAGTATTTTTTGATTTCTTTTTTGAATTTTTTTCTGTCTTCTCTGGTATTTAACATACCCATTGAGCTAGATGTCCCAACGCTATGACTCCCTGTGTATCCGAAATAACCTGATTCATTATCCTCTACTTCTTTTTCTACATCTTTAGCTTCTTCTCTTCCTGTATATTCAAAATAACCTGAAATAGAATCCAATGATATTTCTTTTTTCATTCTTGAATTCGATGGTGGTTTACATCCATACACCATAAAACGTGCTTTCGTTATTTTCATATTGTATTAAATCACACGGCAACATTGCCATCTTAAATTCTAATTAAGACTCATTCCTTCATCTTTTACATCAGCAGAATCAAAAAGTTCAGCCATCAGTGAATCATCTTTTTTTATTTCATCATATTTTTTTATAAAAGAATCTTGAGAAATATGGAACTTTGGATCATTTTTCTTTTTAGGTTTGTTTTCCTCATTAACCATATAATCAGCTGTCATCTTTAAAGCTACTTCTTCATTGACTGCAAGAGAATCTGGTGATTTACCAATATCCATTAACAATAAAGATTGATAAAACAGATGCGGTTCTTCTTCCTTTAAATTTTTTAGTTGTTTAAACATAACGTTCAGAAATTGCCTTTTGACCTGCTCTTCTACCATGACTTCAACAGGCTGTTTTAAAATATCCTGATAATGCTTTGCTGGAACATCAGTAGGCTTTTTTGTTTCAGGATTAATATAGGTATAAGTCATATCATGAATGGTCTTACTCATCTCAGTAATTTTCATTTTTACAAAGACATCAAATTGTTTATTCATCTTTTGAATCCTCCAATCCATAAAAATAATCATCTGTTTCTAATTCTTTAACAAAATAATCATAATTTTCAATAAAGCTAATTATTGTCTGTATAATTGTAACTTTGATTTTTTCTTCTACTTCATCAAGTTCTTCAATAGCAACTTCATAAAGAAACTTAGTCAATGAATTTTGTTTATCTGCTGTTTCTTTTAAATCCTCTTTTTCTTTTTTGACTAATAAAAAAATCTTAAACTGTGAAGCAACAACCACTTGATCTTCCAATTTAAGATTTTTAAAATTATATATCCTTGGATCTATTTCATTTATCATCTTTATCTTTACCTTCTTTCTTTATAATTTCTATGATGTGATTGAGCATCTTTGCATTTTCAATCATGTAAAGCTGCAAATTATTACGCAATTCTTCCTTAAATAATTCATCAAGAATGTTAGATTTTAACATGATCCTGCAATAGTAAAGTTCTATCATTTCATCCAACAGTTCTTTTTGGGTCATTTCCAATCCTAGTTCGTTCTTACAATAATTTTGAATCATTTCAAGCTGTTTCAAAAACTTTTCTGAGACTCTAAAGGATCTTACCGGCATTATCTTCTTTCACCTTTTCTTTTGTCATATTCAGATGACGACACACAATGCTATAAGCTTCTTCCATTGCTTCATCCCATCCTTTTGAATATTCATCACTAGCATCACAACCACCAGCATTCATTAAATCCTGTAACAGATTTTGTGTATTAAAATTTTCTTTGATCATTTCATCCGTTGATTCTCTAAATTCAACCCCAACAAAATCATTTTCATTAAGAATAATATTACAGTTTTTGTATTCTTCCTGAAGTTTTTCAAGTGCTTGATTGAGAGAATCGGCTTCTATTACCTTTTGTCTTTTTAAAGTTTCAATAACTTCAACCTCATATTCCATAAAATTCCTCCTGTATACTTACACGGCAACTTTGCCGTCTAACAGAAAAATAAAAAAAGAATGAACTTAATCATTCTTTCTCCTGTTTTCTTTAAACGCTTTTAAATCAAAAATAATAATTGTATTGCTATCTTCATGGATTTCATAATATAAAACACTTTTTATATTCAACATGACATACTTGTATATATTGTCATCAATCCTTCTTCCAATATAGGGATTATCTTGAATTGTTTCTTTAACATCTTTCAATTCTTTCGTTAACAGAATTCCCATTTCAAAATTGCCAAATTTTTCAAAATAGTAATAGTCAATATCGTCAACTTTGGCAATAACATAAGGATCTATTTTAACTTTAAAATTTGACCCCATATTTCTTTTCTCTCTCTTCTAAAAAATCATCAAAATCTATTGGTTCAAATGTTTTATTCTTTTTTCGTTCTTCATATGCGATTACAGTTTTTAAATCTTCTAATTCTTCATCTGTAAAGCAGTTATAAGTAACTCCATCAAATGTCATTTTTCTATTTTCCATGTGTAATCACTCCTTCTTTATATTATCTATTATAATACTATTCTTCTTAAATTTAATATATAATATTCATTTTTAAATAGCAATATTTTTGTGATCCCATAATTTAAAAACATCTTATAAACTATAAAAGAGCACTCTACCGTGCTCCATTAGATTTTGAACAGTTCAAAGTGGTATTTAGAATGAAAGAACTGTCCAAATAAAATTCTACAGTAAATAATCTGTTGTGTCAAAAAACTATCTGGTCGGCAAACTTGCCGTGTTAATTTTATTCATGATAGCCAGATGATATCTTGATTTCGCTTTTACAATTTTTTCAATCTCTGTCATATCTTTTGGCAATTCTTTACAATAGCTTTTAACTGGAAGCTGCACATACTCATTAATGATATTCAGTAATTCAAGCATATAAGCTATCTTTTTATCTAATGAGTTATATTCATCATTATTCAATAGCAAATATGAATCAATTAAATCATTCATCAGTTCCTGTTTATTTTTATGAGTAGTCAGTACCAGTTTTTCAAATCGCTCTTTTGTATTCTGATCACTCCTGAAGTTGATCCATGTATCCTTCATTTAAATTTTCTCACCTCTTTTTACACGGCAATGTTGCCGTACTATTATTTTTTGAATAATTTTTATGCTTCAAAAAAACTAGAACATAGTTATAAAATCATTATAGATAATAACAGACACATTTAGCAGGATAAGGAAAATGTAACTCATTTGTTAACACAAATGTGCTACATTTTCTTGTTGAACAACTCAACAACGTTGAGTTTTAGCCATTTTTTCATCTTTAAAATGTACCACTTGCGTACTACATGCTGTAGTTCCTCAATTATCATTGATTGAATAGTTGAAAACAGGAATCTCTTGTTTATAAAAACATTCTTTGATAGTTTTACCAGAGCGAGTTGCCTTTTCCCACAGATAAAATCGAGCATACTCTCTTTTACAGATCCAACCGTATGAACTCATTCCAATACAGACATTATCTCTCACCTGTGTTAACTTTTTATTGTTGCCCACTTAATACATCACCTTCTTTTTTATTCAGCAAATCATAACAGTCAATTGAACTCATTAAGTCTGTCATCCACATATATGCAAGCAACGCATCCTTTTCTTCAAATCTTTCAATGAACAAATCACCTTCACGATTATCAACACAAGTAATTGTTTCTCCATCAAAGCAGTAAAAAACACGTCCCATAATACTTGCTTTGTCTTGTTCCCAAAGATTAACAATATGTGCTGTTTCTTCTTCATCCAGACAAGGTATATTTTTAATTTTCAGACTTTCTTCAAGCTGATCCATTGTGATGCTGTTTGGTTTATACTTATCTTCCTGAATGACTTCTTTACATAACTCCCCAAGTTTATGTTTCAACTCAAAATTACCTTTTTCTAAAACATAGTTTGCTATACCATCAGCATCTTTAATCGCTTTAAACAGATCATTTGGATTGTTATTTAATACATTCAAAAATGACTGAACATAAGCAACACTGTTTTCTAGATAATCTCTGTTTGGTTTAGAAATAATACCTAAACTGTTGCATATAAAAGCTGATCCAATTTCAGCTCTTAATTCTTCAACAGCATAATCTTTTTCTTCATATCTGCTTTTTAGCTCTCTTTTCAGTCTTTTTGCATGACCCGTCGAATGCGCTATTTCATGAAAAGTATCCGAGAAAAAAGCTTCTTCATCCATATAACGATGCCTGTCAGGTACAACAACTTTATCCTCTGATGGTTGATAATATGGTGTATTTACCCCATCATCTTCAATCATTTTTAAATCTGTATTCTCACAAAAGTCATTCATTACTGATAAAGGTATTTCATACTTTTCTTCATCAAATGCTATATTTTTATTCTGATTTTTATAAAGTGGTATACCTTCCATCTGTGTTGCGTTAAATACAGTATAAACTCGACAGATATACGTGATATCTTTTGATCTTTCCTTATCTTCTTCAATAATTCTTTTTGCTTCCGCACTGGTAATCGATTTTCTATTTTTATTATCATAAAGACTCCAGTACTCTATAGGAACACCTTTACTTCCTTTTTTTATAAGATATCCTTTTGAACTTGCCTGATTGAAAGTCATCCATCGAGGATCCTTATAATCATTAACAAACTCATTTATATAAAGAATAAAGCGATTACTGTTACGATAGACGGTATTTGTTATTGGATTGAAGCTTGGTTCCGCTGGCATAAATCCCTGATACCAGGGAATCTTTCCTTTATTAAGACAGCCAACGAAAAGTTCTACGACTTGCTGTCTTGCCTTATTCATCTTCATCATTTATAAAATCTTCTTTCGTATAGATTTTTTCTTCTGAAGGTGTTTCTTCTAAAAAAGGATTATCCTCATTAAAAGGATAATCCTCAATAATTGTATTTATATCATTAAAATCATTCATATTATTATACCAACGAATTTTCCATTTCTTTGCTTTTTGAATAATCAACAAATTTATAATGTGGATTACGCTCAATAAAATTTTCAACTACAAAAGATAAATCACTTTCATCCTCTACTCCTATACAATAATCCATTTGACCATTATTTTCTTCTAAAGCAAAAAAACATCTATGATAGTTTTCCTCATCTACAGGCAAAGATATTTGAATTCCTTTTTTATCCATAAGTTCTAGATTTCCTTCATAATAGAGTACAAATGGTGGATTAGGAATTTCTTTAAGTGGTGAAGGATATTTATCGGATAAGATTGTTTCGTTCATCTCTTCAACATCTTCCAAATATAGTTTGATATCTTTATTTGTAAGTCTTTCCTTTTCCCTTAATGCTTCTAAAATTTTAAAAAAGTGACCATGATATTTTTGAGAAAAAGCAACAAGTATTTCATTCATAGTTATATTTTCAAAATGTTTTTCTTTGGAGTTACTTTCTTTCATTAGATTTCATCTCCTTTTTATATTCTTCTATAGCTTTCATCATATCCTTATAGTCTTTACTTTCTTTTTGTTCATTAGGACATTCGACTTTTTTATAGCCTTTTTGTTTTAATATATTTTCTAATTCTTTATCTAATTTCATTTTTATTTACCTTATACAGAAATTATCTGTTCCTTTCTTTTTTAAGACATAGTTAAATCTTTTTCTTTTGAGTAATCTTTAAAATTAAGTATCTTCAATTCACTTTGTACTTTTTCAATTAAGTCATTCAAATGTTCCTGATTTTCGCACCCAATCATCCAATCACATTCACCATTTTCATCTTCGGCTGCAAATAAGAATCCTCTTTTTTCAGTACCAAACAATCCATTAAAAATTAGCAGATCTGCATTATTACAGATATCCAATTTACCATCATAGAAAACCACAACAGGTGGCTTATTTTCTACTTTCAATGCTCTAGGATAATTAGATGAGTTATGTGTTACATATTTTTCAGTTGCACTGTTTATATATCCAAATAATTCATCCGCTTCCATGACTCTGTTATTCATCATTGCATCTGCTACTTTAACTAAATCGTTATCATATTTCATTGCTAAAGCAAATACAATTTCATCATCTGTAATGTCCTCTTTCATTTCTTCACCTCATCAATTCAATACAGTGCTTTGAGACTGTTTATATTTTTTAAACTCTAAATTATCATTTCTTTCAAATACTTCTTCAACTACAGGCTGAAGAACTTCTTGATCTGTAGTGGCAACACACCATTCTGCCTCATCACCTTTATTAACTATTCCAATAAAAATCTTGTCTGCTTTATTAACAACACTTTCATAAACATGTATATCTTTTTGAAACACATCAAGATCACCATCGTAAAACAGACACACTGGTGGATCATCAAGAGCCCCAAGTATAACGGGATATTTATCTGAAAGAAAAGAAATATAATTTTCATGCACTTCATTTAAATAATATTCTTTTTCCTTGTCTGTCATAAAAATCTTTTTATCGATTACATCATCTATAATCTCAGTACTGTTTCCAAACTTCTGACAGAGCGCAACAAGAATGTCATCACTTGTAAATTTATCTTTCATTTTAATTTTCCTTTTCATTAAGATAAGCTTAATTCCTCTTTTTTTACATAATTCTTCAAATTATATCTATCGCCATAATCTTCAAAAAATTTATTGACTTCAGGTACTAACTGCTTTTCATTTTCTGTCACGATACACCAATCAACATCATTTCCTTTTTGATTGATTGCAAGGTAACATTTTCTTCCATCTACTGTTTTTTCAAAATATTGATCACATTGATCAAATAATTCAAGATTTCCTTCATAAAAAAATACAAATGGTGGGTTATCGACCCTATGAAAAAAATCAGGGTAATCATCTGAGGTAATAACAACATATTTTTCTTCTACTTTTTTTAGTATTTCATCAATTTCATTTACTGGTACTGGTGTTCCTTCATAAAGTCTTTGTAAAATTTCAAGTGCATTATTTTCAAATTTTAAAGAAAACGCCAACAACAGTTCATCCATTGTATATTTATCCATAAAATCATTCCTTTCCAATTATGATAAATTCAACTCATTCTTATTAGCATATTTTTTAAAATCTAAATCTTCGTCTAGATCATTCAAAAATTTATTAACTACTGGCAAAAGATCTTCTTCATGAGTAACTGCAATACACCAGTCCACTTCTTTTCCACCATCTTCTGATAATGCCAGATAAAAATCTTTTGTTGAATCCAAAGGGTTTTCAAAAGTTGCTCCATTATTATTGAACAATTCTAGATTTCCCTCGTAAAACAGAGCAAATGGTGGCTGAGAGAAATTTCTAAAATACTCTGGATAGTCATTTGAAAACAATATGACATATTTTTCTTCGACATCTTTCATATATTTTTCAACTTCCTCATAATTGATTTTTGCACCTTTTTTCATTTCACCTAAAATTGTTTCAAAATCGTTATCATATTTTAATACGAATGTCAGAAAATATTTTTCTTCTTCTTTGCTAAAAATCGTAATCACTCCAATCTTGTATAAATAGTAATAAAATATTAAAAGTCTTTTGACTTTGAGATAATCAAAAGACTCTTCTGCAACTTATCACATGTGATCTATAATAATTTGTCATATTCTGTCTTTTGACTGTATATTTTGAAGAATTTCCTTTAATGGAAGAATTTCCATTTGCATGTATAATGAAATTATCACCTGCATATATTGCTACATGATCAGCTTTCTTATCCCAATCCCAGTCAAAAGCAATCAGATCTCCAACCTGTAATTCTTTAACCGATATACTTCTTCCGTAATTTGCAAAACCATCTGCTGTTAATCGTGGTACACTCATACCTGCCTGATTCAATGTCCAATAGACAAGTCCTGAACAGTCAAAATAATCTGGGCCACTTTTACCCCACCAGTATCGACATCCAATCTTTGATGATGCTATGTTAATGATATTTGCTCCAGCACTTCCATCATTACTGAAAGAATAAACATTCAGATAGGAAAGTACCTGATAAACATAAAACATATTTCCATAGTTCCATCTCCAGTTTCCACCGTCCCAGTATTTATTGATTTGTAAATTAAACATCAATCTTAGCTTTGAAGCCGTTGAATAACCTTTTTTATTGTTGTTAAAACGATGCTCATAACAATAGCTACACGACTCTTCAAAACTGTATTTTTTATTTTTGGAATGTCTTTTGATAATGCCTAATCCCTTGTTGTAGGCATCAACTGTAGTAAACAAAGCATCATTATTAACAAGTCCCGAAGTAACACTTTGTGAAAGTGCATCCGCAAAATCTTTGACTCCACATTCTATAGAGTATTTTGGATCTTTGATTGAATTTGGTTTCTTAGAATATTTCGTATTTTTTGAACATTCAGAAGATTGCATAGGATCATTACCTTCTCCACCTGATTCAACCATCATGATTGCCAAAATAACATTTACATAGTTTGAAAGATCTAAGTAGCCATTCATATCCTTTGCACACCATTTTTCTACTTCACTTTTATATTTCAACACTTTTACATTGACATTTTCCTTCAGACTGTATGAACTGTTATCACCAAAGATAATATCAACTGTAGTTGAAATTGGATGTTCCAACCACTCATTTAAGGCAACAAAGGGCGTACACAGTGCGCCCATAAATAAAATAAAGCCAAGAATAATAATTCCTGACTTTTTTCCTATTCTTTTTAAAATGAGATTCATTTTTTACCTGTTATGCCCCAAAGAATTCTTTTTCTCTTTCCGACATTAGAATATGCACTGGTATCTTTCTGTTTCCGTTTTCAAACAGGCAATAATGAGGAAGCAGAAAACGAATCGTATCCATTTCCTGATCTGTCAGATGAACAAGTTTACCAAGTTCAAAAATACCATCCAGTTCCATATTGAAATAGACTCGATAGGTTGCATTATTAAAAATTGCTGCTCCATGAACCTGAATTCTATCATTGTTATAATCTTTAACTTCCTGTGTTCCACTGATAGTTACTGTATTGTATTTTCTGGCACGTCTTTGAAACTGAGCTTTTAAAGCTGCAATTGGTTCATTTTGAATATAGGTATGATCTTCATCTGTCACAAATACAGTCTGCTCATCCGTTGAAAGACAATTAGACCATGCGTATTTAAAAATAATTCTTAACAGTGCATTTCTGATATGTTCTGGTGTATTCATCAGATGCTTTGTTCCAAAAGAAACAAGTCCAATCGTATCAAGTGAATCCATATTTATATTAGTCGTTCCATTGAAATAGCGTGAAAGATGTCCTTCTATTCCAGCAGTTCCCACAAGACTTCTCATTTTCATTTGAAGATTCAAAAGAGCTTCAATGACTTTTTTATTTTTCAAGGCGCTGTTTTCATACTCTTCCAGCATCTGATCAATTACTACCGAGAATGTCGTAAACGTTGGATAATCTTCTGGTTTTAAATATCTGAATGATTCTGTACCATCAATTCCAACTACTCTATATGTTTTTTCTGTAATTTCATCAAGAACATTGATTTCATCTTCCGTAATATTTGGCCACAGTGTTTTGAACATAATAATCATGTCTTCAACAACATTTTTAATAGCAATCTTTGTATCATACATCACTTCTTCCGATTCTTTTTCATCAGCGTCTGTTGATACTGGCTGAAGATCAAATATGTTAATAACATTTTTATTCAGCCCTACTTCAATATAATTTCCTTCAAGTTTTCTTGTCAGTTCCCTGTTTTTATTTTCAGGATCTAACCATATAACTTTGCGATGGTTAATGATATGAGAACATATTAGAAGTGTCATAAATACTGTTTTCCCCATGCCTGTTTTACCAATAACCAGCATATTACCAGCCGTTCTTCCCTGTGCCTTTGCATTTTCAGTATCATTTAGATAAGCAAACTGATCAAAGATGATTTTCCCACCTGTGTTGGCTTCAACACCAATGAAAGTTCCGTATTTATCATCGATACTGTCATAGAAAAATGGCCATAATGCTGCACCCGTAAGTGTAGGTAACATAACACCAATGTGATAGTCAACATATTTATTTAAAGAATTGCCAATAAATAGTGGACTGTTTTTTTGCATAGCACCTACCTGCAATCGAGGTAAGGTATGAAGTCTCATATGATTATCTGTCTGGATTCTGTTTTTGACTGCAATTGTTTTTTCATTGAGCTTTTGAAGATCATCAGCAGTGATATAAATATTAATAACAACATTCATGGTTCTGCTTTTGTTGGCAACCATCTGTTTGATTGTTTCCTGCATCGTATAATATCTGGTAATCAGTTCTTCTCTTGCTGTATCTGTATTCGTTTTATTAATCTGTTCCTCTAAATGATTGATTTCCTTTTGCATATAGCTTGCAAAATCTATATTCATTAAAGAAGTTGAAAAATCGATATGATAATCAGGTGAACTGATAAACTGTGCAAGAAAACCTTCAGTAATTGCTTTTGGCATAGCAGATACCGTTAATACTCTTACATACTTTTCGCCAATAATATAATAATTGTCCTTTTCAACAAGTCCATGAGGGGCAAGTGTTGTTCTTCTGGCCTTTTCAGTTCTTTTCAATTTCATTTTCATATTTCTCCTTGTCAATGATCAGTGAAACAAATTCATACTGATTAACAATTTCAGTTTTAAAATCATGTGATATAACTGCCTCATAGTCGGTAATGGACATTAAAGATGTTGTAAATCCAGCATAGCGTAACATGGCTTCGAGCTTAGAAAGTCGGTTATCTACAACATTTTCATTTTCCTGAATGAGTACATAAAATGCCAGTTCATGACGTTCTTGAATAGCATCATCCATCTTATCAATCTGAAGTTCCGTCAGTTTCTTTCGACCAAAAACATCTTCTGTTTTGAGATTTTCGGTATATCTGTTCAGATGTTTGTGCAGTTTCAAAGGACTCTTTACGATCTTAAAAAACAATTTTCCTCTATAATTATCAAAACAACTGGACAGATTAACAATCATCTGAACTTTCTGCCTTTCAGGAATTGTAAGTATATTAGGACACGAAAGCTGCAATCCTCTTACAACTTTTTCTGTATCCTGATTCTGCAGATAGATTCCATAATTATCCGCTTTTTGAATATGCATCCACTCAAGAATGCTCTTTAAATTCTTATCTTTTTTCTTCAGCTTTTGAAGTTCCTTTTCTTTTTTCTTCCTATCCTTCTGTTCCTTCAGAATCTTTTTTTCTTTATTTATTTTTCCTTTTTCCATTTTCATCATCGTTAATTCTCCACATCATCCTTTTCTTCGTAATTATTGTAGTTGATACCACACCAAGGATAGCTTTTTTGTCTCAAATGATAGTCAATTTCAACTACAAGTCTTTGAAATAAGTTATGGAACATCGGCATTGGCATGAACAAAACAAAATTCAGACAATCGATAATTAAACCAACAATAAACAGAACCATACAGTAATCAAATGATTCATCAGACATCATTGAAATTGAAGCAATAGAAATCAAAGTACCAATAATCACACCAGGTACTAAGATAAGAAGATCCAATATTCCATATTTATTAAAGAAATATTTTCCATTTTTGAAGTCTTTAGGACAACTATATATCATTTCTTCATCCTCCTTCTGTTTCTTTCCATATTTCTCTGATAAGCTGATTTAAATGTGTAAGGTTTCGTTTCTCTTACAGTTTGAGTTCTGTAACCTCTATTTTCCAGTTCCTTTTGAAGCTTTTCACGTGGCATACTTTTAGCATTTTCAATACCATAATATTTAGCTGCATCCAGTTCCTGATTGTAAGATGGATCCGTTTTACTTTGACTTCCACTATATCCATAACTGCTGTTTGAAGAATTAAAACCTCCACTGTTTGTATCAGAAACACTTCCATCAGAAATACTGGTTGACACCCCCGAACTGTTTGAAAAGTTTGTAGAGTTTGAAAAATCAGAAGAATCTGAAAAATCAGCATCATCAAAAGATGGAGAAGACAAGTCTGAACCTAATGGTGACATTTGCCCTGTTCCATTCATACCCATTGTCATTCCAGCACCATCATTAAAAGGATTCGATTGATTAGCCATAGAACTTGCATTGTTATTTCTTTTATTTAAATCACTGGTTGGACTTTGTCCTTCCCTGCTTTTATCAAATTTATTTGAAGCATCATTTGATCTGTTAATGTTTGATGGAGAAAAGCCTTTATAGCCACTCTGCTGCATTTTATTTGCTGCTTTGTTTTTTACACTGTCCATGGCGGATTTACCGACACCGTTTAAGCCGTCACGGATACTGTTCGCACTTTGAATGGTATCCTTCATTCCTTTTAATGAGTTGTATCCATTACCAATTTTGGCAGCACCTCTAAATC